>JGI20154J14316_10004434_pt1 | contig 10769 bp, 7 predicted proteins | sample COG_04_FD_14316 | JGI IMG/M metagenome (IMG submission 14316) | reverse complement strand
ACTGGCAATGGCGTTGATGCCATGGACCTGGAGCGCATCGAGGTATTGAAAGGCCCTCAGGGTACTCTCTACGGACGCAATTCTATCGGTGGTGCGATTAACTTTATTACTAAAAAGCCTGGCCAAGAACTCGGCGCTAAAGTGAAGCTTTCTGCCGGTGATTACGGCTATGAAGCGGCTAATATGCGCTTCGATGTGCCGCTGAGCGATACGTTGGGAATGGCTGTTTCTGGCTACACACGCAAGCGCGATGATCTCTACGACAACAGCAACTCAAGCGTGGCTGGATTCGAAAATCTTGACCGTTCTGGCCACCGTTTCTCTCTGCGTTATGCACCGTCGGACAGCTTGGCTATCGACTATAGCTTTTCCCATGATGAGCTTGACGAGCACTCGCAGATGATGGATGTGGTAGGTTTCAATCCTAGAGCTGATGTTATCAATGCCGAAGGTTATCCATCTGCTGTAGCAGTAAACAGCGCCAGTCGCGCGCAAACAGTTGCAGCCACAGTCGCAGGAATCAATCAGTACCGAGGTTTCGGTATGCTCGGCGCGCCGCAGGTAGATACCTATTTAGGCTGGGCAAATGATTTTATTGCTTGGACAAATGATGAGCTGGCCTCGGCGGACTCAAAGCCTGGTATGGGCTCTTCTGATATGAGTTCACGTGCCACCAATGACGTTGATGCCCACTCGTTAAGTATTTCATACAAGATTGACGATATGGGTGCCTTTGGCGATGTTGAATTTAAATCTATCACCGCTACTCGCGACGTGAAAAGCTTGAACAATGCCGATTTAGACGGCATTAATAGCGCCAATATCATTACCGACTTGCCGCTGTTAACTATTGGTGGTCTGTTTTTTAACTCAGTCGTGCCAGATGATATTCCTGCAGGACCCAATCTCAATTACGGTATAGACGCGGCAGGAGAGTATGGTTTGGCGTTGTCAATGATTGCTGCGATTGAAGAGCGCGGTTCTGCCCCAGTGTTCAATAACTATTCGGTCACCGAGCACGAACAGTTCTCTCAGGAACTACAAATGGTGGGTAGCACCGATACTCTGGACTATGCGGTTGGCCTCTATTACTACGATGATGATTCGTCATTCCGCAATCACCGTATTGCCTCATTCCCTCTGGCGACCTCTGATACCTCGTCGCATGATGTAGCGGCGGAAGCGACTTCGATTTATGGTCAGTTCACTTACCGTGCCAGCGAAGAGAGTAAAGTGGCTATTACAGCAGGCCTGCGTTATACCGAAGAAACCAAAGATGTCACCTACCTGTGGCGCGGTTACAACTCCAACTTTATCAATATGTTCTACCCGGTATTTTTGAATCCGACTGTTGATAATTCAACTTACAATCCCAACAATAACTATGTGACCAACGAAGAAGCCGAGTCTTTGCCTGAACGCGCCGGAATTTATGGTCGTGAGTTCTCTGAAGATTTCGACAATCTATCCGGTCGCTTAACAGTTCAATATGATCTCTCAGACGTTTCCAATGTCTACGCAACCTACTCAACAGGTTATCGCAGTGGTGGTTTCAATGGCGACTACTTCGACTCAACTAATGACACAGCGGATGCCTTCAATGAAGAAACAATTGAGAGCATGGAGCTGGGTTATAAGTCTATGTTCTGGGATGGCCGCGCACAGTTGAACGCTGCACTGTATTCCTACGATTACGAAGATCTTCAGGTTTCCACTGTACTTACCGAAGGCTCTAAAGTGACCAGCGCTATTGCCAATGCCGGTTCTGCTTCGCGGGATGGTATTGAAATGTCGCTGCGTGTTGCACCCACTGACAATCTGCTGGTGTCTCTCGCTTGGAGTCATATCAATGGTGACTTTGATGAGTACCCAGGTGTCTATGGTTCGCCTGATGATGGCGCAGCTGTACTAGATCTGAACAATGTTGCACAGCGTGCGATGGTGCCAGACGACTCTTTCAATCTTGGCGTCGATTGGAACATTATGGACACTGGCTCAAGTCAGCTGGCCTTGACCCTTACTGCGGCCTATCAGGATGAAACGGTTTCAATTCCTGTGTCTACGGCAGTGTATAACACCAATGCCGCCAACCCAGCGCCAGATACGCCAGTGGCCTATGCACAGACGCCAAACAATGAGAGAACTATTGTTAATGCGCGCCTAAGCTGGACTAAGGCACTCAAGGATAGCAATGTGGTTGTCGCACTTTGGGGTAAAAACCTGCTTGACGAAGATTATCGCAATTTTGGCTTTAACTACGGCGACGCGCTAGGTCTTAACCTTCACCAGTACGGCGAACCAGCTACTTTCGGTCTCGACTTTAGCTGGGAAATGTAACAGCTGAGCTAACGTTGGTTAGCTTATTGCAAGACAAAAAAAACCGGCTCTCTGAGCCGGTTTTTTTTACTTTAAAATTAAATACTCTTGGGTCTAAACATGGCGTCGTGGCCGCCATCGATATAGAGCATCGACCCAGCGACAAAGCTCGCTTTATCACTGAGTAAAAACTCTGCAGCATCCGCCATGTCCTCTGGGGATCCGGGGCGCTGCATAGGAATCGATGCGACAAACTGTCGAATTGCGTCACCGTACTGAGGATCATCGGCAACCGCTTTGGTCATCGCGGTTTCAGTGTAGCCCGGGGCAATCGCATTAAGGCGAATACCCTGAGCGGCAAATTGCGGTGCATTTTTACGCATCCACTTGGCCACTGCCTGTTTACTGCCGCTGTAACAGTCATGCCCGCTAACTTCTGGCAGCATAGCGTCGATATCCTGCCACTGATCTTCGAGTAACAGTTCAACCAGCTCAGGCTTTTGGCACAGCGGCGCTGAATTGGATGACACCATCACCACACTGCTGCCGGGGGCCAGACGCTGGCGCAGGCCACTAATAATCTCGACGCTGCCAGTGTAGTTAATGCTGAGAATTTTTTTCAAATCGGGAAAATGTGAGGCGACACCGGCACAGGTAATAATACCCTCGATGCTCTCTGGAAGTATCTCTGATAGGGCCGTAATTGCCGCTTGACGCTGGCTTGCCTGAGACAGGTCAACTTCAATGTCCGCATCCCGTAAATCCAGGACCACTACTCGATGGCCGGCCGCTTTTAAGCGCGCTTTGATAGCCGCGCCAATACCGGTGGCGCCACCGGTCAGTACATAAGTAGCCATAATATCTATTCCTCTCCGCTGTCGATTACGGCCTGTATAGCGCTGCCCGGAAGGGCCTGCATACCGCCGTCGATTTCGATAATTTTACCGCTGACAAAACTACTGGCCGAGGAGGCGAGATATAGCGCACCAAGGGCAATATCCTCTGGTTGGCCGAGTCGCTTCAGGGGAATCCAGCGGGTCGTGTTTTTCAGTCTGGTTGCATCTTGCGTAATAAAGGCGGTGCTGGGTGTTTCTATGGCGCCGGGAGACACGGCATTGACGCGAATATGCGGAGACAACTCATAGGACATGACCTTGGTCATCTGATTCATACCAGCCTTAGCTGCCGCATAGGCGGAGAAGTTTTTATCCACCATCCAGCTGAGTGCCGAGGACACATTGACAATGGTTGGGCTATCAGCGGCGCGCAACAGACCGAGACAGAGGTGAGTGAGGGTATAGGCTGAGGTGAGATTAATCCGCACAGTGTGTTCAAAACGATCCATATCGACTTTGTCTATACTGCCCCAGCCTTTGCCCGGTGCACCAGCGTTATTGACCAGAATATCGAGGCTTTCACTGTTCTCTGCGACTCTGGCAACCAAGGCTTTAAGTTGATCTTCCTTGGTCACATCGCAGGCGATAGCCTCGGCTTTGACACCAAACTTGCGGCAGGCTTCTGCAACCTGCTCAATATCCTCGAGACTGCGTGCCACGCAAAATACATTGGCGCCCACCTCGGCAAAACTTTTTGCGATGCTGGCACCAATGCCTTTGCCAGCTCCGGTGATGATCGCGGTTTTTCCATCCAGTCTAAATGCATCGAGTAACATTTTTTTCTCCTCTAGTGGCGCTATTTTTTGTCTTGAAAGTAACTGACACCACCGATAATGGTCTCAATAACTTTAATATCTTTGAGTTTTCCTGGGTGCAGCAGGGGGTTGTCTTCCAATAGGGTGAAGTCGGCGTACTTGCCGACGCTGATAGAGCCTATCTCATGGTCTAAATGGACTTGCCAGGCAGCCTCAATGGTAATGGCTTTGAGCGCGCTAGCGACGCTAATACGTTCATTTTCACCCAGTGTTGCGCCGCTGGCTGTCTGGCGATTGACACTAGACCATACCGACAACAACGGCTGCATAGGCACAATGGGGGTATCCAGATGGGTGCTAAAGCGCAGACCTATTTTTTCAGCACTGCGCAGCGGGCTGATATGCCTGGCTCGCTCTGAGCCAATTAACACATCTCGGTGCTGGTCTCCCCAGTAGTAGGTGTGGGCGACAAAGAAGCTGGGTGTGACATCGAGCTGTTGCATGCGCTTAAGCTGATCCGGGCGTGCCATTTGTGCATGGATTAATATTGTNCGCTTTACTGGCTGGCCCAGAGTCGATTGCACATAGTCGATCGCCTCGAGAATATCGTCAATCGAGGCATCGCCATTGCCGTGGATAACTGCCTGAAAACCGGCTTGAGCAATGTTGAAGATTTTTCTTTTCAGTTCATCGAGGGCAATGCGTGGGTAGCCGCGGTAGAGATCATCGCCTTTGTGAGGGCTGTGGTAGGGGTGGGTTAAATAACCGGTAAAGCCTTGAATAGACCCGTCGGCGATCAACTTTATGGCGCCAATATGGCGTTGATCAGTGGCTAGGTCTGCGGCCTTAACTTGGCCTTCTATCAACTCGAGTCCAAGGCTGTCGTAGTCGGGAAATACAACCAAGCGCTGGGGGATTTTGTTGAGCCCCATTGCGAGGCTGAGGCCCTGAACATATTGCCCAGAGGCATTGCTCGCCTGGGCAGTGGTAACCCCGTTGCTGAGGTACTCTTCGCGAGCAAAGTCGACCATGGCGATAAATTGCATCAAGCTCAGGTCCAGAGCGGGCTTTTGAAATGCCAGCGCGGCATTCTCTTCTACCAGACCGTTGGCGGTGCCGTCGCTGTTGCGATGAATGTGGCCACCGGCAGGGTCTTCCTTGAGCTTATCAAAGCCGACCAATTTGAAAGCCGCACTGTTAGCCACGCCCATATGGCCTGAAACGTGCATCAAAAATACTGGGTGATTGGGTGCAATGGCATCCAGCTCTTGCAAGCTCGGGTGACGCTGCTCATTGAGCATCAGCTGGTCGTAGCCATAGCCGCCGACCCACTCGCCCTCTGCGGTGTTCTGCACCTGGGTGGCGACCCGCTCCAGTAGTTGCGGTATGGTCTTTACTTGACCCACCGGAGGGCTGCGCAGATCAGCTAAAAACAACGCCATGCCTGAGGCAGGAAAATGACTGTGTGCATCCACCAGCCCTGGCAGCATGGTTGCTCCAGCGAGATCGTGGATCACCGTTTGCTCATCAATCAAGGCCTCGATATCGGTGCGGCTGCCAAGGGCAACTATGCGATCATCGCGAACAAATACCGCCTCGGCGATGGGTTGATTGTCGTCCATGGTCAAAATGGTGCCATTAAACCACGCCTGACTGACTGCCGGATTTTCGGGTTGCACAAGCCAGTACAATATCGCCGCTACAGCAATAATTAGTCCCAGTAAAATCTTCAAAAAAGCTTTCATGATTATTTCCTTGCTCTCAACATAAGGGCTACTTGTTTAACCATTGCTGTCAGTTGACTGCCAAGATCATTGGGTGAGTGAGTGAGTGCATTCATCAGTGAGTAGAGGTAACTGCCGACAACAATCTGCACCTGCAAATCAATAGGCACTTCTCGATCTATATCACCTTGGTCTCGACCTTTGCTCAACAACTCAGCCATAGCATTGTTAAGTTTGCTCAGGCGATTTGATGCCTCGTCAGGTTTTGCCAGGCCACCTAGGCCCTCGACAATAATCACCCGCATCAGTGGGATATGGGATTCCATATAATCGGCGGTATTGGTCATTAAGTTGCACAGTCGCTGCTCGGTACTCAAGGGCTTCTCCAGCTCTTCAGCAATGGAGGCAATAAATTCATTGTCCATGCGCTCGACCATGCTTTGCAGCACAGCATGTTTAGTTGAAAAGTAATTGAAAAACGTCGGTTTAGAGATCTCAGCGCCTTCGGCAATGGCATCCACTGTTGTTGTTTGGTAACCATTAGCGATAAACAACTCGCCTGCGCAATCGACAATTCGCGAGTAGGTCATGCGTTTTTTGCGTTCACGCAGGGGCAGGTTTTTTAGGGATTTAGTCGATAACATGGCTTGACCTCAGGAAATTTACTGTCGAAAGTATATACCATGGTTAAAAAATAAAGTAGAGTAAGATTTTATTCCTGAAGAGGGTTTTGACAATGCTATTGAGCGGTAAAGTTGGCTTAGTCACTGGTGGTGGCATGGGTATTGGCAGGGCCATTTGCCTTGCTTTTGCCAGAGAGGGGGCCAACGTTGTGGTGGCAGATTTCAACCCTGAAAGTGGCGCCGAAACGGTTCAGCTAATCCGCGACAGTGGCGGCGATGGCCTGTTTGTTCAGGCTGATGTGAGTGACGAGGCTCAGGTCAAGGGAATGGTGGCAACCGCTGTGGACCACTACGGTCGGTTGGATATTGCCTGTAATAGTGCAGCGGTAAGCCGCGGCTCTGGACCCATTCATCTATTTGAAAAAAGCGTCTTCGATGACACGCTGAATATGTGTTTAAGCAATACTTGGCTTTGTCAAAAGTATGAGTTGAGTGCCATGCTCGAGCAGGGCGTGGGCAGTATTGTCAATATATCCTCAAATGCCTCGCTCCGAGGTCAGGTCTACAACACCGCCTATGCCGCAGCAAAAGCGGGGGTCAATATATTGACCCAGAGCTCTGCCGCTGAGTATGGCAGTAAAGGCATTCGAATTAATGCTGTTTCACCTGGGGTAGTGCGCACGCCGGGTGTGGAGAAATATTTTGCCGAGCAGCCGAAAATTGCCGAGGGCCTAAAGCGTGCCGCGGTAATGAATCGCCTTGGCGAACCCGAAGAAATTGCTGAAGCGGTGGTTTTTTTATGCTCCGACCGCGCGTCGTTTATTACCGGCCAAATTTTATCTGTTGATGGTGGCGCTGCTGTCCGCTAACTGCTTTTGAGGAGAGAGTTAATGATTATTGCAAGTGATAGAAGGTTACATAGTGTCAATCTGCCGATACCAACGGGCTGGTTTCAGGTGCTGTATTCCAGTGAACTAGAAGTAGGTCAAGCCAAACCTCTGGAGTATTTTGATCAGGAGATGGTTGCCTTTCGCACCGAATCTGGTCAGGCAAAGGTAGTTGATGCCTACTGTCCCCATATGGGTGCTCACCTTGGCTATGGCATTCGCGATCAAGCGGGACATGGCTCGGCGGTGGTTGGTGAGAGTATTGTCTGCCCGTTTCACGGTTGGGCCTATGATGGCGAGGGTAAATGTACCCATATTCCCTATGCCAAAAATATGCCGCCGAAAGTTGCGCGCGAAGAGCAGGTTTTAGGCACTTGGCATGTTCGTGAGATCAATCAATGTATTTTGGTCTGGTATCACCCTCATGGGGAAGCACCTACATACGAGCCGCTGGAAATAGCCGAAGCGAACAGTGAGAACTCGGACTGGGGAGAGCTTGACACCCACAGTTGGGAGATTAATACCCACATGCAAGAAGTGGGTGAAAATGCCGTGGATTCGGTACATTTCCTCTATGTGCACGGCACTAAAGATATACCTGATGCGGAAGTGATGGAATTTGAGGGGCACACCCGTCGCGGTCTTTTACGCACTCGCAACCCAACTCCGCAGGGGATTATTGAAGGCTCGATAGAAAATCAAAATATAGGGCCCGGGCTGGCTGTCGTGCGCTTTTCCGGCATCGTCGACACAGTTCTGCTGGCGCATCTAACGCCGGTAACCGCTACTCATACTCGAGCCTTTTACGCCTTTATCCAGAAGGCGTCTGATGCTGAGTCAGGTAAGTCGCGCATCGCTGAAGCGATTGTGCGCAACATTTGTCAACAGATGGAAGAGGATCGAATTATATGGGATCGCAAGAAATACTATGAAAAGCCAATGTTGTGCGATGGCGACGGGCCTTTTGCAAAATTCAGAAAATGGTACAAACAATTTTTGATTGAATAATTGAGCGGCGATCGCCCAGTTTATAAGGTCAAAATATGTGAAAAAAATGCTGTCTTTAGAGATGGCATTTTTTTTGTTCTATCGTCAAAAGCCGAGCCTTGATCTATTGGCACTCTGTGCTCAACTGACAGAGGTATGCCGTTCAAAAAAGGTGGACAAAATTACTCAGGTTGTCACTTTAAAAGGGGTGAAACCCCATCAGGTTTTTTTAAAAAATTGTAGTCCGCTGGCCCAGAGATGCTTAAAGCCCTTCCAAGCATTGTCGAATTGATGATCTGCTCCCTTGTATTGTTGGCTGCTGGCGCGTGTCGGCAGATAGGCACAGCTGGCTAGATCCGCTTTCACATGGCAGTTCAGGAATGCCAAACTCATATGCTCGACTACCCTATTAATAATTTCCGTATCCCACACCGGATCGAAGTAGTGCCCCAATTCAAAGTCAGTGGTAAAGGACACTGCTGGTGCGGGATGAGGACCAATATTATGCCGTGCATTTTCAAATACGAGCAGATAGTTATGCTCAGAGCCGGTACGCTGATAAAGTCTTTTAATACCATTTTTAAAGCCTGAGGTGTTGTCCTGATTGCCGGCGAGATAAAAGGTTGGCACGCTAATTTTTTTCATAGCCGCAATATTATGAACACTGGCTTCACCACCCCAGGGAGCGAGAAGCTGTACCGCCTTCCAGCGCGGGTCTAGCTGCTCGCGTCCAGCGTAGCAAGAATCTAAGGCAAGGGGCAGAATCATGGCGATGGCGCTATTAACCCCGAGCTGCTTAAAAAATTCCGCGTTGAAGTCATAGCAGCCACCAATAGTATTGATGGCGCCAAAGCCACCCATAGAATGACCGATAATCGCAGCCCTATCAGTGTCGACAATGGCGTCCACTACTGACGTCTGGTCGGCAAAATAGTCGAGTACAAACTGCTGATCTCGAGCGCGGTTATAAAGTGTATCAACAAAGCCTGCAGGTCGATCTGAATCATCTTTAATATCGGCGTTGGTGGAGCCGCTATGATCTATGCCCACTACTACATAGCCATGACTGGCCAGATGTTCGCCGAGGTAAAACATTTGTGTGCGATAGCCGGTAAAACCATGGGATAAGAGTATCAGCGGGAAATTGCCTTCACTTAGCGTTGGTGCGTCGCGATAGGCCTCGCCCTGAAGTTCAAAAGGTTTTTGCAGACGCGTGACATTTTTATAAGTGGCTAATGCCTTGTCGCCTTCCTTGGATTCGGGCCGAGCTGCTGGATACCAGACTTCCAACACCAGCTGGCGCTCAGTATTGAAGACGAAGTTAGCGCTGTCGAGACGCTTGGGATCGGTGGCGGCAATAGTGGTTACGCCCACAGTGTAAGGGCCGGAAAAGGCGAGTTCTGGTGTCACTGGAGCTTGATTAGTATAGAGTTGTTCTGCGTTGTTTTGCTTATTGCTGGAGGCACTCTGTATTTCGCCGCTGACAATACTACTCAGTAGCGCCGCAGAGATTAATGCAGTCATTTTTAACCACTTTATGGACAAGCTGTTCCCCATTTAATGTTGTTATTGCAGTGTTTTTTTATCAGCGTTGTTGTTGCTGCAGAATCAGGTTAACGTCGCTCGATATTAAAACACAAAACAGCGATGAAACAGGCTAACCTCAGCGTTTGCCGATAAAATCCCCAATTCCTAAATGGCTAATCCTATGAAATACTTCCGCCCCCTGTATCCATTCCTGCTCGGATGGGCTCTGATTCTCTATACCTCAACATTCTCCTACGTTGGCCTGGTCAACGGGCTCGGGCAGTTGCTGCTTTTTGCCCTTGTGGTTTGTCTGCCAATTTGGCGTACCGAACGCATGAGCTATGTGGATATAGGTTGGCCCTGGGGTCTGGTATTACTCGGTTTGATCAGCTACTGGATCAGCGATGGCCACTGGCTACGTTCTCTGGTGGTCAGTGGAGTGTTGGTTTTGATTGGCCTGCGCATGGGCATGGGTGCACTAAAAATGTGGCGCATGGGAATGTTGAAAAAGGAATTCCCCCGCTACCAATATCAGCGCGGACGCTGGGAGAGGGATGGCAAATCCAATGTTCAGCTAGCCCTTCAGGTGGATGCCATTTCTCAGGGTCTGGCCAATGCATCCTTTCTGGCGCTGCCGATTTTTATTATCGCCTCGAATAATAGCGCCGAGCTTTCGATTTTCGAAGTGATTGGCTTGATCGTCTGGCTGCTGGCATTTGCCATGGAAACGGTGGCCGATATGCAAAAATTACACTTTCTGAAAAAGATGAAGAAAGAGGGTAAACAACGCCAGGTCTGCGATGTTGGACTCTGGCGTTATTGTCGACACCCGAATTATTTTGCTGAATGGATGGTGTGGAACGGGCTGGTAATCGCGGCGATACCTTCTTGGTTAGCACTGCAGGACAGTGAAACCACACTGGTTTGGGTGCTGCTTGGGTTTGGCCTGCTGTTTACCTCGAGAATGATGTACAGCACGCTGGTCTATGTCACAGGTGCGGTGCCTTCGGAGCATTACTCGGTGCAGAAACGTCCTGGATATGCAGAGTATCAG
>JGI20154J14316_10004431_pt1 | contig 10778 bp, 6 predicted proteins | sample COG_04_FD_14316 | JGI IMG/M metagenome (IMG submission 14316) | reverse complement strand
GCTAGACCATATTGCTACTGTTGGCAAACTTACATAGGTATATTTAGCTAATAGATTTACTAATAAATAAAAATTACATGTCTAATCAGTTTAAGCTCATTTGAAGCCAAAAAAAATGCACCCTTTAGGATGCATTTTTACTCTTGAAGAATTTAAGCTGTATAAGCTAGAACTTGCTATGGAGTACTGGTAGCCACTTCATCCCAGGTAGAAGAAAATACAGTTTCGCCATTAATATAGAAAATAGACTCTCCATGAAAAAATGAACGCTGACGGTCATTGTTCCACCAGCCACGGCTTTGTCCGGACATGAAACCTACATTATCTATAGTTGCCGAATCCGCTTGATCCTTATTACCTATTCTGAACAAGTGAAGTTGATTTTCATTCACATAGCCTTCATCAGCTGTCGAATACGAAATAGAAACCGGAACTGAAAAACGGTCGGTACTTTGATCAACTTGCTGATACTGAAATGCATTTCGATTAAATTGTGCGGGTGAATGGCTCCAACTACCTTCAAGCCCATCGCCAATGATAATTTCTTCAACCGAATAGGGTTCATTAGCTGGGGAAACGTTAAATAATTCTAATTTCACCTTACCCTCAATTTGCCCAAGGCCCAATAGAAGATTTTCGTTGACTGGATGTAAGAAATCAGAAAACCCTGGAACTTCGAGTTCTCCAGCAATTTCAGGAGCCTGATGATTCGTGAGATCTATGACGTAGAGTGGGTCTATGGTTTCAAAGGTTACCAAGTAAAGTTTATTGCCAAAAAATCTTACCCCATACAGCGCTTCGTTAGGCTTTCCTATTTCATCGGGGCTCGCACTATTAGGCAATACAGATACCTGGTCAAGGCTATATGAATCAGTTGACTGCTGAAGCACTGTTAATCGATGATCTCGTGCATCTTCGTTATCTCCTGTCCACTGGCTAGTGACTACGCGAACATAACCATTGTGCTCATTGATTCGGAAATCAAGCTGACCACGACCCGTCAGATGCCCCTGAACTTCCCCTGATCCTGTATAGGCAAGATCGGCATCAAGATCGAACTTATGAATAAAACTCTTAGAATTATCACCCCAGCCCTCTTGCTGAATAAAATAGATCGCTTCTTGGCTGACATAAACACCGTTAGTTGACTCAAGATAGCAGACGGAATTTTCTATGGTTTGCTCTGCAACATTAACCGCAACTAAAAGAGTCATAGTTGGGTAGCCGTAACCTGTTGTGGAGGCATCATGATCTTCATTAATCATTAGGCAGTCTGTTGAGTTAAGAAAATCAACGGGTTCATTGTTGATATAGGCTTTAGGAAGCAAATCTTCACTAGTGACATCTTCTAATGCCGATTGATTGCTCTCTGCTTGGTCAAAGGCAGGGTAATCAAAATAACCAGGAATACTGGGTGTATGACGTGCTATAAGATAAACAATATCACCCTTTTTACGACTGGTAACAAAGCCGCCTTCAAGCTCAAATTCCCATAGTAAATCTGGCTGATGAAGATCATCTGTAACAGAATTATCAGGTATTTCCGATATATCATAAACATCTAGTCCAACGGTTTGATTGCGCCAGGTATAGGGATCCATAAATACATCGCCATACATACCCCACCAACCTGAAGTATCAATGGATACAAGCTGATTTTCAGTGGTATAAAGGCCCTCGATAGTCTTATTATCTTCAATAACAATCTGTGCCACCTGCTCTGTACTGGCTGCGGTGGAATCAGTGGCGAGTATTTTTAAGGTGCGTATTTCTGGGATAATTGGATACATGGGCTCATCCGCTACGACAGGCTCCTCACCCACTTCAATGGCATCATCAAACATAACCATGGGCTCAAAGATAAAGCAGCAGTCGTCATAAAGACTATAGCTGGGTGCAATAAACAGATGCGAACCGTCATACTTTACAAAATCATGCTCATCCACACCCTCTTCAAGAGTATAGGTGGTAGTAAAAGATTCGCCTGCAGATGCGTCAGCACCCGATTCCATCGCCGCATCGCCTGCTGGCATCGCGTCAACGGAGTGTCTTCCATTTCAGCAATAGCACCGTATCTGCCGTTGTAGCTCTGAGTAAATTGGGTTGTAAATTCTTCCCCACCAGCCATAGGTACCAGTAAGGCTGTTGATTGATTTAAGGATTGTCCAGCTAAACCGGGCATATAGGAGGCCATATACTGTGCAACTTCTAGTGACGAGGTTCTACTTGCCACCTCTGATACTGCCGCATCAATTAGAGAGTCACCAGTCATATCAAATAAATAACGTAGTAATAACAAACCATCGGTTAATGCATCTAGGTTACCATCGGCATCAATGTCTGTAATACCTGCTGATTGGCTCATTACATTGGCCACTTGAGAAGCTGTTAATGAGGCATCAGTGGCTATCACGCCATCGGTAAGCGATTCATCACGCAGACCAAAGGCATACCTAAGTAGGAGTAAACCGTCTGTTAAGGCATCAGCCTGACCATTGCCATCAAAATCCCAGCTATCCACAGCAATTGATTCAACCACTGACAATGGTGCCAACATAGTTGAATGTGCGTAACAATAATAAGAAAGTGTACTACTGTTAAAATTTTCTGGAATAGTTAGGATTAATTGTTCATTGCCAGAAATCGATGCTACACCGCCTACTTCACCACCGGTTCCGTTACTGGTCATTACAACATCTGGATTAGCCTGTTTCCATGCATCGCCAATATTAAATGGATGACCGCTGTCAGTTCGGATAAAAGTATAGGTAGAACCTTTGACAAGGTTAACCGAAAGCGCATCGCCATCGGCTTCGTCTGAGAAGATATAAAAAGGCGAGGCAAACGGATTGTCATTAAGCCGTACATAAAATGTCGAGTCTTCAGCCAAGGTTGGTAGACTAATGAGAGAAAATAGGCCGATAAACCCAATCTTTTTAAGTAAATTCTTACATACGTAAAATGAGCTAAACATTAAAATCACCCCAGAAAATGCCATTTGAATTTTATTCTTATATAGCTCAATTATAGGCTTTTACAAGAAGAATGCTAATAGTAGCTAGAACCGTCGCCATTACTGATTTNAAGACGAGGTTATAACCCGCGATATATGGAATTACTACCGACTAATAAAAACCAATTTCTGCCACCTGTATATCGGCCTGATGATCTCTGCCAAAAGCCACAACACCCAGACTTTTAATACTGGTTGGTTTGACTGAATTGCGAAGCCAACCACTAGAGGGTAAAAAACTGTCCATTGGCAATTGAATCGTCTGCCATGAGTCATTAGCTACAAAATCACTTGAATAATAATGCCATGGCATAAGGGTGCCCGAGGTGCGTAGGTGTATATAATATTTTTCGCTATTACCCCGAACATTAAGATAGATACCCTGTACCTGTTTTTTATCTATATTTTTTACATCGCTTCTAAACTGTATAAACCCACCATTATTCACAGTACTAACAGCTCCAGTCATATGAGCAAATGTTTGAGAATCTTCTTTTTTGAAGCTTAGTGAACCTTCAGAAACACCACCCATTACCTGATCACTGACATATGACCATTGACTTTGGGCATTGGTATTGAAGTCATGGATAATCATAGGCTCTGCTCCTGCTGGGAGTGAAATAAAGAAGATGTAAACGGCTAGCTGTATTATTTTTCTCATTTTTTGGCTCACTATAATTTATCGATTTTTATATTGAGTTGGGCAGTATCCGCGGGAAACATCGGGGGATCGTTTAGCAAGGTGCTTAGTGTTTCTGCTGGTTACCCTTTCACGCCACAACTTAAATGAGCGAGTCTTTACCTGAGAACGCATAATTTTAATCACAGCAGACTCATTAATACCGAAATTGTGCTCTATGGCTTCAAAGGGAGTCCTATCTTCCCATGCCATTTCGACAATTCGTGATAATTCATCTACAGAAAATTGTTCTTTTCCACTGGCCAAGGGCTTCTCGTATCTTGTATTAATTCATCAATTGTACGAGATAAGTAGGTATTTGTATCAAAGCGATCAATAGGAAACTAGGGTTCCTATTTGTAAAGATGGGCAGATGGGCAAACGGACTAGATAGCGACCATAACCGTTTCAAAATCGAAACGAGGGGATACGTTGCGAGCGATTTCAAAATCGTCTATTGCAATAAAGGAGCCGAGTGCAAAGACCAATGCTAGATAGCTGGGGAACATAGTTATTTCTGTGTCGATAAAACTTAGAATAGGTGTATGCAATGATTATACAACCACTCCAATTTTAAACTAATGCAATATATGGATAACTGGAATTACTTCTATTTATATCCATGCTCGTTCAATAAATATATACTTTGGAAATGAGAGATAATATTCATAAATGCCAACACATAACGGCATGAATAAGAAAAAACCCGACATTTAGACTGTTGATTAAAGTTAATTCATCTTACTGAACACTCAGAAAACTCTATGCGGAGTCCTGCTAGCTAATGACATACATTATTAATTTATTTTGTTTATTTCGTAATCTGTTGATTATTGTTAGCTTAACAACGCTGCTTAATAGTAATGTTAATGCCGTTGTTGAAAATTCTAGTCAAGCAAATGCAATAATAATTGGTGACTGGCAAATAGCGCCAAAGGCTTACGCTTTTTATGTTGGGCCGAATCAAGGAAGCTCAACCTGGTGGTTCAATGAGCTTTCACATGTCAGTAAAAGATCTTGCTTTTTTGATGACATCTTTAGATTTAATAACGATGGTAGTTTTGAAAATGTTATGGATGGCCTTACTTGGCTTGAAGACTGGCAAAACCCAGCTGGCGATAGCTACTGCGGCACACCCCAAACACCGTACAACGGTTCCACTGCAGGGCAATGGACGATTAATTCTCAAGCAACCTCTTTAACCATAAGTGGCGTTGGTGCTCATGTCGGGTTACCAAAAGTAATTAATGGCAGTGAGATTGATAATACCAATAATGCCCCCTCTTCTATTACCTATACCATTAGTGAGCTTACTGACAGTCAAATGACCCTGGATATTAGTGTTGGCTTTGGCTGGTGGGGTTTCGAGTTAATAAAGGTTTCAACAGATAGCGATAATGATGGCTATACCGATGCAGTGGATGCCTTTCCATCTAACCCTAGCTACCATTTAGACTCAGATAATGATGGTATGGCCAATAGTTGGGAACAGCAGTATGGATTAAATTATTTAAATCCTGGTGATGCTAACAGTGATTTAGATAACGATAATATTTTAGCCATTGATGAATTTTTAAATGGCACTGTCCCCAGTGCTAGTTTAGATATTGATGGTAATGGTTCATTTGATGCCCTTACCGATGGACTTTTGATACTAAGGTCATTGTTTGGAATAGAGAATGACTCGCTGACCTCTGGTGCAATTGGCAACAACAGCATCTACAGCAGTGCTACAGAAATTCAGGCACGCATAAGCTCTATTCATTCTAGTCTTGATATTGATAACAATGGGGAACTTGATGCACTCACTGATGGACTAATCATTCTGCGCTATTTATTTGAGATGCGATCAAACTCACTTATAGATGGCGTTATTAGCCCTACTGGCAACCGCTCTAATCTTGAAGACATTCTGACTTATTTTGATATTTTGATACCCGCTGACTCAGACAACGACGGTGTATTGGATGTATTTGATTTGTTTCCTAATGACCCAACCAAGATTGTAGACGAGGATACCTCAAGCCCTCCAGAACCTGAGCCTATTACTGTTCCTTACGATACACCAAGTCAGGGATTACTTGATGGTACGTCAATCTGGCAATTACCTAATTCACCGGATGGCGATCGCCCAGACCAATGCTGGCTAGCAGTTGGCTCGGATGCCGACGGCGAAATTTATATATCGGGGCATGATCATCGCCAAAATTCTATGATGTATCGACTTTTTCAAGAAGATCAAACCCTTCGATACATTGGTGATGCTCGGACGGCATCTCAAGCAGTTAATAACTGGGAAAATGGCGAAACGGCAGAAAAATTTCATACCCGCCCTATTCATCATAATGGTCAGGTCTATGTGGCAACCTTGGATAGCTCTGACATGAACAATAGCTACCTTAATACCCGAGGATTCCACTGGTATGGCTATGATATCGAGGCTGAAGCCTTTTCTGATTTAAGTGCTAATGAACCCAATGGTGTAGGTGGTGATCATTTACAAATAGTTACTATCCAAAAGGACCCGGTTAATAATCTTTTGTACGGCATGACTATTCCCGAAAACAAACTAGTTCAATATGACATAGAAACTGGTCAAACCACGGTTTTAGGCAAGCCCTCTGCTTGGCAGGGTTATTTTTACAGCAATCGTTATATGTGGGTAGACTCGAGAGGTCGTGTTTATATAAGTGGCGGCTCTTCAAGAAACCAATGGAATCAAGGAGAGTCCTCAAACGTATTCGACCATATTTGGTTTTATGACCCTGATACAGGTTTTGGAGAATTACAAAACTTTGCATTGCAGGGGCCCAATGCGATGGAAGTTGGTCAATGGGAGCGATCCAATGAGCGTCTTTATGTAAGTGATGATCAGGGTCATATTTACCGCTTTACTGATGCCAATAGTAGCTGGGAGTTTTTGGGCAGACCCGGATTTTCTTCTTCACTTAAAACCTGGATCTTTCAGCTATCTGCTGATGAGGAAAAAATTTATATTGGTCTAAGCGACGGCAATCAACCCAATGCTATCTATGAATACGATATTGCCACTGGCACTTCATTTGAGCTTCTTAAAATTAGTGATCTAGACAACCAGGCTGCAATTGAAGACTTTATTACGGGCTACGATTCTTGGGACAGTCAGGGCAGTTTTTATATCTCAAACTTTAGTATGTACGATGGCGATAATACCTTTATGCTAGGTATTAATCCCGTCCGTATTAAAGTTGCCAAAGGCATTCTGCCAGAACTCGTACAGGTGACAGCTCAGGCCGGTAATAATGGAATTACAATTAACCGTTCAGGCCAAACAACCTCGAGTTTAGAGGTTTTGTATGCCATAAACGGCTATGACATTGCAAATAAGCTAGTTGCTACAACTCATGGAATACTGACGCTTTCAACAGGCCAAGCAAGCTTAGCCATAGATCCAGATAATCTCTCTCAGCCCCAAGATGGCTCAATTATAAAAAGAGAATTTATAATCATTCCTGATGGTAATGATTATATTACGGGTGAGCAGCGAGAAGTTGAACTTTCAAACTAATAAATAATAGGCTTAACAGAAAAGCTTAGCATTTGGTGATGAGTGCCCCCTATATCTAATTCTTAGCAATTAAGTATTTTTTAATGCTTATTTGGTTTAGTATTGTTAAAAAATTAAACAATAGGTATGGGCGTATGTCTTCATTAAAAAGAGCATTTTTAAGTTGCTTTGTAATAACCATTCTGGGTTTTACATCACAAGTTAAAGCAACAGATCTAAGTTGGGACGTGGACTCTGATGGCAATATAGATGCATTAACCGACGGTTTATTACTACTTAGGTATACCTTTGGCTTAAGAGACAGTGACCTTACCAGTGGAGCTATTTCAACCGATACTCCCCTATCCCCCTCAGCTGTTGAAACTCGTATTGAATCGACGCTGACTATTGCCGATATAGATGGTAGTGGTGAAATTGATGCGCTTACTGATGGATTAATTATTCTACGCTACCTATTTGATATTAAAGATGAGTCGTTGATTAGTGGTGTGGTAGCAGATAATGCAACCAGATCATCGTTACTTGAAATCCGTCAACACCTAATTGATCATATGCCAGGCGTATATTCTGGCGGTCTCCCGAACACCTTGGTAATTAATGAGGCGGTTTCATCTAACTCTAGCTTTGAGGATGAAGATGGAGATAGCCCAGATTGGTTTGAACTTTTCAATAACAAATCCACAGCCATCGACTTAAGCGGCTGGACTGTGACTGATGATGAAGATAAACCCACTAAGTGGGGTTTTCCAGACATTCAAATTGGTGCGGGTGAATACCTGCGAATTTGGGCATCTGATAAAGATAAAGCCAATGGCGGTCACTACAAAACTCTAATTAACCAGGGTGATAGTTTTCGCTATCTAGTACCAGCATCTAACCCTTCAGGTAATTGGACAAACCTGTCATATGATGATGACAGCTGGCAGCTAGGCAATAGCGGTTTTGGCTATGCCGATGGCGATGATGAAACTCAGATCGACTCGGGTATAAGTTCTGTTTATGTCAGGAAGTCATTCACTATAACTAACCTGGAGCTAATGACTGAGCTCTGGTTTGATATAGATTTCGATGACGGTTTTGTTGCCTACATTAATGGTACTGAAATCGCGAGATCAAATATTTTAGGCGCATCACCCAGCTTTGATGCGGTGACAGTCACCGACCGTGAAGCAACAATGTATCAAAGCGGTACGCCGGTCAGATTTCCAGTGAATGATTTCGAAACGCTTTTAACCAATGGTGAAAATATTCTCAGTATTCAGGTTCATAATCATAATACTAATTCATCGGATCTAAGCTTGATACCCTTTCTTTCCGCTTTTTATTCAGGCACCACAACTGATGGTATAGCGCCGCCAGCGATTCTGGGATTTCAGGATCCCAGTTTGCATACCAATTTCAAACTGTCATCAAAAGGAGAAACGCTGGTTATTTATGATGATAGTGGCGATCAGGTTGGCTTCTTAGAGGTTGCAGGCATATCCTCTGATAATAGTGTTGGTCGCTCTTTAAACAATGGCGATACTGTTTACTATGCTGCGCCCTCCCCTGGTAGCGAAAACCCAAATACACAGTTTATCGGTATTATCGAAAGCGAAATTGCTTTTTCCCATGATGGAGGTGAGTTTTCAGGTCAAAGTATAAGTATTAACGGTGCTGAAGCAGATGAGCAGATTCGTTACACCCTTGACGCAACAGTGCCCACTGAATCTTCTGCAGTCTATTCCACCCCAATTACTATTAGCGACAATACGGTAATTAGAGCCAAAATATTTAAAGCTAACCATATACCCTCGCGGACTGAGAGTAGGACCTATATCACCAATACTGATCACGCATTGCCAATTGTGACACTGGTTTCAAATCCTGATAATTTCTTCGATGTAAATCAGGGGCTTTATGTCTATGGTCCTGAGGGTAATTATGACCCGTACATTTTACCCTTCTTTGGCGCTAACTTTTGGAATGACTGGGAGCGCGATGTTCATTTCACATTCTATGAGCCCAATGGTGACTTAGGAGTAGCACTTGATGCTGGCGTAAAAATCTTTGGCGCATGGAGCCGTGGTAATGATCAACGTTCAATGTCAATTTTTGCTAGAGGTCGCTATGGCTTTAGCGATATTGAATACCCTATCTTTCCACAATTAGATTACGACAAATTTGAAGCCATTGTATTAAGAAGCTCCGGTAACGACTGGATGAGAACCAATATCAAAGACGTAATTGCCACAAGCTTAATGGATGGTAGCGGCATTGAAACTCAAGCTTATCGTTCGTCTATTGTTTATCTTAACGGTGAATATTGGGGGCTTTACAATATTCGAGAGAAAGTCAACGAGCACTTTCTGGATGATAAAATCAATGTCACCAAGAGCGAGATTAATATCCTTGAACGTAATGGTGAAATTGTTGAGGGTACAAACCAAACCTACAATGAGTTAATTGAATTTGTCACTAATAATAGTTTAGCCAACTCAGCTAATTATGATGTTGTAGCTGATCAAATAGATATAGATAATTTAATCGCTTACCAAGTTGCTCAAATTTATTTAGATAACACTGACTGGCCGGGAAATAATATTAAATTCTGGAATTCACCCGAAACCAAATGGCGTTGGATCCTTTACGATACTGACTTCTCATTTGGGCGTCCATGGGAAGCTCCACCCTTTTACGACAATGACACCTTATCTCATGCACTAGAAGCAAACGGTCCAGGCTGGCCTAACCCGCCATGGTCTACTTTGCTTACACGCAAGTTAATGGAAAATACTGAGTTTAGAATCAAGTTTATTAACCGCTTTGCTGATGAGTCCAATACACGGTTTAAAGCCGATAGCGTTCGACAACATGTCGAAGCTATTGCAGCTTCTGTTGCCTCCGAAATACCCCAACATTTTGAGTACTGGAGCAGATGGGAAAATCGTTCTGTCTATTGGCAAAACCAATTTATGCTATCAACCTATGATGAATGGGTGGCTGAAGTTGATAAGATCAAGGAATTTACCGATAACCGTATTCCCTACCTAACTGATCATTTTAAAAACTACTTTAATATAGTGGATACCCATACGCTTACTTTGGAAATTAACAATACAGAAGGGGGATCTGTTCAGCTTAATTCGCTAATTCTTGATGGCTCTAGCTGGCAAGGTGAGTATTACGACAGTATCCCCATTTCAATTGAAGCTATAGCTAATGAGGGCTATGTTTTCTCTCATTGGGATGGTGTTACCGGGGAGTCCAGTGCAGCTTTAACAATTTCAATGACTGGTGATATGACGATACAGGCTATGTTTATTGCGCAATAGATAATTATTATTGGGTTATCAAAACCCCTCCACAGAGGGGTTTTTGGTATATGGCGGTGAGAGAGGGATTACTCAGGCTTAGCCTTCGCCCTTCGGGTCGCCATCACTCTATTCTGGCGCTGTCTCGCCCATTCGTGCTCGACTCGAACCTACGAGGCTTCTCACCCTCCTATACAGATAAAAAACCCCTCATTAGAGGGGCTTTGAAATTTGGCGGTGAGAGAG
>JGI20154J14316_10004428_pt1 | contig 10784 bp, 9 predicted proteins | sample COG_04_FD_14316 | JGI IMG/M metagenome (IMG submission 14316) | reverse complement strand
GTTTGATTAGGGCAAGGATCGATTTCTTGCCATCAAGACGGGCTTTCATCATGCGCTCAGAGAGATCTTTCGGCGCATCAATATTTTTTCCACCAACCTTTGCTAGAACGTCGCCTGGGCGAATTCCTTTCTCGGCTGCGGGGCTTCCGGGCCGAACGTCCATGACGACGACACCTGTACTGTCACTTGGCAGGCCAAGTTGGCGTGCAATGTCTGCATCCATTTTTTTCAATGCCAAGCCAACTTTTGCTTCGACCGACTTGTCATCAATGACGGCTGCCGCCACTTTGTCTGAAACAGGCAAAGTCCCAATCTTGACCACAAGTGATTTTTCTTCACCGTCGCGCCAGATCGTAATAGAGCTGGATGCACCCGGATCAATATCTGCGATGACCCGTGGTAATTCTTTAAGTTTTTCGATCACTTCGCCATCGACCGAAAGAATGACATCACCAGCGAGTAATCCTGCCTGTTTAGCAGGGCCTTGTTCGTTCACATCAGAGACCAAGACACCATTTGTGTCGGATAAGCCTAAACCATCGGCGAGATCACTATTCAATGGCTGTATCGAAACACCTAGCCAACCGCGTTCAACGGCACCTTTAGATTTCAATTCAGCAATAACGTTTTCAGCAATCTTGGATGGGATCGCAAATCCAATACCTACGTTTCCGCCATTGGGAGAGAATATCGCAGCATTAACGCCGACAACATTGCCATGAAGATCAAAAGCTGGTCCGCCCGAATTGCCACGGTTGATCGGGGCATCAATCTGAAGGAAATCATCATAAGGTCCGGCACCAATTGTTCTGCCGCGTGCAGACACAATCCCAACATTGACCGAATGCCCAAGCCCAAAAGGATTCCCGACGGTCAAAATCCAGTCTCCAACGCGTACCGCATCTGACTGTCCAAATCGTACAAACGGGATCGGCTTTTCAACGTCAATCTTTATCAATGCGAGATCCGTCTTATCATCCTGACCGATCAAGCGTGCTTTGGCTGTTTTGCCATCTTGAAACGTGACGGTGATCTCGTCGGCATCATGAATGACATGTTCATTGGTCACGATGAATCCGTCCGCATCCACGACAAACCCAGAGCCTGCACCCATTGTTTTCTGGCCTTTTCCTCGGTTTTGCGGCTGCGCATCTGGCGCGCCTGGCTTGCCCGAGTAACGCTCAAAAAATTCGCGCATGTTGCCCGGCATTCCTTGCATTTCAGTCATCATCGGCTTTGCTCGGGATGTCACTTGGATATTTACAACAGCTGGAGAAACCTTCTCAGCAACATCTGCGAAACTGACAGGCTGGGCAAGGTTAAGTGTTTTGCTTGGTGTAACGTCTACAGGACGTTCTGCCATCGCTGGGGCTGCAACGAGGCCGCTCATAAGCGCGGCAACACTTAGGCTTGCGATGGATAAAGCGTGACGAGGAGATTTTTTGCGCGAACTAGACTTAACACTCTTGATTGGTAAGTTATTGGCATTCATTTTGATCTTCCTCGTATTTGTCGGGTGACGTTTCGTTGTTCAAAATGAAACCTTACGACATGCAACATTACCGGCGCATTTCCGAACGATTAATTTTGAGTAATGTTGATGTCTGATCTATCCATTTATGAAACGAAGGAATTAACAGCGCAGTGACCACCGCAATCGTTATCGCAGCTTTGGGGCTTCAATTCTGGCTATCATTAGATTCTAGCCGCATCGTCAGAATGCGCTCGCCATTGCTTTAGCGGTTGCGGCATCAGGACTAGCTGTGCGCGGCGTGACTATTCTTTCAGCAGGAAATATTGCCACCATTACCGAAGAAGCATTACTGGCTGTCGTATCTGCCGCATTACTGTTCTCAATCTTTCGCATACCGGTATCGCGGTCAAAAGTTTATGATTATGCGATCACTTTAATGGACAGGTCACCAAATCCGACGCGCTTATTTTAGAAACCAAGAAGACCACGTTGCATCTGGTAAATTTTGAGAGATCAGATGGGTCGACTAAATGCTGGCTTGTTAATAAATTTTTACTGTCACTTCCTGATGGCGAGATGGGTATCGCCACAGTTTATACAGACATAACAGAAAGACAGGAATACGAACGCCACCTCGCAGAAAGTGAAGAACGCTACGGCCTGGCATCAAGACATGCAGGCATCCGGGATTGGCATCTAGAGACCAACGGCATGTACATCTCTCCTGCTTTTGCACGTCTTGTTGGCTGGGATCAAGATAAGGCCAACAGAGTGACGATCAAAGAGATCAATGCGCTGATCCATGAAGATGACTACGCTAAACATCGTCAGATGCTTCAGGCTCATATCGCTGACAGTTCTGTTCCTTATGATATCGAACATCGATTTATGATGCCTGATGGTCGATATCGTTGGTTCCACGTTGTCGGTCAATCCATTACTGATGACGATGGACGATTGGTCCGTATGGCTGGGATGATCACTGACATTGATAGCGAGCATAGAACCCTCGAAGCCTTACGCATCAGCGAAGCCCAGATCGCAACGCTGCTGAATAATTCGCCAGCCCCAATTTATTTCAAAGATAAGCAATCACGTTTTGTCATGATTAACCAAAGCTATGCCGAAGTATATGGTATCAAGATGCGATTGGAAAGCGAGCTTGGCAAAGGCACAACGGTCTTCCTATCGTTTCCAAAAAGATGCCTTAAATTTAAGAAGAGTTGATCCTTCTACCGTATTTGACCGTTTGCTACATTGTTATTAATTTTAAGATTCTCACGATACTCAGTAAGCACGACTTGCACCCATTTTTAATTTAGAATGCGCCCGTCAATAGCGCGATACGCCAAAGGTAAACAGCAATGTTGAAAGCTTATCTGCGCACGGGCGCGATGGCGCTCGCTTTTGTTGCNCTCAGTGCCGCGCAAACGATCGTTGCAGAAGTTTAATAGTTCGCCAGGCAGCTTATACGGTGAAGAATCTTCTTAAGACCAAAACCGTTGTCCCAATGCATTACGGCACATTCCTACCTCTTAAGGGAACACCAGAAGAATTCAAAACCGCTTTAGGAGATTTTAAGACAGGCGTCGTTGTCATGGAGCCAGGTAAAACACGTACGTTATAATACACATACATTGAATAATAGGCCGGGCTCCGGGTTCATTCTCTGGGCCCAGTTTTCTGTTGCGGGTCAGGTTTCGCGGTCGAAGAATTCGTGCATCTCTTTTATCTATGAATCTTCGAAATACCCAAAGGACAGGATTTGATCCACATGTACCCCATCATTGCTGAAAGGCATGCGGATAAAGTGATACTCTAATTTGCGCGCTGAATTTACAGTGCTTTTTCGCGTCGTTCGAAAGAATTTAGGTTCGAATGCATCGACCAAAACCATATAATCTCCAGCCACTTTCTTTGCCAAATAGTCAGGCGTGACCTCACTGACCCGGTGCTTGGTGTAATCTGCCCGTTGAATACGCACCCGGTTTGAGCCAAAAATCGATACGTGAATTCTATCGGATCGTAAGTCACATCAACTACGGCACACCAGGGAATGAGGTGCGAGGGCAAGGCGAAGAAATCAAACTCGCGCCAAACTGGCGCAACGCGACCTGCCCGCAATGACTGCCAATAAGCAAAAACTGCCGCCATCTCAGGGGGAAGCTCGACGTCAGTCGGTTTAGAGATGTCTTCGTGGTATTCGGTCTTATCCAAATTTTAAAAGTCTCGCCTAATGAGTTTACCAAGAAACTAAAGGCTATCAGTGTATCTCAAATTGTGAACACACCACAACCATGAGGACATGTGCTCGAAAGAATTTCAAGATTAGCTATAGGGTTTTGAATAGGATTAGAGTGCAAGAGCCATCAGAGAATTCGGTCGATATCGATATCACCGGAATTCCCAAGGACGATAAATTGATAATGCATTTGCGAGGCCTACCCGGCACATCAAAATGTACATTTTTCAAAATAGTATGCGTTATGCTTTTACATTGAGTATTGGCAGTCTAGCTTTATTCCAGTTTAAAATCTGCAAACCGACATGATGAAAGATCAACGAAATGTATATTAATGGCGCATGGTGTACGCCCAAATCAAATGCGACATTTGATGTTTTCAATCCAGCGAATGGCAAAAAAATTGCCAACGTTGCCGACGGTACAGAAATCGATGCACGCTTGGCGATTGACGCTGCAGGTTCTGCATTTCCATCATGGTCAAAATCAACCGCCTATCAGCGGGCAACGTTTCTGACGAATGCTCATAGGATCATGTTATCGCGCAAGGATGTGTTAGCCGAGATCATGACCATTGAGCAAGGTAAGCCGCTCAAGGCAGCCCGCAACGAAGTTCAATACGCTGCTGATTTTTTATTGTGGTACGCCGAGGAAGCCAAACGTATCAACGGCGAGATTTTACCGTCTGCCAGGCCTGATCAACGCTTTATGGTCTTGCATCAGGCCGTTGGTGTGGTGGCGGCAGTGACGCCCTGGAATTACCCCATTTCAATGATCACGCGAAAGATTGCCCCAGCCCTGGCGGCAGGGTGTTGTATTGTGCTGAAGCCAGCTGAGGCCACGCCATTATGTGCCATCGAGATGTTTAAAATTTTTAAGGAAGCCAACATCCCAAATGGCGTCGTCAATCTTGTGACGGCCAAAGATCCAAAGCCAATTGGTGAAGAATTCACAACTAACCCGACAGTGGCAAAGATTACGTTCACAGGATCAACGGCCGTCGGAAAGATGCTGGCTTGCCAGGCCGGTGCGCACATGAAACGCATTTCATTAGAACTTGGAGGGCATGCGCCTTTCATCGTTTGTGAGGACGCTGACCCGGTTCACGCAGCCAAAGGCGCGTCGTTGGTCAAATTCCTAAACACAGGACAGGCCTGCATAAGTCCTAATCGGTTTCTTGTACATACGTCCGCCTACGACGCCTTTATTGATACGCTCAGCACACGGGTCGCGAAAATGAAGACTGGATCTGGATTTGAAGACGGCGTCAGTATCGGTCCCTTAATCAACCAGGCCGCCATCGACAAAGTAAATCGACAGGTAACAGATGCTGTTGAAAAAGGTGCAAAGCTGATCACCGGCGGCATGCAATTAACAGAAGGCCGTCTTGCGGACGGTCATTTTTATGCCCCGACCGTTCTGGCAGATGTCACACCCGATATGTTGATCTACCGCGAGGAAACATTTGGTCCTGTCGCACCGATTATTAAATACGACGACAATGACGATGCCCTGGCGATGGCCAATGATACGACGTACGGCCTCGCAGCATACGTTTATACCCAGAATTTAGGGCGTGCGATGCATATGTTCGAAGGACTCCGCTTTGGTATCATCGGTATTAACGATATTAATCCAACGTCAGCGGCAGCGCCCTTTGGTGGCATGAAAGATAGCGGCCTCGGCCGTGAAGGTGGCAAACCAGGGATCATGGAATACCTGGAGACTAAAACCGCGGGGCTCTCTATTTAAAAAAAACAATCAGCTTTTTGAATTGCCTATCGCGACAATTTTCTGGTCGATCAATTCGCCAATTTCGCGCTGGCTTAGGGATAGCTCATCAAAAAGAATTTCTTCGGTGTGCTCGCCATGGGTCGGTGCCAGACCTGGCTCTGCACGCTCAAATCCAGAGAAGTCCAGCACACTCCCGGGCGTTAAATATTTGCCGCGTTCAGGGTGCGACATGCGCTGAAACATCGGATTGTCCTCGGAAAGTCTTGGGTCTTCATGCACTGCTTCCCAGAAGGTTTGATATGGTCCCCAGCATACGCCGTGTTCATCAAGGAGATTGCGTGCGTCCTCAAAGGTCAATGCTCCAACACGTGGGGCAACGGCCGATATAATATCATCACGTGCAGCCCAACGATCCGCCTCGAGGGCTAAATCAAGGCCGTTCTTATCTTCAAGCGCACGTACTTCATTTTCGATCTTTAGTGCCGTGACGAGGTTCTTCCAATGTCGCGGCGTAAAGGCCGTAATGACCATGCGGCGCATATCCTTCGTTGCAAAGTCATACGAGAAAGTGCCGTAAACGCTGTTTCCAACTTGCGGCCGTTTGTCCTTATTCACTTCAACTTCAGCCGTAAATCCGAGCGCACTCATCGCATGAAATGCAACGTCTGAAAGTGCGAGTTGAATGAACTGCCCCTCGCCCGTATTTCGTCGATGGCGTTCAGCAGCAAGCACACCGTTCGATGCAGACATACCTGCAATCAGATCCCATGCGGGAAGCAGACTATTGACCGGCCGGTCATGCCCCTTTGGTGCCTGCGCCAGTGGAAACCCAGCCGCTGCATTAACGGTATAATCCAGTGCAACAGAACCGTCGCGATTACCAAGTAAATTTATCATGATAAGATCGGAACGCAGGGCTTTAAGTACGTCGAAGTCGAGCCAGCCTCGCGCAGGAAGATTGGAAATTACAATGCCAGCATTGTCGCCGGGTTTCGTCATCAATTGATGTGCGATCTCGCGACCACGAGGCTGGCGAACGTCGAGGAGTATAGACTTTTTACCCTTGTTCAATCCGCCCCAATATAAGCTCTGTCCTGAAGGGGCAAGCGGCCACCTTTGTGCATCCAGACCACCAGCCACTGGATCAATCCGAATAACATCAGCGCCCATTTCCGCAAGCACGAGGCCTGCGTAAGGCATGGCAACAAAAGCCGATGCTTCGACAATTCGAAGGCCACTTAATATTCCGGACATCAGGTTCCCCAATACATTTCAAAGGCATCAACTATATAGATATGATGCTCTTCGCCATATATTCAATGTCATGAAGACCTAATGTAGATGCAAAGGGTTGCCAGCTTTATCACTATCAACGCCTTTCGCATGGATGATGCTGTGTCAGTAATTCACGGATTGTCCAGAACCGCCGTCGACCGCGATACATTGCCCCGTCACCATGTTCGCAAGTGGCGAACAGAAGAAAAGCGCAGCTGCTGCGATGTCCTCTGGCTGTATCAATTTCCCTAAAGGAATATCGTCTGTACGGTTTTCTATAATCGTATCGATATCTGTGCCGGTTTGTTTCGCTTCACTCTCAAATATTTGAGTGACCCGCTCCGTCGCTGTATAGCCGGGATGGACGCAGTTGACCGTGACGTTATGGCGAGCCGTATAATCAGCAAACTGCTTCGTGAAGTTTGCCACGCCCGCATTTGTAACGCCGTTTGTCATTCTAAGGGGGGCCACAATACGTGCCGTCATGCCGCCAACATTAACGATTCGCCCGCTGCCCTGACGTTTCATATGGGGCAAAACAAGACGGGCAATGCGAATATAAGCCATCAACTTCACGTCGATATGGTAGCGAAATTCATCGTCCGTCAGTTGATCAAAAGGCGCACTTGTGGACGTCACTGCATTGTTGACCAGGATATCAACCTGCCCCGCAGCTTTCATCGCATCCGAGACAAAGCGTTCGACGTCATCCATCCGGCTAACGTCCGTTTGGAACCCCCAAGCCTTTACACCTTTGGCTTTCAAGTCTTGAACTGTTTGATCCAGGCTTTCTTTTGTCCGCCCGCAGATCACAATGTTCGCTCCATGATCTGCAAACATAAGGGCCATCGCCCGACCGATACCGCGACTGCCACCCGTAATAAAAGCGACTTTATCTTTTAGCTGGAAATCCATTGGGTTCCTCCCTTACGCCTTTTGATTATTATGAAATTGCGGAGACTTCAGACCTGATCTTCCGCGCGCCTTAAACAAAAAGTCGACACATGATGCGTCGTTCTCAGCAATGTATCAACACGCCGTGTTTTGACGAGCAACAGGTTTTACTGACTTAAATGCGACGGGAGGCTTCGCCGCAAGAATGCATTATTGATCAAGGACATCTGCTTTCTTCGGTAATCCAGACTTGATGTCATTCGTCCGTTATTGACCCTAGCTGTGACAAAGAAATAATATAAGCTTCGAAGTTCTCACGTATATGCCACTCAGCCAGAAAACCTAACTCATAATCTGACCCAGAAAGCCCCATCCCTTGTTCGAAATGACTTTTGATCCGGTCTTCATTGCCGCCGCCCTTTTCGCTGTGCTCATCACCGGCATTTCGAAAAGTGGTCTCGGTGGCGGATTGGGGCAGCTTTCCGTTCCAATCATGGCGGTTTTCATTTCGCCAGTTGCCGCCGCGGCGATCATGCTGCCCATTCTGTGCGCCATCGATTTGTTCAATATCTGGGGCTATCGCAAGGAGTTCCATCGTAACAATCTACTCGCGGTGTTGCCGGGCGCCGTTATCGGCATCAGCATCGGGGCACTCACGTTCAGCCATCTTGATGACAATGCGATTCGGTTGATGTTAGGTGGGCTATCGCTGTTTTTTGCACTGACCTATTTCGTTCAACAGGCGCCCGTGAGTTCTGAAACGCGCTGGGGCCGTTTGTTTGGTGCCGTTTGTGGTGCACTTGCCGGATTTACCAGCTTTGTCGCCCATGCTGGCGGCGGCCCGGTGAAGATGTTTCTACTACCGCAACGTCTCGACAAACGGGTGTTTGTCGGCACTAACGTTTATTTTTTCTTTATCGTCAATCAGGTGAAGATCTGGCCCTATCTTTGGCTGGGGCAGTTCTCAACAGATAACCTAAATACAAGCTTGGTCCTGATGCCCGCAGTCCCGCTCGGTGTATGGATTGGCTGGAAACTGATCAAATATATCGATGCGGAGACCTTTTATAAGGTTTGCTACATCTTACTGTTCGTCGCTGGTATTAAACTGATTTACGACGGTGCGTTGGGAAAAGGTTGGCTGTAATGGCTGCGCAATTGGAAAAGAACTGCGTTCAAAAATTACCATCTATAGCTTATGGCAAAGAGACCTGAAAATTGACCCGCATCACCCTGACCACTGACGATTGGGCTGTCAGCCGCATCTCCTAACAATTGCGTGTAACCAAGCCGCGTTGTAATACCAACATTACGCGTCAGGAAGTGCCGAAGTGATAACGATGCACCAACGTCCTTAATGCCCGCCTCTGCTTCATACACTCGATATCCAAGGTTCGAACGGCCAGCTTGCGTAGAGGTAATTCCAAAAATGTTTTCCATATAATTGCCGTCAGCCCAGGTACTCGATGCACCCAAGGTCAATCGGGTACGAGCAGAGCCTAAGTCAAAGCCATAACGGACAGATGTATTCAATGTTGTGCCTTCGCGGTCACTTGCCAAGTCGTGCCCAATAGAAAGTGCCATACCAAAGTCTTGGGCTTGGTAATCAACAGCCAACTTGGCAGTTGCACCACCGTCTATATCACCTAGCCCCAGGAGTGCGTCGTTATCATCTTGATCACGCCCCCCCACATAACCAAGAGACGCCGTAAACTTGAGACGATCTTTTGGCTTCGGTCCTTGGACTTCTAAAAATTTAAAAGACACTGATGGCGGGCCACTTAGGCTTCCAATTTTCACGACATCCCGCCATGAGACCTCAACCAACGGAAGTGGCTTGATATCGTAATCGTTTGAGCCTTCATAGTCCGAAGAGTATGCAACCCCGGCCCCAAGCGTGAATGTCCAGTCATCTGATTTGCTTGGCTTGCTTTCGGGCTCTTGGCCGAAGGCAGGCGCCACATGCAAACTGGCAATCAGGTATACGCAAACAAGTACATATGAGGCAAAACATCGACGAACGATCGGATCATTTTCTTTTATCAAGGTACCGTAACCTTTTTTAATATTTTAAAATTTAAAAACACATACTTTCATACGGACTCAAATAAAATTTAGACTATATCTTATGCAAGAAATTTAGATGAATTCACAATAATCACTTTGCAGGAAAGCCGCATCAGAGCCTCTAAGCTCTAGCGACCTCAGCTATATTTTAAAGGTAGAGTGTGAAAATACAGATTGAGTTAGTTTTGTGAAGAGTTGGCCAGAAAAGCAAAAACCCCCGGTTTCCCGAGGGTTTTAACATGGTGGGCGCAGTAGGGATTGAACCTACGACCCCCTCGATGTCACCGAGGTGCTCTCCCGCTGAGCTATGCGCCCATGTCAGAAAGCGGTTATAGAGATTTGGCTTGGTTTTGCAAGACTTTGACGCATCCATATCTCAACTTTTTAAATTTCGTTATTGATCGTCCTTTGTCGGGTCTTGTCATCATATCGCGCATCTTTACGCCGCTACTTTGATCAAATTCATGTGAGCGTCTGGATTTATCCTGTAAATTCAGTGCCTCCCACTTGCATGCGCACGCATCACGCGCTCTAATCCGGTTACATATAACTGCCATGGCACAAATCTACAGCCGGGCGGTTCACATTGCGACCGGAATACCCTACCTGATGAGTGCCGACACCATTGACCCTGATCTCCAATTCGATAGCCCAAACCCGGCCTTTGATATTGCACGACCAGAGGTCCTGACGTTACCCGTCGTCTTTGCGTCGCCCCATTCGGGGTGCCGCTACCCTGAAGAATTCTTAAAAATGTCCAGGCTTGATAATCGCGCGATCCGACGCTCGGAAGACGCCTTTGTTGATGCGTTATTTGCTGAGGCACCGAACTTTGGTGCGCCGCTGTTGCGGGCACATTTTCCCCGCGCCTATGTGGATGCGAACCGAGAATCTTACGAGCTTGATCAGGATATGTTCGCTGAGCCATTACCAGAATGGGTAAATACCAAATCATCCAGAGTCCTGGCTGGCCTTGGCACGGTTGCAAAAGTTGTTGCGGGCGGGGCTGAAATTTACCGCAACCAGCTTAAATTTGAAGAAGTCCATCATCGGATTAAGACTTTCCATCGCCCGTATCATGAAGCGCTCGACGGCCTT
>JGI20154J14316_10004425_pt1 | contig 10788 bp, 7 predicted proteins | sample COG_04_FD_14316 | JGI IMG/M metagenome (IMG submission 14316) | reverse complement strand
CCAAAATAAGCGGTTTTGTAACAGATACCGATGGAGCCTCTGTGCCTTTTGCTAATGTGGTGTTTAAAAATAGCTTTGAAGGAACTATCACCAACGAGCAGGGTCGCTTTTATCTAGAGAGTGACCAGAGCTATACAGATGTTGTGGTCTCTTTTTTAGGATTTCAAAATAAAGAAATCATACTAGATAAAAAGATCAACTATAACATGAGTATTGTCTTAGAGCAAGAGGCAGCATCTCTAGATGAGGTAGTTATCTTTAGTGGTAAAACTTCTAAGAAAAATAATCCAGCCATAACTATTTTGCGTAAAATTTGGGATAACCGAAGGCAAAATGGTACAAAAAAATTCGAGCAATACGCCTATGATAAATATGAGAAGCTAGAATTTGATCTAAACACTATAGACAGTACGCTCACAAAAAACAAAATTTTTAAAGGCATGGAGTTTATCTTTGAAGAGATAGACACCTCAAAGGTTACAGGAAATACCTACTTGCCAATTTTTATTAATGAGGCCTTCTCCCAGGTTTATGGCGATAATCTTCTAGGCAAAGAAAGACAGGTACTGCAAGGGAATAAAAATTCTGGGTTTGAAAACAACAACACTCTAATTGCATTTTTAAAAGATTTGTACAGCCAGTATAATGTGTATGATAATTATTTAAAGTTTTTTGATAAGTCGTTTACCAGCCCTTTATCTAAAACGGGCATAGATGTGTATAATTATGTGCTTTTAGATAGTGCCTACAGAAAAGATAAGTGGTGTTATAACATAGCATATTATCCAAGGCGTAAAAACGAACTCACATTTAAAGGAGACTTTTGGGTTAATGACTCTACTTGGGCCATTAAAGAGATCAACTTGCAGGCTTCAAAAAGCGCTAATATAAACTGGATTAGAGAAATCTATATTGAGCAAGAGTTTGATGTACTAAATGATTCTATCTTCTTAATCACTAGAGATTACTTTATGAGTGACTTTAGTTTTCAGGATAAAGAAAAAGCCAAAGGAGTTTATGGAAGAAGAACCACTTTGTATGACAACTATGTTTTTGACGTGCCAAAGCAGAAAGATTTTTATAAAATACAAGTAGATCCCTACCAGTATGATGTGTATAACAGGCCAGAGGGCTTTTGGGAAGAAAACCGTCTAGAGCGATTAAATAAAGATGAGTTAAGCGTTTATAAAATGTTAGACACATTAAAGAGCGTACCAAGATTTAAAGCATTGTATAGCGCCGCTTCTATTTTGGCCTCAGGGTATCATGAGGTAGAGAACTTTGATATTGGGCCTGTATTCTCACTTTTGGGATACAATGAGGCAGAGGGTCTTAGAGTTAGGCTGGGTGGTAGGACCTATTTTTCTCAAAATGATCAGTGGCGTCTTGAAGGATTTGGCGCCTATGGATTTAAAGATGATCGTTTTAAATTTGGGCTATCTGCAAAGGTGTTACTCAACAGAAAAAACAGACTCACCCTTTATTCGGGATATAGAAAAGATGTAGAACAAACTGGTGCAAGCCTTTCTTCTAGCAATGATATTTTGGGCAGAAATTTAGCATCTTCATCACTTATTGCAGTTGGGGCAAATGATAAGCTCACCCGTGTTAAATTAGCGACTCTGGGTGTTTCCTTAGAGCCCATAAAAAATTTAAATATACGCCTTACAGGATCCTATAGGTCTTTGAGTTCTGCAACAGACAGCTTTTCTATAGATTATCTAAAAGAAGACGGAAGTATTGGTAGTGATGTACAACAACCAGAAATCCGGCTATTAACATTTTTCACTCCAAAGAGGAAAGTTTCTGGTTATGGTGTGGAGAGAACCATTATAAACCAAGGAAGTTTCCCAAGTATTTTTCTTGGGTACACCTACGGTATAAAAGGATTCTTAGGGGGCGATTTTGAGTATCAGCGTATTCAAGGACTATATACCCAGCCATGGAATATTGGCGGTATTGGTAGATTAACTTCAACCATTGAGGCTGGTAAAACCTTTGGTGAGGTAAATTTAAGCTTGTTAAATCCTATTCCAGGAAACCAAACTCTTTTTAGTATTTACAACACCTTTTCTCAGTTAGATTTTTATGAATTTGTAAGTGACCAATATGTGTCCTTACATTTACAGCACGATTTTGGCGGGAGAATTTTCCAGCGCATACCATGGCTTAGAGACTTTAATTTAAGAGAGGTGATAGGGTTTAGGACCGTTATAGGAAGTGTGAGCCAAGAAAATATAGCTATTAACAGATCTAATGTAATATACCAATCACCAAACAAACCTTATTATGAGTATAGTTTTGGTGTGGGTAATATCTTCAAAGTATTTAGGCTCGATGTTAATTTCAGAGGAAATTATCTAAACCAGACAGACTATCCAAATGCCAGAAAATTCGGCTTTACAGGAACCTTTGGTTTTAACTTCTAGGGAGTGTTTTCACCTCTCTAGAATTAGCGAGCGCTATTTTAAAGCACGCCTATTAGGCTAACGCTATACTATTTACCACAAAACCACCTTTAATTTTGCTGTTTAACCTCTAATAGCTAGTGCTTTAAGGCTCCTTTTTTTACTTATTAAAAAGGTGTTTTTTAATTGTCTTTAATTTGTTACTTTTACCGCCTTAATTAACGAACCAAAATAATTTATGGAAGCAATGATGATTTACATGCCAATAGCAGCGGCATTAATAGGTTTAGTATATATGCTAATTAAAAAATCTTGGGTTATGAAGCAAGATGCAGGTGATGGTAAAATGAAAGAAATTTCAGACCACATCTACGAAGGTGCTTTAGCCTTCTTAAATGCAGAATATAGATTGTTATCTTATTTCGTTTTAGGTGCAAGTATTGTTCTAGCAGGAATTGCTTTTTTTATGGACACTACCTATTTAATTGTTGTTGCCTTTATTATTGGAGCTGTTTTTTCTGCCTTTGCAGGAAACATGGGTATGAAAATAGCAACTAAAACCAATGTAAGAACCACTCAAGCCGCAAAAACAAGCCTGCCAAATGCACTAAAAGTTTCTTTTGGTGGTGGTACTGTTATGGGTCTTGGTGTTGCTGGATTGGCTGTTTTAGGATTAACACTTTTCTTCATTGTATTTTATCAAATGTTTATGGGTGGTCAATGGACCAACACCATGGATATGACTATAGTATTAGAGGCTTTGGCTGGTTTCTCTCTAGGAGCAGAGTCTATTGCGCTTTTTGCAAGAGTGGGTGGAGGTATTTATACCAAAGCTGCCGATGTAGGGGCAGATTTAGCAGGAAAAGTACAGGCAGATATTCCAGAGGATGATCCAAGAAACCCAGCAACAATTGCAGATAATGTTGGAGATAATGTTGGAGATGTAGCAGGAATGGGTGCAGATTTATTTGGATCATACGTAGCAACAGTACTGGCTGCTATGGTACTTGGTAACTACGTAATTAAAGACATGGGAGGCTCAATACAAGATGCTTTTGGCGGGATAGGACCTATCTTACTTCCAATGGCAATTGCAGGTGTAGGGATTATTATTTCTCTTATCGGAACCATGCTAGTTAAAATAACATCAAACGATGCAAAAGAGGCAGATGTACAAAAGGCCTTAAACATAGGTAACTGGGCATCTATTATTATGGTTGCTGTAGCTTGTTATGGATTAGTTACATGGATGCTGCCAGCAACAATGCAAATGGACTTCTTTGGAGAAGGATTACAAGATATTTCCTCAATGAGAGTATTTTATGCATGTTTGGTTGGACTGGTTGTAGGGGCAGGGATCTCTGCTTTTACAGAATACTATACAGGACTTGGTTCTAAGCCAATTTTAAAAATTGTACAACAATCTAGTACGGGTGCAGGAACAAACATCATTGCTGGTTTGGCAACAGGTATGATTTCTACATTTTCTTCTATACTATTATTCGCAGCCGCAATATGGGCATCATATGCTTTGGCTGGGTTTTACGGAGTTGCTTTAGCAGCTTCTGCTATGATGGCAACAACGGCTATGCAACTGGCTATTGATGCTTTTGGACCTATTGCAGATAATGCAGGTGGTATTGCTGAGATGAGCGAACAAGATCCAATAGTAAGAGAGCGTACAGATATTTTAGATGCTGTTGGTAATACAACTGCTGCAACAGGTAAAGGTTTTGCTATTGCATCTGCTGCATTAACATCATTAGCACTTTTTGCTGCCTATGTAACCTTTACAGGAATTGACGGAATTAACATCTTTAAGGCGCCAGTATTAGCAATGTTATTTGTTGGTGGTATGGTACCTGTAGTATTCTCTGCCTTGGCTATGAATGCTGTTGGTAAAGCAGCCATGGAAATGGTAAATGAAGTGGTAAGACAGTTCAAGGAAATTCCAGGAATTATGGAAGGAACCGGAAAACCAGAATATGATAAATGTGTTGCAATTTCAACAGAAGCTTCTTTAAAAGAAATGATGTTACCAGGTCTTTTAACCATTGGTTTTCCAATTGTTATTGTACTAATTGGCCTACTAGTGTACCCAGATAATAATATGTTGGTTGCTGAAATGCTAGGTGGTTATATGGCCGGTGTTACTGTAAGTGGTGTTCTTTGGGCCATTTTCCAGAACAATGCTGGTGGTGCTTGGGATAATGCTAAAAAATCTTTTGAAGCAGGTGTTGAAATTAATGGTGTAATGACCTACAAAGGTTCTGAGGCTCATAAGGCTGCAGTAACTGGAGATACCGTTGGAGATCCATTTAAAGACACCTCTGGACCATCTATGAACATCCTAATTAAACTTACCTGTTTAATTGGACTAGTGATTGCTCCAATTCTAGGAGGTCATGCAGCAGCAGATACCGGAGCTGTTGTAACCCGACGAGCACTATACAAGTTAAAGCGAACACAGAAGATACAATGGATGTTGAAAAAGACGTAACTGTAAATATGACTTCAGATGAAGGTGTTTTTACAGCTGAGGTTGTAACTGTAACAAAATTGGATGGTGCAACCCAAAAAGAAACTAAGATCTTTACAGGGACTGAAGCTGAAGTAATGGCTAAGATTGAAGCTATGAAAATTGTTGAAGTAAATATTGAATAATATTTATAAAAGAGTATTACAAAAAAAAGGGCTGTCTTTTAAAGACAGCCCTTTTTTTATGAGGTACATTAAATGTTGTATTTAAAACAGACCGTTAATCTCAGCGTCAATTTTACTGATAACCTCTCCAAGATGTTCTGGGTTTTCAACAAAATCAAGATCATCTACATCTAGTATAATCACTTTGCCTTTACTGTAGGTGGTTATCCAAGCTTCGTAGCGCTCATTAAGGCGGCTAAGGTACTCGATACTTATTGAGTTTTCATAATCACGTCCACGCTTGTGTATTTGCTTCACTAAATTGGGTATTGAGCTGCGCAGGTAAATCAAAAGATCTGGTCCTTTTGTAACACTCTCCATTAAATCAAAGAGCGATTTGTAATTTTCGTAGTCTCTATTTGTCATGAGTCCCATTGCATGAAGATTGGGCGCAAAAATGTATGCGTCTTCATAAATGGTTCTGTCTTGTATTACTTTTTCTCCTCGTTCTCTAATCTCTAAAATTTGACGAAAACGACTGTTTAAAAAATAGATTTGCAGGTTAAAAGACCAACGTTCCATTTCATTATAGAAGTCATCTAGATATGGATTGTCTTCCACATCCTCATAGTGGGGCTTCCATTTGTAGTGCTTTGATAATAAACGTGTAAGTGTGGTTTTCCCTGAACCAATATTTCCTGCGATGGCAACGTGCATACTTCTATTTTTTTGCTTTTTGTACTACAAATGAGTGAACATTTTTGCGATCATAAATATACAAGAAATCTTCAAACACTTGCAAGTCTTGTATGCTTATTTGAGTAGTTTTTATAGATAAGAGTTTAAGGCTATCTTCTATTATCTCATACACCACATCTTCTTTAACTACCAGAACCCTTCCCTTGTGCGTTATAATTTTTTGACCTCCTTGAAACGGGATGCTCTTTACAAGACCTCCAAAAACGGTATAGATCTTTATAGCGGTTGGGGTGAGGATGTAATTGTAGTTGAAATCACTGGTTTGATCTGTCAAGATTTCAGCAATGGGTAAAGAAATGATATTTTTTGTGTTGTTTCTATAATTGTATAATTCTAGTTGTTGGGAGTCTGCATTGAAAAGCCATAATTTGTTTCCTCCTGCATTGCTAACGCTGCTAATATTAGCTACATCTGCTAATAGATTAAAGTTTATCTGTTCTATAAGGGAGAGTTTATTATCTAGTAAAATAGCTGTGTTGGTGTCTGCATAAAAAACAACCACATTAAACGGGTTTATAATATCTACACTGGTGATATTCCCTAACTGAAAATCTGTAAATCGAAACTCACCAGATGTGTTTTCTTTACGCAGCACCATATCTGTAATGGTGTACATGCTGTCATAGCTATCATAGCCAATAAACTGGCTTACAGATAAAGGGCTTTGATTGGTTTTAACATAACTCTGGCTTGCCGCAGATTGCAAACAAAGCAATAAAATAAAGGCAATACGCTTCATAGCCACAAGGTACAAAAAAGCCTCGTTATCTATAACGAGGCTTTTTTGAAATTATAAGTATATAACGTCTTATCCTAAGAAAGGGTATTTGTAATCTGTAGGAGTTACAAATGTTTCTTTTACCATTCTTGGAGAACACCATCGGTAGAGGTTTAGCTTGCTACCTGCTTTGTCGTTGGTTCCACTCGCGCGAGCACCTCCAAAGGGTTGCTGCCCAACAACGGCGCCTGTTGGCTTGTCATTGATGTAGAAGTTACCGGCTGCATTTTCTAAAATTTTAACCCCCACTTCTAAGGCGTAACGATCTTCACTAAATACAGCTCCCGTTAAGGCATACTCACTTGTTTGGTCTACTAGGTGAAGTGTTTCTTCCCAGGCATCATCTTCAAAAACATATACCGTTACCACTGGCCCAAACAACTCTGTACACATAGTTGTGTATTTAGGGTCATTGGTTTTAATAACAGTTGGCTCAATAAAGTATCCTTTGCTTTTGTCATACCCACCACCGGCTATGATTTCTGCATTGCTGTCTTTTTTTGCTTGATCAATGAAACCTGCAAGTTTATCAAAAGACCCTTCGTGTATTACGGCAGTAATATAATTGCTCATATCTCCGGGAGAACCTATTTTAAAGGTTTCCATTTGTGCTTTTAGATGTTTTTCTGTAGCTGCCCAAATACTTTTAGAAACATATACTCTACTGGCTGCACTACATTTTTGCCCTTGAAATTCAAAAGCACCTCTAGTAATTGCGGTAGCAACTTGCTGGGGGTTTGATGATTTGTGTGCAACAATAAAATCTTTACCACCTGTTTCTCCAACAATACGAGGATAGGTTTTATAGTTGTGGATATTTAATCCAATTTTTTTCCAAAGCTCCTTAAAGATAAAAGTAGAACCTGTGAAATGAAGCCCACTAAAATCTGGACTATCTAGTACTGTGTCTGTAATCATTTCAGGATCACCCATAACCATTTGGATCACACCTGGTGGTACTCCCGCTTCTTTAAATACATCAAGAACAATCTTGGCAGAGAATATTTGGCTATCACTAGGTTTCCAAACCACAACATTACCCATCATCGCGGCGCTTGCAGGTAAATTAGCTGCAATGGCTGTAAAATTAAAGGGGGTTATTGCATATATAAACCCTTCTAGGGGTCTGTACTCTAGACGGTTCCACACATCACTTGTAGATGCTGGCTGCTCTGCATACATTTGGGTCATGTACTGGACATTAAAACGTAAGAAATCTATTAGCTCACACGATGCATCAATTTCTGCTTGATGAACAGTCTTTGATTGCGCTAACATTGTTGCAGCGTTAATTCTTGCTCTGTAGGGTCCAGCAATTAACTCTGCAGCACGAAGAAATATTGCTGCACGCTGTTCCCAGGGCATTTGAGACCACATTTTACGAGCCTCTAGAGCCGTTGCAATTGCTTCTTGAATGTGCTTTTTCTCAGCCCTGTGATAGGTCCCTAAAATATGTTTGTGATCATGCGGAGGTGACATAGTTGCCGTATCTTGTGTAGCAACATCTTTTCCATTTATATACATTGGCACATCAATGGTGCTATTATACATCTGAGTGTATGTTTTTGCAACGGCTGCTCGCTCAGCAGATCCTGGAGCGTATGTTTTTACAGGTTCGTTGACAGCAACTGGAACTTTATAAAATCCTTTTCCCATGGTGAGTTTATTTATGCAATTGCTAGGCAATTTGCGGTTTGTTAAAGACAAAATTTTGAAGTGCGAAGATACAAAAAATATGCTCTTAATACAGGTTGTACTATGGTAGGTTTTACCATAGCTGCTTTGTATCTCTAGCCTTTTTTGTTAGTAAAGATGCCCAATGATTTATTTTTTTTAGGAGATAGAAGTATTTGTAAAATTGAATTTTAAGGTGTAGCTTGCTTAGGTTTTTATATTAATAGCTTGCAAGCTAGCTTGTTTAGTTTTTTTACCAATACCAATCTGTTCTATTGAAGTACACAGGTAAAATAATAGCTCTGGCATTCCCTGAGGTCTTTGTAAAGGGATCTGCAGATTTAATTTGTAAATTTTTGCCCTTTGTTGGGGTAGGAACCAAACAATATATAAAGGCAGGTCATGCCGCTTTGTTGTTAATTGAAAATAAAACAGGTCTTATCAGGTACTTTGATTTTGGGCGCTATAGTACTCCTGATGGCTATGGAAGGCTTAGAAGCATTGAGACAGATGCAGAATTACACATTGGTTTTAAAGCCATATTAGCGCCAGAGGGCACTCTGCAAAATCTGGAACAAATACTACATTGGCTTACAGATAATCCTCAAAAAACAAATGCTTCGGGACGCTTATTGGCATCTGTTTGTGACACAATTAATTATAAGAAAGCACAAACCTATCTTTTAAATCTTCAAAATAGAGGCAGTATACCCTATGCTCTTTTTGACAAGAATTCTAGTAATTGCTCTAGAGTAGTTGCTAATACCATACTACAATCCACAGACACAAAAGATGTTATTAACCGTTTAAATTTCAATAAACTCTTCACCCCAAGCACTGTCGGAAATGTAAAGGTTGCTGCCAGTAACGGGATAGTGTATGAGGTTACTGGAACTCAAATAAAACATTTTACATCAACCCCGTTAAAGGAAAACATTTCTAATCTTTTCAACAAAAATGTTCCTCCAACACTTGGCCCCAAAGACAAGATAAATGCGCCTGAGCATTGGTGTTTTTTAGAGGGAATAGGTAGTAGTGCTTATTTTGAAATGGTACCGTGTGTCTTGCCGGCAAATCACTTTAGGATAAAACGATATAATACCCACTTGGTATTAGATTTTGATGGGGTTTTTATTAGCAACAAATTTGATAGTACAACACCCTATAAATTCACCTATGACTCTCATTGTAAACATTGTCATATTCTGCAAGGGGGTGAAAAAATAAAATTGAATTGTGTAGGTGCTTTTTCTAAGTTTAATTCATAGAAAAAGGAGCACTTAATTTAAAGTTTGGAATACTTACTTTAAATTTTTCAGTAGAAGTAAAATTAACCATCTCATAATACCCACTCATTGCTCCAAAAGGACTCAATAATATACAACCACTACTATAGGTATGAAACCCTCCAGGTTTAATAACTGGTTTTTTACCCACAACACCTTCTCCAAAAACCATTTCAATATCGTTTAAGGCATCTTTTATTTTCCAGTGGCGTGATTTGAGTTGCACTACATCTTTACTCTTGTTCTCAATATGTATAATGTAAGAAAATGCATACTGTTGCTTCCCGTTAGACACAAAGGCGTCTTCAAAACGTGTTTTGATGGAAACTTTAATGCCTTGAGTAACTTGTTGTGTCATGCGTATGATCTGGCTATTATTGCTGTTTTAAAAAATAAAAAAGCCATTATGTATTTATTTATGCCGATGCTTAAAAATACAAATTTTATTATGGTATTAAAAATATCTAGAAACCATCTTTTATGTTTCTATATAAAAGCAATGGATATTGGGTAAGAGCTATGCTTTTAATGAAAATAAAGACAAGTTTTTTGCTACAAAATCTTCACAGGTTTTAAAGAAGTTGATGATGTCTTTGTCCTCATTTCCAGCGTTTATTGTTACTAGGCGCACGAACTCTGTTTCTCTAAAAATTCCAAACCCTACCATCGCTTCTGCGTTTTGGTACAATGAAGTACACAACTCTTGGGCGGGTATTCCTTTATAATTATAGCAAATAGATATGGAGTCATCAAAGCTGTAGAGGGTGTAATCTGGATTGCTTTTAATGTAATTTCGTGCTACTTCAGCCAAATGAAATTGCTGATCCACAATTTTTTCTAACCCGAGGGTTCCTACAGATTTCCATAGTGTCCAAAATTTCAAAGCATCATTTCTTCTACCGCATTGTATAGATGTTTTTCCTAGGTTGTAATCATCACCATCTGTTTGGTATAAATAGGTAGCATCATTACTGAAACTGTCATGTAAATATTTTTTGTGTTTTGTAAGTATGATAGAGCAAGTAAGGGGTGTCCCCATCATTTTATGGGCATTGTAGCTAAAAGAATCTGTAAGGGCTATTCCTTCAACCAGGTGCTTGTATTTTTTACTAAAAATCACACTACCACAATACGCTCCGTCTACATGAAGCCAAAGCTTGTATTCTTTACAAATCTCAGATAGTGGTGTTATCTCATCAAAGGCGCCAAGTACCGTAGTTCCGGCAGTTGCATTCACAAA
>JGI20154J14316_10004424_pt1 | contig 10789 bp, 8 predicted proteins | sample COG_04_FD_14316 | JGI IMG/M metagenome (IMG submission 14316) | reverse complement strand
GAACCGGTAGTAATAACGGCGGTACCAGGAATAGAATTGACGGGATATTGTGCGTAGAAATTACCACATACATCAACATTTTCATTAAACGATACATCTGAACCAACTATTAATTTGCTATTAAGCGATACATCTCCGTCAACTAGTAATTTGCCATTAAATGAAACATCTCCGTCAACTAGTAATTTGCTATTAAGCGATACATCTCCGTCAACTAGTAATTTGCTATTAAGCGATACATCTCCGTCAACTAGCAATTTGTTATTAAATAAAACATCTCCGTCAACTATTAATTTGCTATTAAATGAAACATCTCCACCAACCAGTAATTTGCTATTAAATGAAACATCTCCACCAACCAGTAATTTGCTATTAAATAAAACATCTCCGTCAACGAATAATTCCGAATTGAGCGATACATCGTTAGAAACCATTAATCCAGCGTTCAATGATAAATCCTCTGTAGCAACCACCAATGAGTACTCATTCACCGTTGTACGAGTTACAACGTCTTCAAGAGTATACTTTGTTTTTAATACACCGTTGATAGTAACATCACCATTAAAACTAGCATCACTATTCACGATTAAATTATTTCCAACAGTCAAATTTTTATTAAAACTTACATCATTAACGACCATTAATCCTGCGTTCAATGACACATCGCTAGCGACAGTTAACCCCAAATTTAATGATACATCTTTGGTAACCATTAATCCTGCGTTCAATGACACACCGTTAGCAACCGTTAATCCTGAGTTTAATGACACATCGTTAGCAACCGTTAATCCCGAATTTAATGATACATCATTGGTAACCATTAATCCTGCGTTTAATGACACGTCGCTACCAACAGTTAACCCCAAATTTAATGATACATCATTGGTAACCATTAATCCTGCGTTCAATGACACGTCGCTACCAACAGTTAACCCCAAATTTAATGATACATCTTTGGTAACCATTAATCCTGCGTTTAATGACACGTCGCTACCAACAGTTAACCCCGAATTTAATGATACATCTTTGGTAACCATTAATCCTGCGTTTAATGACACGTCACTACCAACAGTTAACCCCGAATTTAATGATACATCTTTGGTAACCATTAATCCTGCATTCAGTGACACGTCGCTACCAACAGTTAACCCCAAATTTAATGATACATCTTTGGTAACCATTAATCCTGCATTTAATGACACGTCGCTACCAACAGTTAACCCCGAGTTCAATGATACATCTTTAGTAACCATTAATCCTGCGTTCAATGACACATCGCTAGCAACAGTTAACCCCAAATTTAATGATACATCTTTAGTAACCATTAATCCTGCGTTCAATGACACATCGTGATTTACAATTAACCCTGAATTTAATGATACGTCATGTTCTACCATAAGTCCTGCGTTAAAAGATACATCTTTACCAACTAACAATGTTTTATTAAAACTTACATCTCCACTAACAACAAAATTATTATTAAATCCAATATTACCAGTAATAGAAGTATCACCTCGTACGATTAAATTTCCGCTAATATCTATGTCACTATTAAAACTTGCATCGTTGGCTACATGAAATGTACCACCAACAGTCATATTTTTATTTAAGCTTATATCACTGTCTATATCGAGTGGATTAAGTGTATTGATAGACGTAATTTTCCCATTAAATCGTGCGTCGCCGTTTACAGTCAAATTCCTACTAATATCTAAATTATTATTGAAACTAGCGTCACCATGTACGGATTGTCGTTTACCGACAACCAAATTAGTATTGAAACTAACATCCCTGTTTACAATCAGTTTTTCACCGACAACTAAATTAGTATTGAAACTAGCATCACTTCCTACTTTTAATTTTTGGTCAACATCCAAATTGTTGGTGAATTTGGACGGACCAGTTGCGTTGACCGTATTGAAGTTAGCCGTATTTAGAACATTCAAATTCTCCTTAATATCGAGATTGTTATTAAAACTAACATCACCAGTAGTATCAATCCGTCCATTGACACTTAAATTCTTGTTTAAAGAAATATCTCCTCCAATATTCAGATCCTTATTCATACTAACAATGTTGTCTATGGTTACTCTTCCACTAACGTCCAAGTTGCTATTCAAACTGGTATCACCAACAATGTCAACTCTCCCACCAATACTTAACTTATTATTGAGACTTGTGTCCCCGCCAATACTTAACTTATTATTGAAACTCACATCACCATTTACGTGTAAATTGTTGCTAATATCCATATCACTATTAAAACTAGCATCGCCATCTACGTTCAGTTGCTTATTAAGATACATATTTTCACCGAAACTAACGTCTCCAACAACGTACATATCATTCCGTACGGTAAGGTTTTGGGAAACATCTAAAAACCCATTTACGTACGTTTTTCGCAATATGTTTGAATTTGCGGACGAATCATACCATGAATTTGCCATGTATAACTATTATAATAACTCTTTATATATTATACGGTCATAACGAACTAAATACTTATAATAACCAAAATGATAATGTACATAAGATATATTATCAATTAATACGGTAAAGATGTAGTATACAATTCTAAAAATCGGCATTAAACTCGAATATAGTATCGTCAACCGTTTTGTTTGCAAGAGCATATTCTGAATTTGTACGTTCAAAAAAATTTACTTTCGACTCTACACTAATGAGTTCCATAAAATCAAATGGATTTTGAGAGTTATATAGTTTATTATAACCTAATTGTAGACATAACCTATCTCCTATAAATTCTATATATTGACACATTAATTTGGAATTCATACCAATCATCCTACATGGAATGGCTTCGGTAATAAATTCTTTCTCGATATCAACGGCCTCTTTCATAATAGTATATATTTGATCTGACGATAGACGATGTTGTATTTTTGAATATAGAAGCACCGCAAATTCAGTATGTAAGGCTTCGTCTCGTGAAATAAGTTCATTCGAGAAGGTAAGTCCTGGCATAAGTCCGCGTTTTTTAATCCAGTAAATCGCAGCAAACGAAGATGAAAAAAATAGACCTTCAACAATAGCAAACGCAACTAATCGTGTAGCAAAGTTACTTTCATCGTCATCTAACCATTTCTTCGCCCAATTAAATTTTTTGGTAATGCATGGATAATTCTGCGTGGCTTGGAATAGAGTTTCCTTTTCTGCACTATCCTTAATATATGTCTCGATCAATATACTATACATTTCAGAATGGATTGTTTCAATTGCGATTTGAAACGCATAAAAAGCACGCGCTTCGGATGGTTGAACTTCGTTCATAAATCGTGTTCCTAGATTGTCAGTAACAAGAGCATCGCTACTTGAAAAAAAAGCCAATATCATTTTTATGAATTGGCGTTCATCATCAGATAATTTATTCCAATCATTCAAATCTTGCGCTAATGAAATTTCACCCGTATGCCAAAAAGAGTCAATTGAGCGTTTATACATATCCCAAACGTCATTGTACTTAATAGGGAACATTACATACCGATTTTCATCGGGTTGCAGTAGAGGTTCAACATTTTGGACGTTCGACATAGTTGTCTAAATAATACAGATACTATATTTCTATTTCATTTCAATCAAAAATATACATAAATGGAGTGTATACATTATATACGTCGTTGCGAAATGGCTGGTATACCCAGCGAAACAATGAAATGAGTTATATTCTCAAATATATTTTACAGATATACCATATAGTAAAAATGAAAAAATCGTCGTATAATGGTGAAAATGACAATCTAGGAGAAGAATCTTATGACAAGAAACGTGGACGTAAATCAAAAAAGCAAAATGATAAAGAATTGATGAAAGAATATAAACATGATATAGAAGGAGAATCCACATTAGCAAAACAGAGGTCTTATTATGAAAATATACATCATTTATCAAGTAATGAAAAGAAACAGTTTGAATCTAAATTTACATCTCCGAAAAATAATAGCCAAGAGTATTATCACAGTCAATTACGAAACAAAAATAAAAAGATCGTAGTTGCTACTGGTCCCGCTGGAACTGGTAAAACTCTATTTGCGACCGAGTGGGGAGTCAAGAATTTTTTATTAGGGAAATATGAAAAACTGATATTTACTCGTCCGTCAGTTTCAGTAGATGAAGATTTAGGTTATTTACCAGGTACATTAGAGGATAAAATGGCACCGTGGGTAAGACCAATCTATGATATATTGTATAATTTTATGACACCAAAGGAAGTTACTTCGTTAATGGAAGACAAAATTATAGAAATCGCACCACTTGGGTATATGCGCGGTCGAACATTCAAAAATTCATGGATTGTCGCTGATGAAATGCAGAATTCGTCAATTTCACAGATGAAAATGCTTATGACACGTTTAGGTGAAAACAGTCGTCTAGTAATAACTGGTGATCTAGAGCAATATGATAAACCCGACCAAATAAATGGTCTAGATGACTTTTTAGATAAATTCAAAGGAAAGCGTTCGTCCAGTATAAGCAGTATAGAATTTCAAAGGAATGATATTCAACGTGAAGAAGTCGTAAAAGAGGTGTTAGATATTTATGGCGGAGATATACCAGCAACATATGAGTTAGACGATATAGATGAGACTACCATGGACGAAATTTAGGAAACCAATTAGCATATTTTAATTTCGGCATATAATTTATAAATGACATTCAAATTACCTAACATCGGAAAAATGACAAAGATGAAGTATAATTTCAATCCTATACTTCAAAATCAACTAGTTCTCTACTTATTCTTATTCATGACATTAGTTCAAATTGTGATTTATGTTAATTCCAGCGACATTACGTCAATTGTATTTATGTGCTTACTTGGATTTGTAACCGCGTTCTTTAGTAAAAATATGATTGTAATTCTATGCGTAGCATTGGTCGTAACAAATATTTTGAATACAGGATTAAATAGAGCAGGAATAGAAGGAATGAAAGAAGGTGTTGATAAGGCTACAGCCAAAAAGACAGAACCAACGGAAGAAGCAGAACCAACGGAAGAAGTAAAAGCAGAAGCAGCACCAAAAGCAAAAACAAAAGCAGCACCAAAAGCAAAAACAAAAGCAGAAGAAGAACCAACTACAATTAAAGATAATTTCGAAGTCAGTGAGATACCAAATAGTGATATGAAACAAATGTTAACTGCATTAAAAGAGGAATTTCCAGGTCTTCAAAAAGAACTAATGACTGGATTAGAAAATATGGACTCTATTATTGGCAAAACCGAATCTTTTGTTGAAAAATACGAAAACTATAAGGCGAACAGTAAAAGTAATGTGTCTGCAATCAACTAATATATTGCGAATATATATATATATATTCACAATGTTCGGATTCTTATTTAAACCGATAAAAATAGTATTCGGAGTATTTAAATTAATTGGTAATGTTGGAAGGGGACTACTAGAGATATTGGAAGGTATAGGTCAAGAAATTATTGAATTACCCCAAGGTCTAGCCGTAGGTGCGTGGAGTTTATCCCGTGTCATAATTGCTTTATTTATATTTAGTGTAAGTAATTTTTTATGCCTGATTCAATTGCTAGGTAATTTTACATCATGCGTAGGGTACTACATCTTACAATTTATTGGAATGATATTTTATCTAATTCCCTGGTTAGTATTTATGATATTAGATTTTGGAAGTGGTAAAACCAAATTGGGAAGTAAAATAGAGTTCAATCTATGGTATTATCTTGATAAATTAGACAGGTATTCAGTAGACTTTGGCGGACCGCATATAATATACTTTTCAAAATCAGTACGAGACAGATGTTTTAGTTGTAAACGGTTAAAACCAGTTGCAATTACCCGAAATACATCAGAATTTGTCAAGAAGGTAGAACATCCAATCATACCATTTATCACTGGCGGGTTAAAAAAGATATTTGGCGGGTTCGATACGATTGTCGGGTCATTCGACATGTAAATATCGTGACTATATATCATATTATTATGATATATAGAGAATGGAACGCTTCAAAATTTAGACAATGTACCCGACCATATTATTCGTTTACATATCCAATAATTATGGTATTGTAAAATAATATCGTATAAATATATAAAGTATGGCAAAAAAATGCATCCCTGGAGTCATATGTATCGAGAACATAACCATGATATTTATAATGATCGTATTTATAGCGCTTGGATTCGCACTTTATTATCGTTTATGGGAAGATAAAAAACAAATTAATACAAAGACAACAAATATAACTATGCCTATTCATCATGCATTAATGCCTGTTTCTGATAGAAACGACACGATAAACGATCCGTACGCACCACCATTGAAAACCCATGATATATACTATCCACGTAATACAATCGATATTCGCGGAGTTCCACCAGTAGCCGGCATACCAGTAAATATCCAAACGCGTGCGGTAAATAGTACATATCAGCAAGTTGGCATATTAACTCGAATGGGAAATAGTGGTGAGAATGATATATTACCATTAATGGGAAGGCGTATTATGTCAGGACGTGACAAGTGGCAGTTTTATACAATCGCAAATAATGGAAACCTAAATACGAAGTTACCAGTAAGTGTAAATGGAAAAAGTTGCACGGGTGAATATGGATGCGATGACATAAATAATAGTGACGTCGTGTTCGTAGAAGGGTATAATGATACATTCAAAGTAACTATGTACGAGAACAATTTATTTCAATATATTCCTAATCTTTAGATGATTCTCATAAATTAAACTATATAAATTATATATAGTGTAAGATGACAAACTTGTATGCCGATAAGAATTTAAACTACAGTAGCAAAATCAGTACTTCTTATCCGAGAGTAACAATAAATAAGAATGAAGTCATAGATCCAAGTGATAAGAAAGGTGCTTTTACGGTTCCATTTCCCAACAATTCATCGGATAGCAACTTATTTATAACATTAAATTCAAAGAGGGATGAATATATTCATCAAAAAATATATGTAAACCGATTGCTTCACTTTAATATTGATAAAATTACTACTGATAATGAAAATATAATAGGAGAACTCGTAATAGAACACAAGAATTTAACAAAGACAGGTAAAGTATATACATGTTACTTATTAGAATCAACCCCGTCATTTAAGACTGATGGTAATGATATAGATAAAATGCTTACTTTACCCGATACAGAAGTTACAAATATGGATATTACATTAAACAGCATACTACCAACAAATAGTGATTGTATCGTATATAATACAAACAATAATGTAGATACGGTGTGTGTTTTTACAAGTCCGATTGTGATAAACACTGAATCAACATCAAAAATAATGAAATATGCGGATAAGACAACACTATTTGAAATAAGCGCAACTAATAAAGAAGCATTTAATGGATATAGGGAAGGTCTCGAAAATGCGAACACAATGCAGACAATCCCATCAGCGAATATATCTGAACCGGATAGTCAGGAAATATATATCGATTGTAATCCTACAGGTGTAGGCGAAGATGAAATGCTAACATATAACGTTCCAATTAATACTAAAATGATGGATGAGGAACAAGAAAGCCAATTAATGAAGACAACAGTAAACTATGGATTGTTTTTAATAGCATTAGTAGTTTCCTATGTGTTGGTACCCATAGGCTATAAAAGTTTAGTAATCGACCCAATTAATTTTGTAAAAGCAAGTGGTTTAGACTATGGTGCTTTAAACCGTATTCGCAGCGCTGACATCGTTATATCTTTGATTTCTGTTGCAATTATTGTTACATTAATTAGTCTAGACGCGGAGTTACATAAATATGCGAGATCAAATGCTTTATTTATTGCTGTATTCTACTTGTTATCATTTGGATTAGTACAACTAAAAAAACAACAATCCGAATTTATGACAACCTTAACCGCAAGTGAAAATACTCCCCCTATCGTTACTGAATATCCGGATGATAATGATACATCTAATATACAATCTGATGAGGTTCCTGACGCACTTCATGTAAGTGATCTTGGTGAGATGGTATCTAAAATCGTAGTATTTCTTATAGCACATAGTGCGAAAGCAATAGCATCTATAGCAGTTGCTACGATTATTATATGTATTCTGTATGGTGTTAATATAGTAACAAGTTTCGGTAACGCAGTATGGTCAAGTAGTTTAATAGTGGTGTCGATTGTTTATATAATCGAATATGCTAAACACATATCTCAATTAAAGAAAGAACTATCATAAAAACATAATAATTATTGTCATTATGTTTTCAAATTATCAAGGGTTTAATATGTCGACGCACTGCCAGTACTTTCAGAAACGGGTTTAAATGACGATGCTGTAAAAACACTAATATCGCTTTTTCCAACGGGTGCCATATCATCCACTATTTGTTCTTCTAATGATACACTAGCGATAGGGTTCATAGATTTCATTTTGTTATCTTTTCTAGCCTGGGTAGGAGTATACTTAAGCATTGCGACTTTTCCGGTAGCATTACAACATCTGCGAAATAATTCGTACGCAACCATAACAAATAATACTGCAACTAATGGATTTGCGTTAAAAAATAGGTATAATGATAATCCGAAAATACCGACTGTACCCAACGATGATTCAACAATGTTTGATAATACGTCCGGAAGTTCGACGGGCATTGCTAAATAGAAAATAAATGTCACAATTAATCCGGTTTCAACATTCGAAAGAGAATTCATTAAAGATAAGAACTTCATTTTATATAGTATAGTATAGAATAGTATTATATTTTTCACCCGTTTATTCCTAGCGATATACAAAATTGAAATATCCTAAAGTAACATACGGGTATATATATTACACAATATGAGTAGGTTCAAACCATATTATCAAAGAAAACAAACTTCAATACCAAAACAAACAATCTCCGCACTATCTGATGGATATAAAGAAACTATAAGGAATGTGTCATATATAGGAAAAAAAGGATATACCATACCCAAATCAGCAGTTACAAAGGAGGATGAAGACCAACTTCGTAAAGAACTATATGTAAAACCGTTTGTATTTGGGGCTACTCAAAATACGGATGTGGGCGCGTTTCATGTATTTCGCGAAAACACAAATAAATTTTATTTACCTAGATTTTATGGAATTAAACGATATGGTTTACCGGACAAGTCAGAATTGGACGAAGGTGACAATATCAATGTTGAATTTACCAAAACAGTTAGGGAAAATCAAGAACAAATGATTAGTGTTTACATGAATCATATAAATACACCTATATGCAATGGGTCTTTAATCAATGGAAATGGAGGCATACTCGAACTTCCGTGCGGATTNTGGNAAATGTCTNGGNTTAAANACACCTATTATGCAGTACGATGGAACAATTAAAATGGTTCAAGATATAAAAGTAGGTGATGTAATAATGGGAGATGATTCAACTCCCCGAAATGTGTTAACTCTTGCTCGCGGAAAGGAGCAAATGTATAAAGTAATCCCAGGGAAAGGAGACCCATATATAGTGAATGAAAGTCATATATTATCTTTAAAATACAGTTCCACTGTGAATAAACATACACCCAAAGGAACTATTCGTGATATTTCTGTATTAGATTATTTAGATTTACCCAAATCATATCACGGAAGAGGAGGAGTTCTGGTTGGTTATCGGGTTCCTATTACATTTCCCAAAAAAGAAGTTGAAATAGACCCATATTTATTAGGTTATTGGTTGGGTGATGGTGCTTCAAGATCAACAATGATAACTACACAAGAAGCATCGGTATTGTCTTATTTAAATAATAATACATTTAAAAATAAACACAAGACATTATATTTACAGTATCATAGTCAGTATGATTATCGTATAAATTCTATTACAAAAGAGAATGAATTAATGATTGGTTTGCGTAAATATAACTTAATACAAAATAAACATATTCCGCATGATTATAAATGCAATGATCGGACTACGCAATTAGAATTATTAGCAGGGTTAATGGATTCGGACGGTTATATGCATGAAAATTCTTATGAGATTATTCAAAAAAATGAAAAATTATTAGATGATATAATATTTATAGCAAAGTCATTAGGGTTTGCTGCCTATAAAACAGAATGTAAAAAATCGTGTATGTATAAGGGTGAAAAAAAAGAAGGAACTTATTATAGAACCTATATTCACGGTAAAGGATTAGAAGAAATACCAGTAAAATGTCCAAGAAAAAAAGCAAATCCAAGAAAACAAATTAAGGATACATTAAATACACGTATAAAATTAGAAAAATTAGAAATAGATAATTATTATGGATTTGAAATAGATGGAAATCGTCGTTTTGTATTAGGTGACAATACAGTTACGCATAATACTGTATGTGCGTTAAAAATGATATCGAATATTCAAAAAAAGACACTTATTATCGTTCATAAAGAATTCCTAATGAACCAGTGGATAGAGCGCATAGAAGAATTTCTTCCAACTGCTACAATCGGTAAAATTCAAGGAAAAGTATTCGATATAGACGGAAAAGATATAGTAATCGGTATGCTTCAAACATTATATGATAAAGATTTTGGCAGTAACGCGTTTTCGTCATTCGGATTAACCATTATCGACGAGGTTCATCGCATCGGTAGCGAACAATTTTCAAAAACTCTATTTAAAACGTTAACGCCCAATATGTTAGGTATATCAGCAACCGTAGAGCGAAAGGATCGGTTAACAAAAGTATTATATATGTTTATTGGCGACAAAATATATAGCGAGGAACGAAAAGACGACGATTTAGTATGCGTTCGCGCCGTTACTTATAAATCGAGGGACACCGAATTCAACGAG
>JGI20154J14316_10004418_pt1 | contig 10795 bp, 10 predicted proteins | sample COG_04_FD_14316 | JGI IMG/M metagenome (IMG submission 14316) | reverse complement strand
ATGTATTTACCTGGTTTCAAGTCTAATGCTTTAGGTTTAGTAAGCATTAAGCAAGCTAATTCATGACCTTCAGCTCCGCCGGTCCATTCTGATAAACTAAATAATTTATTAAGTACTATATAGTCTCCATATATATTTATTACTTTAGCCCCGTTTAAAGGATGGTAATCGCCATTAGTCTTAAAAGCAACTATATCCATACCGGCATAATACTTATCTATATCGTCAACCTCCAACTTGTTAAAGTAGTATGTGGGTTCTGTTATCTTACTAGCATTAACTAATAAACCCCACTTATCTACAACAACTGGTTTAGTTAAGCCTGAAACATTCTGCTCTACTATATAATCGTTGTACTCAATGTAATCGTCGCTAAAGTTTTTTAAGTTCTTAGTATCAATACCATCGCTTGCGAAAAAGAAATAGCAGTTATCGCTTTTTTCATCAACAACTGATCCGACACAGTTTGAGTCATCTCTAAGGTAGGTCTCAGTTGAACCAATAAACTTATTACCTCTAATATTTTGAACACTACCAGCGTCACTGCCGTTAGTTGTTGATACCTCTATATTATTAGCGTGCCTGTATTCTCCTTTTGGAATTAGCCTCTCGTCTAAGTCCTTATTCATTCTACCCGCGGTAAAAGTGTTTTTTAATATAGCCATGTACTACTACTTTATGGGTTTACTTATACCTTTTAATATTTGAGTGAACTCTTCTATTTTTATATTTGATAATCTTATCTTAGCTTTCCTAGCCTCAGCGAACTTTTCTTTCTTGAACCTTTGCACAATGTACTCAGGTATGTTAGATCTAGAGGATAGTATACCGTATAGTATCCATTTATAAACTGCTTCTTCAGCAAATTTATGAACCACCATCTCTTCATCGGTACCTAAGCCATCGCTAATATAATCTAAAACCACAGTAGAGCCAGCTAAGTTTGAGCCAAAATGTATAAATCCTTTTTTGTAATCTATATAGAAGGTTCCGTTATCTTGCGCATGTTGAGGATCTAAACCGTATCTACCACCCGTGTTTTGCTGGAAAAAGTTTTCGCTTTCGTAATTGTCACCTCTCAAGTCTATAGGTGTTTGACTCTTGTAGTTCGACCATGTAGATGATTCATTTGCATAACCTAAAGAATCCTCACCGGCGTCGGGAGTGTAAACATCATTAGGTGCTGTACCTTCACTGTCCCCAAAATTACCATCGTCATTGTGATCAAAATCATATACGCCATCGCTATCTTGATTTATCTTAAAAGGGTTTGAAGTCTTACTAGTTGGGTATAAGTTTCTTTTTATACCATCGCTACCACTAGTAGTCAACTTAACATAGTTAACATAATCCTGCGGTATTATCATTTTTAAAGTATTGGGTACTTCTATTTCTTGAGATTTAACAGATCTAAAAATATCGTACGAAAACTCCTGTATAGCTCTCATGCCATGAAACTGTACGTCCGTTCTACTAACTTTAGATATTAACTTGCTTTCACCCACGTAAGCTACCATAAACCCACTTATAATATCAGCTAAAGATGTAAATTGATAGTCGCCGTAGCTAGGTGAAGCATCGTCATAATAATCTCTTTGCGTTTGATTTAGTAACCCCATAATTAATTATTTTTTTTATTCTCAGTATTAGCAGCATCTTGAGCGGTTACTGAAAGTAGTTCTACATCATTTGTAGCTATACCAGCTAATTGTAGTATTCTCATAACTAAGTTATTTTCCTCACTAATGTGAATATCAAAATCTATTGATTCGTTGCTATTGTACATAGGTGTCCCACTGACAACTACGTAAGCCCAATTAGCATTTTCTGGCTTAGTTGTGTAAGTTATATCGACAACCAGATTAGTAGCTGGATAAACTCTAACGTAACCATTTTGTTCTACATACACAGGTCTTTTAACCGTTGGCGCTGTGAGAGGATTAATCAAAATCTCTCTTAATTCGCTATCGTCAACTCTTTCTACATAAGTAAGTAAACCCAAATCAACGTTATATAAAGTTAGGCTGGATACATGGTATAAGTTACCTGGTAATGGATGGAAAGGTTCATCTTTGACTAAAGAGGTAGTAGATAAATGCATGGATATTCTAGACTCTAAGGTTTCTATTTCATCAGAGTATTGCTTGTTGTTTTTAGCTTTTAATTGAGCTGTTCTTAAGTCATGAAAATAGTTATCGAATATCTCTTGCTGAGCTTGGTTAGCAAAAAGATTAAAATTTTTAGGTGTAATATAACCCCTCTGTTCCTTGTTTGCTAGAGCTTGAACTTTTTGATACACCGTATTCACGTTGATTCTTCTATAACCCATAGTTTCTTTTATTTACAATAATATAGTTACACAACAGAGTGATATGTTACTATATAAAAAAACCACCCTATTCAAGAGTGGTCTTAGTTTTATTTGTTTTTTAATCTATCGTTTTCTTTAGATAAAAACTCCACCTTAACTTTCAAAGCTTCAACCTCACCAGTCAATAGAAGCACTCTATCCCTGAGCTCATCCTTCTCATCAGACGATCTAGCCAACATAGCTTCTAAATTACAAACTCTATTCTTTAAGTCATCTCTGTACTGCATACCATCGTCATTTTTACTAGCTTCGTTTCTTTCCTGAGATTTCATTTTCATTCTAGCTTCTAGGAATTTCCATATACTAGCCGAACCTAAAACACCAATTATAGTTATTAATATTTGAACATAATCATCCATCACAAACCTTTTTCTATCTTCTCGTTAAATACTCTAACTGTATTCCAGAAAGTTAAAACACAAACTACAAACCAAGTTACGTTAGAGCTACCTAAACAACTATTCATATATAGGTTAACTAAAACAGCTACGCTGAGTAATGATGCTGCTTGTACAGATACTAATCTATAGTTTAAACTATCACCCCATAATACAGCCCAAAATTGAAACACACCACACATAAATGACAGCATTATTAAGACTGCACTTGGTTGTTCGAACTCTCTAACTATTAGGCATGGTAGTGCTATTAAATTGAATACAGCTATAGTTATTTCACTAGGTTCACTATCGCTGTACCAAAATAAATTCTTAAGTTTTTTTAAACCTTTCAAAGCTTATTCTTCTGGTAAAAACTCTTCTATTAAATCTCTAGCTTCTTGTTTATTTAATATAGAGTTGTTTGGGTAACTTAAACCAACACCTAAATTAAGTAATTCTGATATTTCTCCATCTATGAAACTAGCTTCCCACTTTATTAAATAGTAATTAGATCCGTCTATAGTAAGGTTTATAGCCACACCCAAATCTGAAGCGTTTTCTTTCGCAACTTCAGCGTAGGTAGTTGGTAAAAATTCTTCAAGATTACCCTCGCTATCGTATTTAGCTTTTTTTAACCTATCAAAAACTCCAGGTATATTGGAGTTATAGGTAGCTTCATTCAAACATAAGCAAATATTAGCTTCCATTATTTTCCGTATTTTTCTTTTGTTACATTAAAGTTATTTAAAATATCATCAGCATCTAATGTTTTATGGTAAAAAAGTACATCACCTACCATGTCTGGATAGAATCTTTCGTAAATAGTTGACCCAATGTTGAAATCCCTACCAATAGTTAACTTCTGCTTACTACCCAGAGAGTAATCATTAGTTGAAGTGTCCGACCCTAATTCGACGCCGTCTATGTACATTTTGTACGTAGTGGGACCAGTTCTAACAGCAACCACATTATACCATTCACCTATTACTGCGTTTGTGTTAAAGCTCAAGGATAATCCACTAACACCTCTAACTTCAAACCCATTCTTATTAGTACTATTACCTCTACTTATTATACAAAAATCGCTTCCAGCGTCATCCCCAAGAATAGCTATAGCGTTGTAGGATGAGTTGTGCCTAATGTAATCGTATTTAGCCCAAACACTTAAAGTAAAATTATCATAACCAGTTTCGTATTTTATTGATGAAAAGGTGCAACTACCTCCGTAACCCATGAAAACACCATCACTACTCTCTACCGTTCTAACTAAAGCGTCGGTACTGTCTCTCCTATCAGAATGATCACTACTAACTTTAACTAATGCTGGTAGCATTATTGGTTTCGCAAGTGGTTGAGAGGCATTATACCTATTAAAAGCTCTATCCATTGAGGCTATTTGGATTACACCATTACCAGATAACCCTCTAATCCAACTACCGCCATTCAAGGTTACATTGTTACCAGATGACGTTGATGAGTTGTACGCTGTAGAGCCAATGTGCTCTGTCATCGCCCACCAAAAATTCAAATCATTAGACTCTAAATTAGTGTTTGGGTTTTCAATAGCCAACTTGTTTGGGTTTTGGTGATCGTACAAAACATCACTTACCGTGAAAGCTTCGCTATACATTTGTATGTTGCATAAATCTACTTTCGCAAACGAATTGACTCCATCTCCACCAAATGTATAAAGTCTATTATTATAACTATCTTTAGAGTTATCAAAAACTATAACTACTCTATGGAAAGATCCAGTACTAATATTATTAGTTCCAGATTGTACAGCTCCATCAATATATATAGTTGTATCGGTAGCATTTAAAACTAACAAACCACCATTAGTGGTTAACTTAACATCTCTAAAACCCAACATAAACTGGTCACCAAGCTCCATAATGGTTTTATAGGTGAGTGATTGGGGTGCTCTAACAGTGAAAGCTACGGTTTTAAATGCTTGAGTTGTACCACTAAGCTGTCCGTAGGCGTTAACCCCATCAAAACTATAAGCAACACCAGTCTCAGCAACACCGTTTAAACTATCAATACTATCAGTGTAGTTCAACGATGATGCGGTTTGTGTCTTTTTTGAAAAAGATATATTAGAAACTAACTGATCTTTTATTATAGACTTAAGCACACTACCTATCCTACTAGAGATTAATGTTAAAGTATTTAAACCTAACATAATACTAACCGTTGTAAACTAGAGCACCACCACCGGTTGCTATACTTACAGAAGTAAACTTACCAACTATTGTTATACCAGCGGGTATATCTACAGCTGTTAAAGACTCACCCGTGGAAGCAACACATGTTACTGTAGAATCTGCTATAACTTGAATAGCGTTAAAATTACCACTAGCAGATAACGTTCCGGTTCTTAAGTAATTAAAACCTTTTTGACCAAAAGCAGCTAATTGATAATTACCTGGATTCGATAAATTTGAGTAACCCATTTTTTTGTTTTTTTAATTAATAAAACTTATTGAATAAGTGAAAAAGGAAACTAGTCCTCACTTTAAACTATTACATAATAACTACCACAATTAAAAATAGCCACCCAAAATGAGTGGCTATAATTATACTAATTAAGATTGTTTTATTTCATCTTTTTCTCTATAGAACTTAAAACATTCATTCCTTCATCTGTCTTAAACCAAGCAGCTAGTGCTGAGTATGGGTGTTCATCAAAAGGGACAGTCATTAACTTCCTGTCGTTAGAGCCCCAGGAAAAAGTTCTATTATCTTGAGACAATTTTAATATACCACATTCAGTAGCCTTTATACCTAGATTTCTTAAACTAACATTATCGTCATTAACTAATTCTAAGAACAAAGATGGATTTGATTTAGCAAATATAAGCAAATCTCTTTTAAGTTCCTTAGAACTAACGGAATCAACCTTAGAACCGATCTCTGTACGCATTATAGCTTCAGCTTGATCAATGTCTAGTGTCATAGCTGTGTTCATAGCCTCTAGTTCTAAGTGAATGTCAACTATCTCATCTTGAGCTTCAGCAACGTCATCTCTCTCTAGATATACTTTGTTTTTAGCCGGGTGGTAGATAGATAACATTTTCTGTAGGTTTTGTAAATTTTTTGGAACAACCAAACCTCCATTAGTGAATACTATCTGAGCTAAGTGCTTCTCTCCAGACATCTCATCTACAAAACAAGTCTTTTGGTTTCTAGTGTAAAGAAGTTCTCTTTCGTACCCCTTATCTTCATCAAAGTAATATATACCTTTAGCTTTTAACCTCAAAGTTAGCGGCGACCTATTACCTCTTAAATAATAAAACCTATCTTTAATTTCCCAAGAAGGTTTTTCAATGTTTTTAGTCTCAACAGACTCCACCTTTGGAGTGTTATCTACTTTACTATCAGTAGTTTTTGCAACTACTTCTTTCTTTTTTGCCATAATATAATATAATATAAATTAAAAAAAAATAGAGAGGAGAATTAACTCCCCTCTATAATAATATAAATTATCCTTTAAGCATAACGAAATTGTTAGCTCCTTGAACAATTAGACATCTTTCAGTTAAGAAGTGCATTTCCATAGCATCGATATCTGATGTGGTTGCGCCGACAGAACCAGTAGTCCAAGTCTTGTATTTACGGTCTTCCATTTGTGAAGCACGGTAACGTACGTGTAAGAAAGGACGTTTTAAGTTTTTACCTAAATTCTGGTCGTACACAGTCGAAGTACCAGCAGGTACAAACAAACCTCTAATAGGACCTAACCCATCACTTGCACCTCCATCCGCTACATCCGCAATGCTTCCACGTGTAGACTTGTCATTTAGATATTTCCAGTCAGTTTTGTAGAAATCGTAAGAACCTCGACGGAAACCATTGAAACCTAAGTTAAGAGCCATATCAGCGTCATTATCAAATACCCCAAACGAGCTAGCTCCTGCACCACCTAATTGGTTTTGACCAGCAAGAAAGTCGTCAACGGCTAGAGCTGAAGTTCTATCTAAGAACATCATGTACTCTTCAATAGCACCCTGCTTGTCGAATTCCTTAAGAATAATATCAATTTCATCAAGCTCTAAAGTAGCATGGCTGATATTACCTCTACTTTCAACAGCAGCAAATAAACCTTCAGTACCATCAGGTACAGCTGCATTCGCCCCGTCATTTAACTCAGATTCTAGCATAGACATTTCACAGTAATCTGTAAATCTAGACTTAGTATCACCAGCAGCTTTTAAGTACCACAAGTAACCTGATTGACCGTCTTCACCTGAAACTTCAACCCAACCAACTTGAGAAGCATCTGAACCAGAGATTTGGTAGAAGTCCTTCATGATGATAGGTTTGTTAGAGAAAGACTTAAAGCCTGGTTCGTTAGCTACGCTACGACCCGGTGAGCCTTTAGCAAACTCAGAACCGAAAACAAATAAACTAACTGTTCCGTTACCAATACCAGCTACAGCCAAAGTAGTATCTGTGTAAGGGTATACGGTTACTAAACCAGCTGCGCTTACGGTTGAAACATAACATTTTACAGTTCGATCCGCGTCGGAGACTATCACTGTGTCACCTTCACGAACACCGTGAGCGCCACTCGCGGCTGTGTTACCATCAACGTCAGCAGTAATACTTATAACACCACTAGTGTTACTACCTGTGTATGATAAATGTAGACGACCTTGCTCTGACCATATAACTTGATCTGCCGACATACTTTCTTCAGCTCCTACTTTTTCTAAGAAGCCACCAATTGTTCTATTACCAAATACCTCTGCTTCTTTTTCGATTAGATCTGGTAAGTATTGTTGTGCCCAGTCGTTATCACCAGACGTAAAGTCTAGGTAGTTACTAGGAAGAGTCTGCTTTGCAGCAGCTGGAACCTTGTTAAGGAGTGCTCCTGGATTTAATGCCATTTTTTCAATTTTTTAAATTAACGTTTATTTTTTCTTTTAAATTTGAAGTCTCTACTTGATTCACCTAAAACCTTATACTTAACGCCACCCACTTGCGTCTCGCCGTGAGTCTGCCTCGCCTCTGTATTAATGTTTTTACTTTGCGTTACAGTTTGTTTGATTGCATCTGCTTTACCTTGCTCGTAAAAATGTTGAGCTAAAGCGTCCGCGTTCATAGCTGCATACAAAGATTTGTGATAACCAGCCGCGTCGTTAAGCTTACTATTACTGTCAACAAACTTGCTGACAAAGTTGTTTAAGTCGCTTTGGTTAGCTTTAACCTCATTTGTATTCTTAACATTGTACCTAAACTTCTTCTCCCCAATATTGAATTCAAAACCTTTGAACTCTGAGTTGAATAAGTTATTAGTTTTATGTAAAAAATCTTCACTATTAGCTTCTTTAATAGAAGCTTTATTATTAGAATCCTCTTTATAGTTCTTGTAGAACTCAACAGCTTCTAATTGATCACTAGTTAGATTGCTACTAGCCTTTATCTCGCTGTAGTACTTTTCTCTTTGAGAATCTAAGTACTCTTTAGCTTTAGCAGCTTCCTCTTTTAAAGCAATCTTTTTCTTTTTAATATCTTTATCACTATCAGCGTCCTCGTCATAACTAAACTTTTCCTCTAGTAGGAAGCTTCTTTCGTCTGAAGATAAATGTGATTTTGTCTGCTTGTAGTACTCGTCTAAAACATCAGAAGTATCTAACTTTGAAATGTCTGTATTCAGCCTAACGTAATCATTTAAATCACCACCAGTGTCCTCCATGAATTTAATCAGCTTTTCAACTGACTCTGGTAAAGACTTACCATCAACTACCTCTGGTTTTGACAAATCCACCTTAGCATCGATCTCTTCCTCTAATGAAACTTGCTCTTCTTCAATCTTTTCAGGCTCTTCTGTAACCTCTTCTAATACTGGTTGTTCTTCTTGTACTTCTCCTTGCGGCTGTACTTCTTCTTGCTCTTCATTGGTGGTATCCTCGTTACCATCAACCACTCCGCCATCGTCAACCTCCTGCTCTTGAGTTTCATCTTGAACTGGTTTTGTTAAGTCAACTTTGTAAACTTCTTCTTCAGTAGAATTAGCTTGACGCAAGTCTACTTTGATAACTTCATCTTGATTTGCCATAATATAATTTTATAAAATAATTAATTGGTGAACTATCATTAATACTTGTCAAGTCCCATATCACCAGTAACTATATCATTACCTGATGATTCAAACTTTTTAAGTGATTCACCTTCACTTTTTCCTGACTGTAATTTTGAGTTTAATTCAAACTCCAGCTTCATTAATTCTTTTTTAACTTCAGCCTCTTGTTTTAAGTACTGTATTTTAAATTTGCTTTTCTGCTCCTCCAACTGAGCCGCAGTAGCAGCCTTTGCTTGATCTTTTTGTATTTCGGTTTGAGCTGCTTGTTGCTGCGCTTGAGCGTTAGCCTGCGACTGTGCTTGAATGTTTTGCTGTTGAAGCTCCTGGTCTCTCTCTTGCTTCTTTCTTCTTTTTACTTTCAATAATTGATTAGCTAGCTTTGTATTTCTAACATCCCTAAGATCTATAGCGTCATCTAAGTCTATTAATTTTTGAGCTAAAGCTACTTGTATATTGTTTTCTAGCATTTGCTTTTCTTCCTCGTCTGGCATCAGCTCTATGAATATACCAAAATCATGAAGGTGAATACTTTTTAATTCTTCTAATGTAGCTACATTGTGAGATCCTATAGCTCTAATAAAAGCCTGTTTGGTTGGGGAGTACTCCACTATATCAGATATTCTAAGTGATAAAGCTTCAGCATTTTCAGCGGTTAAATATAACATTGACTGTAATATGTGTCTAGTAGCCGTGTTTGAGTTAGCGGCTGCCATTTTCTGTATACCAACTAAAGCGTTCTTATCTGGAGTACTACCGTCCCTGGCTTCGTTCAAACCCGTAACATCACGTATCATTTGCAAGTAATAATTGTAAGTAGTAATAAGACTTTGTATCTTATTACCGCCTCCACCGTTTTGGATTTGCTGTATAGGTACTTTACCTGGGTTCATATCACCTTCAGAAGTAAAAGACCTACCTATAACACTACCGGTTTGGAAGAACATATTAAGAGCTTCCTGAGGGTTGTAGTTAGTACCGTTACCCAAGTCGACCTCGGCTAAACCGTCTGCATCTAAATATACACCATCAGGAACCATGCGGTTCATAACCTGCTGTAACTTTAAATGTGTCAACTGGATCATATCAGCAAAACCAGTTATTCTACTCACTAATGACTGTATTCTACCATCGTAAATTCTAGGCGCTACTATACTGTAGTTCATCTTTACTTTACCGAAGCTAGAATCACTTCGCATCATATTGGGAGCTACTTGCCATTTAAGTAACTTGTTAGCACCTAACACATAAACACCTTCGTATAAAGTTTCTTGCAATCTATCTAATCTACTAAACTCACCTTCTAAATTTTCAGGTGGTCTAAATGAATCGTCTTTCTGTATAACTTTATCAGCTCCACTACCAGTTTTCTTTAACTTGTAAACTGAGTTGCAATGAGTTTTAAAATTAAAGTACAGTACGCTAACTTTATTTTTATCTCTATTAGTTCTAACATCTGAGTAATCACTAGAATTATCAACTATTTCTTCTATATCGGATTTAGACAAGTTTGGGAACTCTTTAACTAATTCATTAACCGGTAATCTCTTAACTTCACCTGCGTAATAAATATCATCGAAATAAGGAGAGTCTGTGTGGGAATAAACCAAATCAGCAGGATCTACATACTTAACTTCAACTCCATCAGCGAAGTCAAACGTAGTCTTAGTAGCTCCAATACCTATAGTGACTAAGTCATACAAGACTCGCCGTTTAGTTAGATCGTAGTTGCAACCTTCAAACAACACGTTTATAGCTTGTTCTTCAGCTAATTCAACGGCTTGCTTGTAGTTCAATTGCATGTGAAGAGCTAGCTCGTCTTCGGAATCTGGCAATGATTCTTTATCATTATTGTACAAGTCAACGTTAACGGCCTCAGCAGCCATATCGTTAAAGTCTTTAGTACGCATATCCTCGAGCATCGACTCCATATAAGCTGTTCTTTTGTCGACACCATAT
>JGI20154J14316_10004405_pt1 | contig 10813 bp, 9 predicted proteins | sample COG_04_FD_14316 | JGI IMG/M metagenome (IMG submission 14316) | reverse complement strand
ATTTGAATCGATTACGCGGTCATTGTGCTAAAGTTTACCGATGAGTGCACCCATAACTTTTGACAATTCGTACGGGCAGTTGCCGGCCAATTTCTATACGCGTCAAGCGCTACAGCCAGTTACCGAGCCAAGTCTGATTAAAGTCAACCTAGATTTGGCGCATCAGCTGGGAGTCGACCCGACCTGGGTGCAGACCAAGGATGCAACTCAAGTTTTCGCGGGCAATGCATTGCTGCCAGGCGCGGATCCGCTTGCGACGGTTTATGCCGGCTTTCAATTTGGTAACTGGAACCCTCAATTGGGCGATGGTCGAGCACTGCTGCTGGGTGAGGTCCTAACGGATACTGGGCAGCGCTTTGATTTGCAACTCAAAGGCTCAGGCCCGACGCATTACTCTCGGGGCGGTGATGGCCGCTCACCCTTGGGCCCGGTACTTCGCGAGTACTTGGTTTCTGAGGCGATGAATGCACTCGGTGTGCCGACAACCCGAGCCCTTGCTGCGGTCACAACTGGCGAGCCCGTCTATCGTGAGCAGCAAGAGCCGGGCGGCGTGCTCACTCGCGTCGCGAGCAGCCATATCCGCTTTGGCTCTTTTCAATACTTTTCAGGCGAACAGGACCAAGCGAGTTTAAGGCGCCTGGCGGACTATACAATCGATCGTCACTATCCAGACCTTCAGGCAAGCGAGCAACCTTACCTTGCCCTGTTAGATCAAGTCATTGAACAGATCGCCCAACTCATCGCGAAATGGCAGTGTCTTGGATTCATTCATGGTGTGATGAATACCGACAACATGCTCATCACGGGTGAGACCATTGACTACGGCCCTTGTGCGTTTATGGATACCTTCAAACAAGCGACGGTCTACAGCGCCATTGACCAGCAAGGGCGTTACGCTTATCAAAATCAGCCCGCCATCGCACACTGGAATTTAATGACCTTGGCACAAGCGTTACTGCCGTTACTTCATGACAACGAAGATGTCGCGATAGAACAAGCCAAAGCAGCCCTGCAGACCTTTCCAGACCGATTCGACGACCACTACAATGCCCACAGTGCGGACAAACTCGGTTTAACGCCCTCAAAGGTTTCCCGCGCGCTTTTTTCAGAGTTCTTGGCCTTGCTTGAAACCCACGAACTCGACTTTACCAATAGCTTCTCTGGACTCGCAGACCGCCTTGAAAGCAAAACCCCCTTGTTGCCAACGGAAGATTGGCAGCAATGGATGGCGCAATGGCACGCCGCCTTGCAGGACAGCCAAGACAAGCCCGCGGCGCGACACCGGATGCAACAAGCGAATCCTTATGTCATTCCACGCAATCACCTCATCGAACACGCGATTCAGCAAGCCTACAGCGAAGGTCGCTTTGATCAGTTTGATGCCCTGCTGGAAGCTGTGACCCGCCCCTTCGACCCCGGGCTTGCCCGTTCTCGGTTTGCGCAGGCACCCGCAAGTGATGAAATCGTTAAAAGAACCTTCTGTGGCACCTGATCCCGACCGCGCCAAGACCGCGCTCAACCCGCCAAGGCCCGCATCGGTATCGATCTTGGCGGCACCAAAACCGAAGTCATTTGCTTAGAACCCAGCGGTCACATTTCTTATCAAAACCGATTCCCAACCCCCCGGGGACATTATCCTGACCTGCTTGAGGCGCTGGCCAAAGCCATCCAATTAGCGGATCCCGAACCCGATCCCCGCCTCATGAAGCCGATCGGAATTGGCACACCCGGCGCTGTTTCAAAAAAGACAGGCCTCATGAAAAACTGCAATACCACAGAGCTCAATGGTCAGAATCTAGCCGCTGATTTAAGCCGGCTAGTGTCTAGGGACGTTAAAATCGCCAATGATGCAGACTGTTTTACCTTGTCTGAAGCTTTAGACGGCAGGGGTCAAGATCACAACTGTGTCTTTGGCGTCATTTTAGGCACCGGCGTCGGCGGCGGCATCGCAATCAATCAAAGCCTCTTAGCCGGCCCGAACGCGATTGCCGGAGAATGGGGACACAACGCACTCCCCTTTGATCGCCTGCGACCCGATACGGATTTTCCGTGGCCCCGAGGACGATCGTGTTATTGCGGTCAGATTGACTGCATTGAAACCTGGTTATCCGGCGACGGCGTGACACAGAGCTATGAGGTTTTAACCGGTGAGCGATGGACAGCGGCCGAAATCTTTGACAAACCGAATCGGTCCGAGGCGACTCAAAAGACCTTCGATCAGTATAGTCAGCTGTGTGCGCTCGCCTTATCCACCGTCATCAACTTAATCGACCCGGACATCATTGTTCTAGGCGGCGGTTTATCAAACACGCCAGGGCTTTGCCAGGCCGTCGAAGGCCAGTGGGCGCACTCTGTTTTTTCAGACCAGGTCGCAACCCGCATTGCCTGCGCCCGGCATGGTGACGCCAGCGGCGTTCGAGGCGCAGCCTGGCTTTGGTCCGCGTGACTTAAGGGCGCTTAAAGCAGCGGTTTTTTTCAGGCTAGCGCTAAGACCGGCAGCGACGTTTTATCAGAATCGGTATGCCGCAGGAGCACTTTTAAAATTTCTTCCGATTGCTCGAGCAGATGTTGCGGATCGCCGTCGGACTCAAAATTGAACCGCATCACCGCTTCGGTGGTCGACGGGTTAAGACTAAAACGAACGCCCGATGCCAGTCGATAAGTGCGATGCGTTTCTACGCCAAAGGTTGCTTTGCCACCTTCGACTTCAAGGCAAGCCTTGCCTTTCAAGAGCGCTTGATCCAGATCAAGGATCATCGCCTCGGGGTGATCGACCTTGAGACTTAACTCAGGCAAAACAGCCACTTCCTGGCGGTAGGCGCTGGCAAGTTCGCAAAGCGTTTGATCAGAATGTTCAATAATTTGGAGCATGGTAACCCAAGCCAACATCCCTGAGTCGATTCCCCCCAAGCGCCCGAAGTAGTGATGCGCCGAAGACTCCCCGCCATAGACCGCGCCCGTATGATGCATTGCGGCTCGCATATGCGATGAACCCGTTGCCACCCGAACCCCGTGACTCCGATGACGGGTTACTGTTTTTTGAATACTCAGCACCAGTTTTGGATCGTAAACCACGCCTGCCGCGCCCGCGTTCTTAAGGAAATGGTCTGCCATCATTGCCATGACATAGGCATTGGGCACCAAGGCCCCTGCCGCATCAAAAAACACACATCGATCCGCATCACCATCCCAGGCAACCCCAACACCCGTTCGACTTGCTCGAACAAACGCGGACATTTCGGCGGCGAGCGGTGGCTTGAGCGGATCAGGACCCGTCACCGGGAGCCCCGCGTGCTCGCCCCGAATCCACCGAACGTCTAGCGCTAATCGCTCTGCAAGCGGCGTTGCAACCAGGCTTGCCGTTCCGTTTAAGCCATTGAGTGCAAGCGGACCTTTCGTCCATTTTAAGTCTAGGGGCTCGGCGATGTGTTCAACGAACTCGTTGATCAGTGACAGTGCAATCGGTGCTTTCGCAGCGCTGGCAGTCTGACCCCTTGGGTTTTCCAGTAAGGCAACTCTCAATCGATCCATCAAATGGGCGATGGGTTCTTGATCACCGTGGGCTTTAAAGACTTTAAAGCCATTGTCCGGTTCCGGATTGTGGCTTGCGGTTACCATGACGCCCAAATGAATTCGTTCGATACCCACGCCAAAGGCCACTATTTCCGTCGGGCAAAACCCGAGGTCAAAGGTTTCACAACCCGAAGTCAAAAAACCGGCGATCAGCGCGTCGGCTAAGGCCGCGCTTGAGACTCGAGTATCCCGGCCAACGCCCACTTTTGCTTGAGGGTACCAGCGACCTAATAGACGTCCGACAGCGAAGGCGACTTCAACATTAATCTGCTCAGGCACTCGGCCCCGGATATCACAGGCTCTGAAAATGCGGGTATCCAGTTGTTCGAGCGGATGTCCCTGATGTACCTTTGGTCGCAACAGCGTTACCTTAATTGGGGTCAAGTCGAGAATCTTACCTGAAAATTCTCAATTGCAATATGCCGGTCTTACGGCCTTGATCCAGCACCATCGCCTTCAATAAATCTCAAGATCCAATCCGCGACACGTCCTTGATCTGGCGCCTGCATCATCGACGAAACGGCAGCTTCATATTTCGCCTCGCCCACAGCCTCACGGCGAATCTGTAATAAGGCGCGCGCATAGGCCGTGTCGAATTCTGGATGGCCTTGGAACGTTAAAATATGTTGGCCAATCAACATGCCGGCAATCGGACAAAATGCGCTCTGAGCGAGAATCTTTGCTGATTCGGGCAATTGCGACACTTGGTCTTGATGGCTTGAGAGTAGGGAAAATTCCGTCCCGGCCGGTGCAACTGCATTTAAATCCATCAACAATCGGGTGTCGTGTCGACCTACCCCCCAACCCCGATCGCTTTTCTCGGTTTTACCCCCAAGAACTTGCGCAACCAGCTGATGTCCGAAACAGATTCCCACGAGCTTCTTTCGCGCTTTGTGCAGGGCCTGAACAAAATCCCCCAGCTGTTGAATCCAAGGTTCGTCTTCATAAACACTGCGCTTGCTGCCCGTGATCAGATAACCATCACAGGCATCGAGTTCAGGCGGGTACTCGAGGTGCTCAACATCGTAAACCTTCACCTCACAAGGGTGCGCGTCTGTGCTCAAAATGCGGGTAAACATATCCGAGTAATCGCCGTGCGTGCGCTTTAAGTCATCGAGCACACTATCGGCTTTTAAAATTCCAACAACCGTCAAACCGGCCTCCTGATCACGTTTTCATGCGCACTTAAATAATTTCGAAATATCGAGCCAACTGCCAGTCGTTGACATGTCGTTCATACTCCCTGACTTCCCAATCGCGACTCGCGGTGAAGTGGGCTCGAAATGCCGCACCAAAGATTTTTTCGGCGGCAGATGAGGTTGCGAATTTTCGCGTCGCATCCAATAAATTACTTGAAAACTGTTGTGATGCGGGCAGCGCATCTTGCGCATCATAAGCGTTTCCCGACACGGGTTCATCGAGCACAAGCGCAGACTCGATGCCAAGCAACCCAGCCCCCAGCGTCGCGGCCGCGGTCAAATACGGATTTGCATCCGCCGAGCCCACCCGAAACTCCATTCGCTGCGATTTGGTCGAGCCTCGGATGACGCGCAACGCGCAAGTTCTGTTTTCGACCCCCCAAGTTGAGGCGGTCGGCGCCCAGGCGCCCTTGACCAGACGGCTATAGCTATTGATGGTCGGCGCGACAACCGCAAGCAATTCTGGCAAGTATCGTTGCACGCCGGCAACGTATTGCTTCATCACCGCACTCATCATTAAGGGATCAGCCGCATCATAGAAGGCCCCAGCGCCAGAATCTTTTGTAACCAGCGACTGATGGAGGTGCCCACTTTGACCAGGATAATCCATCGACCATTTCGCCATGAACGTCGCAATCATGCCCCGTTTTTGGAAGAAGGCTTTAACCAACGTTTTAAAGAGCGCCGCTTTATCCGCAGCCTTGAGACAATCATCAACAGCGATGGCAGCCTCCCAAACCCCTGGGCCCGTTTCGCAATGAACGCTTTCCAACGGTAGATCGTGATCCTCACAATAATCCATTAACTCATTAAAAAGGTCTGAGAGCGTAAAGGTCCTCAAGGCGGAATACCCAAAATTACCCGGCGTCAGAGGCATCAGATTTCGGTAGCCCTTGTCCGCCGCGGACTGCGCCGTTTCTTTAAAAACAAAAAACTCGTACTCAAAGGCCATGTGCGACTGAAAGCCCAAGGCATCCGCTTTTGCAATCACGCTTTGCAGGCGGCTGCGCGGGCAGATTGGATGGGGTCGACCATCCTCCGAGACGAATTCCGCGAGAAACAACGGGATATCGCCTTCCTCCTTGAGCCGGCGCTCGGTATTTAAATCGATCCGATACAACGCATCTGGAAAGGCCGTATGCCAACCCGTAAATTCCGCATTGTCATAGAGCTGGTCATTAACATCCCAACCCAGCACGCAATCACAGAATCCTGATACGCCCTCAGCGACGCCTGAAAATTTATCCAGGCTGATGTATTTGCCCCGCATGACCCCGTCAATGTCGGTGAAAACGAGTTTAACCCGGCGGATCCCTTCCGAGCGGTAGGTATCTACCAGCATTGTGCCTTGACTCATTTTAAGTAGCCTGTTTTGGAATTCGAATGCCACGAACCATATTAACCACGGCCTCAGGCGGCGGTGGCGTCACCCGCATGACGACAAGCGCAACGGCAAAATTGAGCAGCATCCCTAAGGTGCCAATGCCTTCTGGGGAGATCCCAAACCACCAATGTTCCGCATGATTTAGTTCAGGCGCCATAAACTTAAAATAGACGATGTAGGACGTGGTTAGAATCAGCCCACTCAGCATCCCTGATATTGCCGCCTCTTTATTCATACGCGTCGAGAAAATGCCTAACAAAATCACCGGGAAGAAACTCGCCGCGGCCAGACCAAACGCGAACGCAACCACCTCGGCGACAAATCCAGGGGGATAGATTCCGAACAAGCCCGCAATCAAAATGGCCACCGCGGCAGAGACTCGCGCCCATCGCAACTCTTGGGTTTCGGTCAAATTCCTCGCCAAGGTGTTTTTAAGCAAGTCATGGGAGATCGCCGATGAAATCACGAGCAACAGGCCCGCCGCCGTTGACAGGGCCGCCGCCAACCCGCCCGCCGCAACCAATGCGACAACCCAATTTGGCAATTGCGCGATTTCAGGGTGCGCCAGCACAATGATATCTCTATCGATATAAAGCTCATTGGTGCTCGCACCGACTTCGTTCGACACGAGTCGCTCACCGGATGCGCCGCGCTCGCCTGAGAAAATTGGTTTAGCCGGCTCGAGCGCGGCCCCACCCCGATACTGCAATTTCCCATCTTCATTTTTATCGACCCAAGCTAAAAGACCGGAATCCTCCCACTTGCTAAACCATTCTGGCAGCGCTTGATACTCTGTTTCGTTCAATGCATCGATGATATTGAGTCGAGCAAATGCAGCGACCGCTGGGGCGGTTGTGTACAGTAAGGCAATAAAAATCAGCGCATAACCTGCGAAATTCGAGCATCTCGAACGCTGGGCACGGTGAAAAACCGCACAATAACATGCGGCAAACCGGCCGTGCCGGCCATGAGCGCCGCCGTAATAAAAAACATATCCACCGTCGACTTCTTGCCTTCCGTGAACGCCGCCATTCCCAGCTCTTGTGTTAAGCCATCCAGTTTTTCGAGCAAGAACATCCCCGAGCCATCGTTTACCGTCGATCCGAAACCCAGCATGGGCAGAGGGACATTGGTTAACATCAGCGAGATGTAGATCGCCGGCACCAAGTAGGCAAAAATCAACACGCAATATTGAGCAACCTGAGTATAGGTAATGCCTTTCATGCCGCCCAGCACAGCATAGAAAAACACAATCCCCATGCCAATCCCAACACCTAGGTCAATGTCGACCTCAAGGAACCGTGAAAACACAATTCCAACACCGCGCATCTGCCCAGCGATATAGGTAAAGAAATGAACACCACGCAGAGCACTGCAACCAAACGGGCGGTTTGAGAATAGTAGCGATCGCCAACAAAATCTGGGACCGTAAATTTCGCAAATTTACGAAGGTAGGGCGCAAGACATAATGCGAGCAACACGTATCCGCCGGTCCAACCCATCAGATACCGGGCGCCATCGGCACCTTCAAAGGCAATAATCCCAGCCATCGACAAGTAGGACGCAGCCGACATCCAATCCGCCGCAGTTGCAGCACCATTGGCCAGTGGGTGAACATGCCCCCCTGCCACATAAAAGTCCTTGGTTGAGCCTGAACGACTCCAAATAGCGATCGCGATATACAACCCAAAAGTGAGTCCTACAAAAATATAGGTGAGGACTTGGGCTGACATTACCGATCCTCATCCACGTTAAACCGCCGATCAAGCGCATTCATCTGAAAGACATAAACGAAAATGAGCACCACAAACGTATAAATCGAACCTTGCTGTGAAAACCAAAACCCCAGTTTCCAACCAAAGAAGCTGTACGCATTGAGGGCATCAACCCAAAGAATGCCACAGCCAAACGACACGAGAAACCAAACCAATAACAGACTTAATAACGTTCGCACATTCGCTCGCCAGTAGGCTTGATGCCCGATTTCGTCTGCGGCTTTCCTCGCCAAGTCTTCTACCGGCGCGCGACTGCCCTGGGTGTCTGGTTGTTGCTGATCTTTTTGGCTCATTGGTCTTGCCTCTTTGCTAATGCTTGAACGACTTTGCCACGGCAATTGCGTTGCGCTTCCGGGACGATTCTTGTTTTATTCGAATTCGCGGCGCGAGGCCTTGCCTAGCATTCGGTTTACGTCATACAGTCTCAAACTTTTCAGCCCATGCCCGCTGGGTCATTAATTGTTACCCAAACCAGCGGATTGCGCCAATGTTTGTTCAGCGCCTTGCGCCTTCGCGTCATCGCCACCTTTTCGCACAAGCGGCACGGGGTTCGGCCGAGGATTCAGGACGCGTTCAGCAATTGATATCAGCCTCGACCATCGATCGATTATCCAATAACGCGGCCGATTGACCAAAGGCTTAGCGATTACAGCCTATTATTAACGCCTGTTATTAAACCCTGTTATGAAAGCCTGTTATAAAAGCCTGTAAATAAAGCCTCGTTATTAAAGCCAGCTTATTGAGGCCGCCTTATTAAAGACTAGACACTCGCTAGTTCCTCGCATTGGACCGCCTCGTATCAATTGGTTGCAATTACGGCGGCACAGGCACCCCACTCACATGCCGCCCAGCCTCATTATCAGAAAATCGAATGGTTCCCCTGGGACGTCAATTAATGATGACGTCATCGTCATCATCATCTGATTCAACCAGCCCGATACCGCTCAGAGGGCGATCCTCAACCAGATGCTTCGGCATCGATTTGCTGGTTTTGGCGCCTAAACGGCGCATCGCTTCGGCGCGCTTGATCAAATTACCCCGACCACTCGAAAGCTTTTTATGCGCATCATCAAACGCATTCTGCGTTGACGCCAGCCGCGTCCCCACAAGCTCAAGGTCGGTGACAAAGCTCACCAGCTTGTCGAACAGCCCGCCGGCCTTGGCAGCAATTTCCTGAGCGTTACTACTTTGGTGCTCGTATCGCCAAATATTTTGAATGGTTCGAAGCGTTGCCAGCAAGGTCGATGGCGTCACGATGACAATGTTACGATCAAACGCATCGCCAAACAGCGCGTCGTCCTGTTGCATCGCAACCGAGAAAGCCGCTTCAATGGGAACGAACATCAACACGAAATCCAGCGATTGAATCCCGGCCAAATTTTGGTAATCCTTTTCTCCCAACTGCTTAACGTGATTACGCAGCGATTGCACGTGCGCCACTAGATGCGCCTGTTGCTCGACGTCCACAGCCGAACAATACCGCTCATAGGCTGTCAGGGAGACTTTTGAATCAACAATGATATCTTTGCCTTCCGGCAAATGGACGACCACATCGGGTTGATAGCGTCGCCCTTCTTCGCTTTTTAGCGATAGCTGAACGTCATACTCACGACCTTTTACGAGCCCGGACTTTTCAAGCACCCGCTCTAAAATAATTTCGCCCCAAGTCCCTTGGGTTTTACTTTCGCCTTTGAGGGCATTGGTCAAGTTCACCGCTTCTAAACTGAGACGGGTATTGAGATCCCGTAAATTTTTTAGTTCGTTGCGCAACGAAAACCGCTCTTTGCTCTCTTCGCTATAGGCGGTTTCGACCCGGGTTTGAAAATCTTTCAACCGCTCCCCAAGGGGTTTTAACAAATGGGTGAGCTGCTCTTCACTTTGATGCTTGAAGGTCTGCTGCTTTGACTCGAAAATTTCACTAGCGAGGGATTTGAACGTTTCCGACAGTTTTTCTTTGGTTTGATCCAGCAAAACCAGTTTATCCTGATGGTGCGCGGTTTGTTGCGCCATCGCTGTTGAAACCTGTGCCAACTGCTCACGGAGTTCCATTTTTTCTTGGTTAAGTGTCGTGACGGCGAGATCGGCGGCTTGCAGCCTCTGACGTAACTCCGCCTCAAGTTCGGCCTTGGCGACTAAACTGGTTTCAAGTTGCGTGAGTTCATTTCGAGCCGTCTGATCTAGGCTCGTGCGGGCCGAGAGGGCTGCCTGAAGATCATCGATCTCGGCCTTGCCGGCGGCTTCACGGGCATCCCCTCGACGAATCCAAAAAATCTGGCCGATAATTAAGCAGCCTATGATTAAACTCAGAATTATTTCGCTTAGTGCCATCTCGACTCCATGACGGATTCAGGGTATCTCCAAGCGCAATGCTCAACAGATTTAAGGCTTTCACCCAGTTGGTTAGCAACTTTGCTGTAACAGACTAAACCAAGCCTCTTGAAACAACCAGATTCCCAGACTCGGCACCGAGGATCCCATTAATGCATCAGCGTAAACATTTTACGCCGATACGTTGAGGCCATCGGATCGCCTTTCCCGAGCAACTCGAAAACCCGGATCATCGTCTGCCGCGCCTTATCTTCAGACCAAGATTTGTCGCGCCGTAACATGTCTAAAAGCACCTGCAATCCCGCTTCAATTTGATCAGCAGCCACAAGCGCACAGGCGAAGTGATACAAATGGGATTGCTCATCAGGATGGGCACTCGCCAAAGCTTCAAGGTCNTCTATCGGGCCGAGCGGACTCGCTTCTTGAACAAAAAANAGTCGACTCTTCGCTTTTTCGATGCCCTCGGCATCATTTGGCAAAGTCCCCAGCAAGGCTTCCGCCTCTTGTATTTGATTGCTTTGAATCATCAAGTCACAGAGTTCTGTTTTCAGCGC
>JGI20154J14316_10004403_pt1 | contig 10816 bp, 8 predicted proteins | sample COG_04_FD_14316 | JGI IMG/M metagenome (IMG submission 14316) | reverse complement strand
TGAAAGCTAGAAAAAAACAGTATCAAAATTTTTAACTAAATTAGCAGAAACCTCTCTTAAATTTTGAGCGAAAAAGTTCATTTTTATTTGACTACATACAGGCTAGGAGCTAGCAATTAATTTTATACGTTTCAGTAACTGTTGGTAATATAAAAGTAATGATATCTTCTTCTTCATGGCCATTAACAACTGCCTCAGTTATAGAGTGATTTGTAATTGTGGGTAACGTTTTCATTCCAACTTATCCAAGTACTATTATTTTATTGTTTCATCTATTATATAAAACACTAAACAAAAAAAAGTAAATTTTTTAATAAAATCCATAACATTTCTGTTACTTGAAATAATTATAAATAATTTGTTTGTTCCACATAAAAAAAAGCTACTAACAATTTATTATTTGTTACTAAAAAAAATATTATTCCATAAACGATGCAACTATTATAAAAAAGGCGCTGTTATTTGGTAGAAATCTATTGTATTGTTATTTTAACTTTTTATTGAGTTTGCTTCGTTCCTCACTCGAAATGACAGCACGGGGTAACCGCAAATAACCTAACGCATTACTGCAAGAACAGAGAACTTAACAGTCTCTTATTTCTATAACAGCTGACACCCCTACCTTTTAAACTGATCCTCGTGTTAAGTTTAGTCGTAATATAATGAAGTGTACAAGTTCAGCAACTCAGATGCGTTTAGCGAAACAGGTTAATGGAAATTGTGCAGTAGTATTTTTAACAAGCTGTGCCCCGTATCGGCTGAGATAAAAAAGAATTTTAAATCATTTTCTAAAAGGTAGCTCCAATTATTTTGTTAAAAGATGATATAAACACCGCTTCTGGAAAGAAAATAACCACACAAAGACGAACTTCTATGGAAACATATCTGCTACATTCTTTGAAAATGAATGGGATGGTTTAAAGTAGTTTAATTTTCCTTTGCTGCCTCTAAAGCTGTAATTTTATATTCTAACACAGATAGTTCCTCTGCCTTTTCTATAATTTCTTCTACCGTTAAATTCGAATTAAAATTTATAAAATTTAAAGTTTCTAAACTTTTAAAAGTATAATAACTTAATGTTTCTTCAATTTTATCTTTGGAGGTTTTCATTTTAATAGCGTTTTATTTTACTGTACAAGTTTTAATATTTGACTTCTATATTTTGATGCAGATTTGCCTGTAAACTCTTTAAATAGTTTATTAAAATGAGAAAAATTATTAAAACCACACTCAAAACAAATATCTGTAATACTCATGGTGCTTTCAGATAGTAATTTAGTTGCATGTACAACTCTATACTCATTTACTAATTTCGTAAATGTCTTTGAAGTTGTTTTTTTAAAAAACCGGCAAAAGGCAGGCACCGTCATACTAACCAACCCTGCAATTTCATCTAAACTTATATGCTCGTTAAAATTCTCATTTATATGTTTAAATATGATATCTATTTTACTACTGTCTTGGGGCTGCGTTTCGAAAGCAAAACCATCTGCATTTAAAATTGTATAATCATCTGTTTGCGCTAATTCTCTTAAAATATCTAAGAAAGAAATAATTCTATGTGGGCCTTCTAAATTTACTAACGCTTCAATTTTAGCTCCAATTCTCTTCTTTATTTCAATATTAAATCGAATTCCTTTTTTTGCACGCTCAAAAAGCTGAGCGATAGCAACCATCTCTGGAATTTTAAAAAAATCTACTCCTAAAAATTCTGGTTTAAACTGTATTAATGTTTCAAAACCATTGGTTGTTAAACGATCCAAGAAACCTAAATGTGGCAAATTAGACCCAATTAACACCAATTGGCTATTGTTAAAATAACTTATATGGTTTCCGATGTGTCTTTTTCCTTTTCCTTTGTTTACATATACAATTTCTATTTCTGGATGAAAGTGCCAAAAAGCTTTATTCGTTTTTAAAAACTGAACGTGCTTTTTTACTAATAAAGAACTACCAAAACTTGGTGTAATTTTTTCTAATGTAGGTTTTGTCTTCAATGAGTACTAATTTAAAACAAAATTACAATACTAAAAGATAACAAAAGATATAAAATTAACTTCATTGTATGCTATATTAACTTAATGTTAATTTAACATTAGATATTTTGATAATTTAGCATATATACTCGTCAATTTAGATGTTTTCTAAGTTCTAAATCTGCTCTATTTTTGTGGTGTTCATAATACACAAATAAAAAAAATATGAAAACAACAATTAAAAAGTACTTAGTAGCGTTTACATTCTTATTATCAGTAGTAAGCTACGCAACAGAAAAAAACATTTCTTCTACCATAGATGGGAGAAAAGTTAAAGTTGAATTTACAGCAGTAAAAAAAGGACAGGTTTTATCTATAAAAAACGCAAATAGTATTGTAATGTATAGAGATATTATTGAAATGGCCGGAAATTACGCAAGAACATTTGATTTAACTGGCTTAGAAAACGGAAAATACACAACAGAGTTAGAAAAGGATTTTGAAACAATTATAAAGCCATTTTTAGTAGAAAACGGACTCATTACTTTTTTACCTGAAGAAAATAAAACAATTTTTAAGCCAGTTATTAGAACCCAAGATAATTTACTACTTATTTCTAAAATATCTTTAGAAAACCAGCCTGTAAAAATAACATTATATTATAAAGGTGAGGTTATTTACACTGAAACGGCTGAAGATGCTAAAATTTTAAATAGAGCCTTAAGGTTGTTAAAAAACAAAAAAGGTAATTATACCGTAGCTATAAGTGCTGATAACAAAAATTATCGTAAAAATTTTAAACTATAAATAATTTAGTTAATTGTTCTCATTAAGCTTACACTAAAGTTTAATGGTAAAGCGAGTCTTAATTGACTCGCTTTTTTATTTTAATCCCCAGAGAAATTAGGTTTTCTTTTTTCAAGAAAAGCGTTAGTTCCTTCTCTAAAGTCTTCCGTTCCAAAACAGTCTCCAAAAGCATTAATTTCTGTATCAAAACCGTTTACACCATCTTCGAAATTAGCATTTACAGCTAAAATTGCAGCACTAATTGCTACCGAAGAGTTTCTTAATATTTTACTTGCAATTTTTTCTACCAATGGTATTAACTCTTCTTGTGTTGCTACATGGTTTACCAAACCACAGTTCTTGGCCTCTTCTGCAGAAATCATTCCGGCAGTCATAATCATTTCCATTGCTTTTCCCTTACCAACCAACTGCGGTAAACGTTGTGTACCACCGTAGCCCGGAATTACTCCAAGCGAAACTTCTGGTAAGCCCATTTTTGCGTTCTCTGATGCAATTCTAAAATGACAAGCCATTGCTAGTTCTAAACCACCACCTAATGCAAAACCGTTAATTGCAGCGATTACGGGTGTTGCTAAATTTTCAATAAAATTAAATAATATTTCTTGACCTTCTCTAGCTAAAGTAGCACCCTCATCTGCAGTAAAATGTGCAAATTCAGAGATATCTGCTCCAGCAACAAATGCTTTTTCTCCGCTACCTGTAAGTATAATTGCTTTTATATTTAAATCACTTTCTAGCGCATCAAAAGCTTTGTGTAGCTCATATATAGTTGCCTTATTTAAGGCATTTAATTTTTTTGGTCTATTTATTGTTATTTGTGCTAAAGCGGCTGTCTTTTGAACTAAGATGTTTTCGAAAATCATTTTGTTATGTATTTAAAATGGGTATTAAAACTATAAATTCTACTTTAAATTTATTTTTTGGGTAAAATTACAGTAAAAACTGTTCCAGTACCTTTATTTGATGTGAATGAAATAGCACCATCATAGGCTTCAATAATATTTTTTATCATTGGTAATCCTAGGCCCATTCCACTTGTTTTTGTAGTAAATTTAGGTTCAAATATTAAATCTTTTACCTCTTCAGAAATTCCTTTTCCATTGTCTGAAACTACTATTTTTATTTTAGACCCTTTAGATATTATTTCAACATTTATTAAAGGGTTTTCTTCGTTTTCTGTTGCCTGAAGAGCATTTTTAACCAAATTAGTTACAATTCTAATCAGCTGTGTTTTATCTAAAAAAGCATATAATTCTTTTTCTTTTGTTAGGTATTTAACAGATTTTTCGTTAAAAATATCTAAAGCTAATTTTACAATACTTATAATTTCAATTTTTTCTTTTTTCTGAGTTGGCATTTTTGCAAAATCTGAAAAAGCAGAGGCTATTGAACTCATAACATCTATTTGTTGAATTAAAGTTTGACTGTATTCTTTTAGTTTTTCTTTAATGTTTTCATCCTCTGGATTAAATTTTCGCTCAAAACTTTGCACAGACAAACGCATTGGTGTTAACGGATTTTTAATCTCATGTGCCACTTGTTTTGCCATTTCTCTCCAAGCTTGTTCTCTTTCACTTTTAGCTAATCTTGCTGCACTTTCTTCTAACTGATCTATCATATTATTGTAAGCATCTACTAAAATTTCAATTTCTGAGCTTGCTTTATTTAATATAATTTTCTCATTTCTTTCATTCAAACGCGTATGTTGCATTTTATCTGAAATCGTTTTTATAGAATGTGTAATATAACTAGATAAAAAATAAGCAAAAGATATTGCTAATAAAAACATTAGCAAATACACTAAACTTAATCTGTAAATAAACTCTTTAAGCTCTGCTTCTATTTCAGAGTTATCTTGCGTAAATTGTAATTCTAAAATACCTATTCGTTTAAATTTTGGGCCGTTTATATAAGAATATGAGGTCTGATAACTTGTACCGTCAATTTCTTTATTTTTTAAAATTCTATGATTTGAGTTTTGTGCCAATTCAGAAACTATATAATCTGTTAAAGGCGTGGTATCTATTTTTTCAAACGCATTACCAAATGAAGTTTTTAGTAAGTTTCCTTCTAAATTATAAATTGTAATATTCAATTTGTTTATAGAAGATATCTCATAAATTCTATCCTGAAAAATCTTCGATAAATTATCTGTATTTACCGCATGTGTGGTTTTATTTGTAAGCTCTAATTCAATCGTTTTTTTTGCAATAACTTCTTTACGCTCAAAACGCTGAATATTATAGTCTTTTGTCTGCTCATCATATTGGTATACCGTTACTACCAAAATTAAAATAGATGTTAACAACACCAATAAAATCATGGATAAAAAAATACGAATTCTTAGAGATATACTGGTTAAACGAATCAAATTTTATGGTTTTTTATTGGGGTTCAAAAACTATTCCAAAAGACATTAATAGTATTATTTAGGCTAAAGATAATCAAATAAAAAGTTACTACAACTCAGAAATTACGCAGTAATGCCTTTTATAGTTTTTATACCTTCACTCCTTATTTATGCTTTAATTTCATAATTATTAGAAATAAAGATAAAATTGCAGTGATAAAGTTCGCTAAAATCATTGGCAAACTGTTTAAATGAATTCCGTAAATTAACCATAAAACAATTCCAATAAAAAAAGCAATATACATCGTTAAAGATAGTCCCGAAGTATCTTTCGTTTTATACGTTTTAAAAACCTGTGGCAAAAATGATGCTGTCGTAATACACGCTGCTAACAAGCCAATAATTTCGTAAAAATCAATCACTTTTTTTAAATTTTTTAATTGCTTCCATCTATTATTTCTAAAAGACTAGAACCAAAAATGCTTACCAAACGCAACTATGCATGCTAACCTACTATGTTTACTATTTTTCCTGGAATAATAATTACTTTTTTAGGAGTTCTACCCTCTAATTGTGTAATTGTTTTTTCGTGTTCTAAAACTGTTTTTTCTATTTCTTCTTTTGACAAATCTAACGAAAGTTCTAGCGTAAAACGCATTTTACCATTAAATGAAATCGGATAATTTTTAACACTTTCTACCAAATGTTTTGCATCAAAAACCGGAAAATCTGCCGTAGAAATAGATTTTTTATTTCCAAGTTTGCTCCATAATTCTTCTGAAATATGAGGTGCATACGGAGATAATAAAACTAATAACGGTTCTAATATAGCCCGCTTATTACATTTTAATGTTGTTAAATCATTTACCGCAATCATAAAGGTAGAAACAGAAGTGTTAAAAGAAAAACTCTCGATATCTTCTTGAACCTTCTTAATTGTTTTATGTAAAACCTTTAACTCCTCTTTTGTTGCTTTCTCTTTTGAAACTTCAAAGATTTCTTCGTTAAAATAAAGTTTCCATAATTTCTTTAAAAAGGATGAAACTCCAGAAATACCGGAAGTTTTCCAAGGTTTTGCTTGTTCTAAAGGACCTAAAAACATTTCGAACAAACGCAATGCATCTGCACCATATTGGGCAACAATATCGTCAGGATTTACAACATTGTATTTCGACTTAGACATTTTTTCTACTTCACGCTTTACTTTGTAAACCCCATCTTCTAAAATAAATTCGGCGTTTTTATAATCTGCATTTAAAGCATGATTTTTAAAAGCATCAACATCCAACTCATCAGAGGCATTTACCAAAGAAACATCTGCATGAATAGCAGTCTTCACAATCATTACCATGTCTGCATAATTCGGATTCAAAAATCCTTTATCCATTAGATAGTTTTTAACGACTGTTTCAAATTCGTCATCAGAACTAAATAAATTTTTAGAAACAAGTACTGCAGGTATTTTATTTAGAACATCATCATTAGATTTTTCATCAGCACAACCACAACCTTCTTTCACAAAAGCAGTTGCTTTGTAAACAAAAGCAGAAGTTCCTAAGATCATCCCTTGATTAATTAATTTTTTTGCAAACTCATCTACAGGCACAATTCCCTTATCGAACAAGAATTTTTGCCAAAAACGCGCATACAATAAATGCCCTGTTGCATGTTCTGAGCCTCCAATATATAAATCTACTTCTTTCCAATAATCTAAAGATTCTTTGCTTGCAAATTCTTCTGTATTGGTAGCATCCATATATCTATTAAAATACCAAGAACTTCCTGCCCAACCTGGCATTGTATTTAGTTCTAAAGGATAGACCGTCTTATTTTTTAACTTCTCATTAGAGACTACTTTCTTTGCACGAGAATCCCAAGCCCATGCTGTTGCATTTCCTAAAGGTGGTTTCCCATCTTCTGTTGGTAAATATTTTTCTACTTCTGGCAACACAATTGGCAGGTGTTTTGCGTCAATCATTTGAGGCATCCCGTCTTTATAATATACCGGAAATGGTTCTCCCCAATACCGTTGTCTACTAAAAACAGCATCTCGCAAACGATAATTTATTTTGCCGTAACCAAAGCCACGTTTCTCCATTTCAAAAATGGATAATTTTAATGCTTTCTTATATTTTAATCCTGATAAAAAATCTGAATTTGCAATTTTTGTTGCGTCTTTACCGGTGTGTGCTTCTTTAGAAATATCGACTCCCTCAAAAATATTAGGAATCGGAATTTCGAACTTTTTAGCAAAATCATAATCTCTTTGATCTCCACAAGGTACTGCCATTACAGCTCCCGTTCCGTAGTTTGCTAGTACATAATCTCCAACCCAAATTTGAACCTTTTCACCAGAAAAAGGATGTATTGCATACGCTCCCGTAAATACACCAGAAATGGTTTTAACATCTGCCATTCGATCACGTTCAGAACGTTTTGCAGTGGCTGTAATATACTTTTTAACTGCACTTTTTTGAGCAGCTGTTGTAATCTTAGAAACCAACTCGTGCTCTGGAGCAAGCGTCATAAAAGAAACCCCAAAAATAGTATCTGGTCTTGTTGTAAAAACATCAATTTTATAAGACTTCTGGCCTGCGCTAGAAGAGACGTCTTTTTTACTTTCAGTTTTTTCAATCTTTTTTGGAAATTGAATTGCAGTATTAATTTTAGAAACCGCTAAAAAGACGTTTTCAATTACTTCTTCATTCGAAAAATGAACTATGTTAAAGCCTTCATTTGTAAAATAAGTTGTTCTTGCTGCTTCATCTTCTTTGCCCGAAAACTCTATAATTATATTTTTTGCCAAGCATACATAATCTACCAAAAATGCACCAATAGTGTATTTTTTTCTGAATTTTGCCGCTCCTTTTTTATTTTTTAATTCATCCCAAAGAACCGCCTCTGCTTTCGATAAGTTTTGTCTTAGTTCTTTTAAAGCCTCTAGTTCTTTATAAGATAATTTTACTTCACTAGATGCTGTTTCAGAACCATTAGCAACCTTAAAAGAAACCATTGCTCCCTGAGAACGCCCAATCCAATTCGTTTGAGAATCTTTTAAAGGTTGTGGCCAATCTATTGTTTCTAAGCCATCTAATAGACGCTGTGCATATGCAGAAATTCGCATAGACCATTGGGTCATCTTTTTTCTAACAACAGGATGACTTCCACGTTCTGATAATCCGTTTACAATTTCATCATTTGCTAAAACGGTTCCCAAGCCAGGACACCAATTTACTTCTGTATCCGATAAAAAAGTTAAGCGGTATTGTAATAAAATTGCTTCTTGTTCTTTGGTAGAAAAAGCGTTCCATTCTTCCGCAGAAAAAGAGGCAATATCTTCATCTGATACAGCATTTACTTTCGCATTTCCAGATTTTTTGAAAATTGAAATTAAAGTAGCAATGTCTTCTGCTTTGTCTGTGTCTTTATGATACCAAGAATTAAATAACTGAATAAAAATCCACTGTGTCCATTTATAATATTCAGGATTTGAAGTTCGTAATTCTGTACTCCAATCAAAAGAAAAACCAATTTTATCTAATTGTTTTCTATAAGTTGCAATGTTTGCTTCTGTGGTTTTTGCTGGGTGTTGGCCAGTTTGAATTGCGTATTGTTCTGCTGGTAAACCAAAAGAATCATACCCTTGCGGATGCAACACATTAAAGCCTTTGTGACGCTTGTAACGTGCATAAATATCACTTGCAATATACCCTAAAGGATGCCCAACATGCAAACCTGCACCACTTGGATACGGGAACATATCTAACACATAATATTTTGGCTTTTCAGAAGTATTTGAGGCTTTAAAAGTTTGATTTTCTGCCCAAAATTTTTGCCAATTTTCTTCTATTTCTTGATGATTGTATTGCATTTCTATTTCCTTAATTAAGCGACAAATTTACGTTTAATCTTTCTAAGTGAAAAGCTACTTTACTTTAAATTAAAAGAGGCTTCCAATTTGTATTGGAAGCCTCTTTTAAAATTGTAATAATTGCGATTATAACCACTCTAAATAACTAGCGGTTTTTTAAAATGTCTCTAAAAATTAATCTTCTGGCGCTGCTACTGTTATCGAAACAGAAACTACTGTGTTTTCCCAGCCCATTTTTAAGGTCATGTCTTCATCAAATAACATAGAAAAAGCTTCTATACTTTTTTCTGATGTAGAAATTTTTCCTGAAACACGCACTACATCTTCCTCTTGTTTGTAAAAATAAGAACCCCAAACATTTCTTGCTGTACTCAAAATTACCATCCAATCTGCTTCTGAAGCGGGTATTGTAAATAAAGAATAGGTTCCTGCTTTTACTGCTTTCCCTCCAAAAATTACATCTTTATAAAATGTAATTTCTGCTGCTTCGTTTGCTCCTGTTCTCCAAACTTTGTCCGCTGGTGCTAATTTCGCTAAATCTCTTCCTTTTAATTGTGGCCTCCCATAAACAACCTTTACAACCTTATCTGAATTTCTATAACTACTTGGGTATGATGCTGCATCTAAGGGACTTAAGTCTAATTTAGGGAATTTTTGTGCAGAAATTTCTGTTGCACTAATTAAGGTGATTGCAAAAATTGCAATTGTTAATATTGATTTTTTCATTTTTATAAATTAAATTATTATTGATTTTCAAATTTGTCATAAAAAACAGAAAACCTTACGTTAGTTGCTATTAATTTTTTGTTAACTTTTAATGGCAATCACAACCTGTGTTGCAATTTCCTTTTTTCTTAGATGGAAATACGTATTTCTTTACCAAGAAAAACAAAGCTAAAATCAACAATACATACACGGCTATTTCTTGCATTATTTAAGAATTTGAAAAACAATTAATGAACATACATAGGCCAAACCTGTCATTCCAAAAAGTTGAATTAAAGGCCATTTCCATGTTTTAGTTTCGCGCTTTACGATAGCTAAAGTTGCCATACACTGCATTGCAAACGCGTAAAAAACTAATAAAGACATGCCTGCTGGGAAATTAAATATTTTTTTACCCGTTGCAGGATTAATTTCTGAGCGCATTTTCTCTTTAATGGTAGTCGTGTTTTCATCATCTGAACCTACACTATAAATAGTAGCTAAAGTACCTACAAACACCTCTCTAGCTGCAAAAGATGTAATTAAGGCAATTCCAATTTTCCAATCGTACCCCAAAGGTCTTATAGCTGGCTCTATAGACTTACCCATAATACCAATATAAGAATTTTCTAATTTTACCGCTGCAATTTTTTGTTGCAATTCGTCGGTTCCTAAGTTTTGATTTGCTACTTTTTCTATGGTGTTTTGTTCAGCATTCTTGTAAGATTCTGGTCCGTTAGAAGCTAAAAACCACAAAACTACAGACAAGGCTAAAATAATTTTACCTGCACCTAAAACAAAAGCTTTTGTTTTTTCTAAAACATCAAACAATACATTTTTTACAGAGGGTAATTTATAGTTAGGCATCTCTACCACAAAGAAAGAATTACTTTTAATTTTTAAGGTTTTCTGTAAAATATAAGCTGCTAAAATTGCAGTTACAAAACCTAAAGCATACAACATTAGTAATGTAAAAGCTTGTAAATTATAAAATCCAAATATTTTTGTATCTGGTATAATTAACGAAATTAAAATTGCATAAACAGGCAGTCTTGCAGAACACGTTGTAAAAGGAACTACCAAAATAGTAATTAAACGTTCTTTCCA
>JGI20154J14316_10004400_pt1 | contig 10818 bp, 9 predicted proteins | sample COG_04_FD_14316 | JGI IMG/M metagenome (IMG submission 14316) | reverse complement strand
CCACAGCGAGTAAAATCTTTGTTTCATCGATATGTTTCGGTAATGGCAGCTGTACGATATACCCGTCAATATCTTCGTCGTGATTAAGCTTACCTATTGCCTTCAAAAGCTCCGCCTCTGTAGTTTCAGCGGGCAACTTAATTAACGTCGAGCCAAAGCCCACCTCTTCACAGTCACGAACTTTCGCATTTACATAGGTGCGAGAAGCACCGTCCTCCCCTACCAAAATTGCGGCGAGGTGCGGCACCTTTCTNCCTTGTNCTTTTAATTCTTTGACCTTGAGCGCCAATTCTTGTCTGATTTTGGCTGAGGTTTCTTTTCCGTCTAATACTACCATAGGCTCATTCTTTAGCGCATTCCGCGCATCATATTCATCATTCCTCTTTTTCCACCACCACTTTGCATCATTTTCATGACTTTACGCATATCAGTGAACTGCTTCAAAAGGTTGTTTACATCCTGGACGGTCCTTCCAGAACCCGAGGCGATACGTTTTCTGCGTGACCCATTAATGGTGTCGGGTTGCTGGCGCTCTGAAGGCGTCATGGAGTTGATCATTGCTTCTATGTGTTTAAAAGCGTCGTCATCAATATCAACATCTTTTAGTGCCTTTCCCATACCTGGAATCATACCCATGAGGTCTTTCATGTTTCCCATCTTCTTGATTTGCTGGATCTGTTCCATGAAATCATCGAAGCCAAAGGCGTCTTGAGAGATTTTCTTGCTCATTTTTCGAGCACTCTCCTCGTCAAATTGCTCTTGAGCTTTTTCAACAAGACTTACAACATCTCCCATCCCTAAGATGCGGTCTGCCATACGGTCCGGATAGAAGACGTCTAACGCTTCCATTTTCTCACCAGTACCAATAAACTTAATGGGCTTATTGACCACAGACTTGATGGTTAAGGCAGCACCACCTCGAGTATCGCCGTCCAGCTTTGTCAGTATAACGCCTTCAAAATCTAGGACATCATTAAAGGCCTTCGCTGTGTTCACTGCATCTTGTCCAGTCATCGCATCGACAACGAACAATGTTTCTTGTGGCGCGACCGCTTTGTGTATGACGCCCGATTTCGTCCATCATCGCTTCATCAACAGCCAAACGACCCGCCGTATCCACGATAACCGTATTGTAGCCGTTGCTTTTAGCGTGTTTTACCGCATTTACTGCAATGCTCACTGGATCTTGATTGCCTACTTCCGCATAAACCTCTATACCTAGCTGTTCGCCGAGCACTTGGAGCTGGTTAATGGCTGCCGGCCTATATACATCACAGGCGACCAATAGCGGCTTCCGTGCTTTTTTATGCAGTAAATAATTGGCCAATTTTGCGCTATGGGTCGTTTTACCTGAACCTTGTAGGCCCGCCATCAATAGGATCGCAGGAGACGAGGTAAGGTTCAAACCTTCTGCCTGACCCCCCATCAACTCAGCCATTTCATCGCGAACGATCTTAACCATAGCCTGACCTGGCTTAACGGCGGAAATAACCCCTTGTCCGAGCGCTTTTGCTTTTACAGTATTTGTAAAGTCTTTCGCAATTTTAAAACTAACATCGGCCTCAACTAAAGCCCTGCGGATTTGCTTAACACTATCCGCAATGTTTAATTCGGTAATCTTATGGTTTCCTTTGAGGACATCAAAAGCACCCTCTAAACGGTCACTTAAACTTTCAAACATGTGCTTAAACGTTTGGTATATTTTCTAAAGTCGCTAAGAAGAATTTCCAACTCTTCTGAACAGAACTGATTTGACACTTTTCATCCGGTGAGTGCGCTCCCCGAATGTTTGGTCCAAAAGAAATCAATTCCATATCTGGGTAATTTGTACCTAAGATCCCACATTCCAAGCCAGCATGACAGGCCTGTATTTTAGGCTCGTCCTGAAAAAGATTGCGGTACAGCCGCTCATCGTTGTCAGAATATTACTCTTTGGATTAGGTGCCCAACCTGGGTAATCACCGCTCAACTCAACAGTACAACCCGCCGTTTCAAAAATGCGCTGGATGCCACGCGCCAAATCCATTTTCTCTGTCTCAACGGCACTTCGAGTTAAGCACATAACCGTAAGCGCGCCGTCCTTTAATGCAACACGCGCTAGGTTATTAGAAGTCTGTACTAATCCTGGGATATCAGGCGACATACGGTAAATTCCATTTGGGCAGGCATATACAGCACTGATGATGGATTGACTGGCCGCTTGAGAAAGGGCTAACGTTGGTTTTTCAATAGATTCGCAACTGATCTCAATATCCGCATCCGTGGTTGAATGCTCATCTACGAACTCTTCTCCAACCTCCGTGATTACCTCTTCAAATGCCTCTTCACTCCCGTGCCATACTACTTGAGCAACACTTTCCCTTGGTATTGCATTTCGAAGGCTCCCGCCATCTAAAGCTACCAATTGGACCGCATCACCCAAACGATCGAGCAAACGGTTCATTAATTTATTCGCATTACCAAGACCTTTATGAATGTCCATACCGCTGTGGCCGCCATTCAATCCTTTGATAGTGATTTCGTAGGCTAAAGTCTCTTCTTTTAGGGCTTCCATTTCAAACGAATGTGTCGCCGTTACATCAATACCACCCGCACAACCTATGGTCAATTCATCGTCGTCTTCCGTATCAATATTTAACAGAATCTTTCCATTGAGCATGCCGCCTTTTAACTCCAGAGCACCGGTCATTCCAGTTTCTTCATCTATAGTGAAGAGTGCATCAATAGCCGGGTGAGCAATAGTATTTGAGGAGAGTACCGCCATAATAAAAGCAACGCCCATACCATTATCTGAACCAAGCGTTGTGCCTTGTGCCTTTACCCAGTCACCATCAACCACCATTTTAATTCCCTCTTTGTCAAAGTCGAAGATGGTATCATTGTTTTTCTGGTGTACCATATCAAGGTGCGCCTGCAAGACAACTGGCGTTTTATCCTCCATTCCAACGGATGCCGGCTTTCTGATAAACACGTTACCGATATGGTCTACCTCTGTGGGTAGGCTCAAACTATGGCCAAAATCGACCATGAATTGGATCACACGCTCTTCCTTCTTCGAAGGACGGGGTACTGCATTTAAATCTGCAAAGTGGTTCCAAACTGCATTGGGCGCTAAGGCTCTTACTTCTTTACTCATCTTACATTCTATTTGGTACTTGGATTCCCAAGCAATTCATCGAAGCTTTAATTACTTCGCCTACTTTCTTACTCAACAACAACCTGAAAGCAATACTTTGTTCGCTTTCCGCTTTTAAGATGCTGTTATTCTGATAAAAACCATTGTATTTCTTGACCAATTCATACGTGTAATTCGCCAAAACCGCCGGAGAAAAATTTCTGGCTGCTTGATCCACTACATCCGAAAATTGCAAAAGCGATTTGATAACGATTGTTTCGTCTTCATTCGGGGTCAAAGTCGACCAATCCAACTCACTACTCTCTGGTGCTTTTCTTTGAAGGCTTTGAATGCGTGCGTAGGCGTACTGAATAAAGGGCCCTGTATGTCCGTTAAAATCGATGCTTTCCGCTGGATTAAACAACATTCGTTTCTTCGGGTCTACCTTCAGTATAAAGTACTTTAGGGCGCCCAGTCCGAGCGTAGTAAAGAGCTCTTTCTGCGCAGCAATTTCAAGGCCGTCCAATTTGCCCAATTCCTTTGAGATAGCTTCTGCATCCGCTACCATTCCATCAATAAGATCATCGGCATCAACTACAGTACCCTCTCTACTCTTCATCTTTCCTGAAGGTAAATCTACCATTCCGTAGCTCAAATGATGCAGCTGTTCTGCCCAAGGATAGCCCAGCTTTGAAAGAATCAAGAAAAGTACCTTAAAATGGTAATCTTGCTCGTTACCGACTACGTAAGTCATTCCTTTTGCCTCGAAATCCTTAAATCGTTGAATGGCGGTTCCTATATCTTGCGTCATGTAGACACTGGTTCCATCGCTGCGTAGAACTAATTTATGGTCTAACCCTTCATCCTCCAGGTCAATCCAAACCGAACCGTCGTCTTTCTTGTAGAAGACACCAGATTCAAGCCCTTTATTTACGTCGTCTTTTCCTAGAACGTAGGTCTGACTCTCGTAATAATTCTTATCAAAATCAACGCCTAATTTGGTGTACGTTGTATTAAAACCAGTGTATACCCAATTATTCATGGTTTTCCAAAGTGTCACCACTTCCGCATCGCCTTGCTCCCACTTAAGCAGCATCTCTTGCGCTTTCAGCAGCGACGGGGCCAATTTCTTAGCTTCATCGCCAGTTTTACCTTCATCAAGCAAGCGTTTCATCTCCTCTTTGTAGACCTGATCAAATTTGACGTAATACTTACCTACCAAATGATCGCCTTTTAATCCCGTCGATTCAGGTGTTTCGCCATTCCCGTATTCCTGCCATGCGAGCATAGACTTACAAATATGGATTCCACGATCGTTAATGATCTGAACCTTTGACACTGCAACACCATTTGCTTTTAAAATCTCTGCCACTGAATAGCCAAGAAGGTTATTTCGAATGTGGCCAAGGTGCAAGGGTTTGTTGGTATTTGGCGAACTGTATTCTACAATGTAGGCACCTTTAGATCCTGGCGTTGGAAGCCCAAAATGAGGGTCCGACGCAAAAGTTTTGAATTGGTCCACATAAACGCTGCGATCCAAAGTCAGGTTTAAGAACCCCTTCACGACGTTAAAGTCAGCTATGGCTGATAATTCTAAAAGCTTGTTTCCCAACTCTTCAGCGACCTCTTCTGGTTTCTTTTTCGCCGCACGAACAAAAGGAAAGACGACCAAAGTAACATCACCGTCGAATTCCTTACGCGTTTCCTGCAGCTCAGGTTCGACCTGAACGCTATAGAGTTCATTTAAGGCTTTGCTTATGTTTTGTTCTAAACTCATTTATGCAGTTTTAGTCAAATATATTTCTGCTAACATACATCGTGCACTACCTCCACCAAGGGTTTCTATGGTATGTAAATCGCTATGAAGTATCCTGTGGTGTTGGGTTATAAAGTCTTTTTGGTCCTCATTTAATGCCTTGTAGGCACTGGAACTCATCACCAAAATTAATTCATCCGCGGCGCCTTTCACTAAGAGCATATTGCCGGCAAAGTTGCTTTTTTGCTCCACGCTTATAACAAGGATTTCTTTACCACTTTTAAGAATTGCCTCTTCTACTAAAGCTCGTTCATTCGCATCATGAATGGTATCTAGACACACCAATACATAAGCATCTGTAACACACATCATGACATTGGTATGGTAGATCTGTCCTATCCCGTCCGGCGTTTCCTGGTAAGCGGTGAACACCACAGGCTCGTAGTTGAAGTCTTTACAAAACGCATGAAATAAGCCCTCATCAGCGCGCTGTGAACGAGCCATGTAGGCGATTTTAGAATCATGATCCAATACCATAGAACCTGTGCCCTCGAGGAATAGCTCCTTCTGCTCTGCAGCTGTATAATCTACCGTTGTCGTTACTTCATAACCACGAGACTGCAATTCTTCAAAAATATCGGTGCGACGTTCCAGTCGTCTATTCTCGGCTTTCATTGGGTACAGCGCTACTCGACCATCTTGGTGCATACTGATCCAATTGTTTGGAAAAATGCTATCAGGTGTGTGAGGAACATGTGTATCTTCTAAAACTTCAACTTGAACACCTTCCGCACGCAATTTTTCTACCAATCCATCAAACTCATCACGAGCCGATTCCTGAGCGTTCATTTTGCCCGATTCCTTCTTTTGGTAATAATTATCGACCGCTGTTTGCTCGTTCATCGCAAAGGCAACTGGTCGTACCATTAACAGTTTATTTGTAGCATTATTCGTCATCTACAATCGCTTTAAAGGCATCGTTGTACAACGAAGTAAACCGCCCATTTTTACTATCTCATCGTACACCACGGAATGTACGTTCATGCCTCTATTCTTTAACCATTCTTGCATGGCCTCGCATTTGGCTGAAACAACCACATCGGATGGGCTAAAGCTGAAGACGTTTGTGGCAAGGAAATACGCTTCTTCAGGTGAACAGCGATAAACATTCGTTGCTCCGTAACGCTCTATCAGCCACTGCACATCAGATTCATTCTTGAACAAGTGCGGTGCGATGAGTGCCCCGCCACCAACAGTTTGAAAAGCACAATCCAAATGCAACGAACCCTTTAAAGGATCACGATCGTCCTTGAATAATTCAAATCCTTTAAATTCTTTAGCTGGAAATTCATCCGCTAAATAGTCCATTCCTCTGTAGTTGGTTCGTGCAGTTTTATAAGCATCAAAGGTCGCATTGTCGCTGACTCCGACTAAAACGAAGTCATTGTCTACAATCACATCGCCCCCTTCTGCGTAACATCCGTTAGGCATCATGATGATGTTGCCCGATGGAATAGTTTCTTCTATTTCAGACATTGCATCGCGTTCTTCTGCACGATCCTCTATTACATTTGGTATGATGTACTGGTCTTCGATTACAAATGCGATATCTCTTGCAAATACTTGGTTCAAAGAATGGATGAGTGACGGTCGCAATACCTTGACTCCATTGTTCTCTAGAATTTCGATCAATCCTTTGAGTTGGAGCATGCATGCCTCTTCTTCTGGGAAAACATCTTGTTTTACAGCCTCAAAACTGCGTGCATCGTAACATTCTTCCAATTTTGGAACACCACCCATTCGCATGGCTAATCCCACCACCACAGTGTCTAAGCGTCCATATTCGTTTTGAATTTCTGGTAGAATTTGCATGAAAATCTGTTTGAATGACAAATTTAAGGCTTTAATGTGTTGATAACGCTATTGAAAGGCCCGAGTTTACTAACGACTACAGGCTTATTTTTGAATGTATAAGACACCGACACCCATGGCGAAAAAATCTACTAAGAAGACTCCAAAGGAACCGTCAAAGTTCTCCGTTCAATTCAAACAGCTAACCGCTGATACTAAGGAAATTACAGGAGACCCTACGACGAAAATATTCGGCTCGTTGCTCCTTGTTATGATCGGTTTCTTTACTGCCATCGCCATTATCAGCTTTTATCAGAATTGGACCCAAGACTTCAGTTTGTCCACAACTTCTTCAGGAGAATACGCCCACCCGGACTACGTAGGGAACATTTTCGGGAGACTAGGAAACGCCATAGCCAGTCTACTTGTTCTTGAAGGTTTTGGTCTTGCGGGTCTGTTCGTTCCCTTGTGGATCATGCTCTTAGGACTAAAGCATGCTTTTACCTTAAACCGCATTAAACCTTGGGTTTTATTCAACCATCTTTTAGCCACCACTTTTCTTGTCGCGTTGATGTTTGGCTGGATTGCAAACCATCAACCAACCCTTCTATCGGGCTTATCAGGGTACTATATTTATTTGAAACTAGCCCTTTATTTAGGCCGTATGGGAGTCTTACTGGTACTCTTCACCGCAGGGCTGCTGTATATTGTTGTTGCCTTAAAAATTCGGTCACTCACATTTAGTTGGCGCGCGCCCAAGCCACTGCCAGAAACGGAGCGCCCTTCTGAAGAAAACCTGAACTCATCCCTGGAAATCACTCCTGAGCCACAAGATGATATTCTGGTTCACGCGGTCGAACTTTCTCCAGAACCAGAAGAAGAGATGACTCCACAACCTGAAGTCATTTCTAAACCAACCGTCACAGATAGTTCAGTACAAAACAAAGCGCCTATTGATGCAGCCTTCCACATTAGATGTTGTAGTTGAAGTTCATCAAGAAGCAGTTGAGGATGAAAAGTCTATTAATAAGAAAGTCAAGGACTTTGGTGAATACGATCCTACTTTAGATTTGAGCAGGTTTCAATTGCCTAAAATTGAATTACTTCAACCCTATGGTGATGGTAAAATCACCTTCGACAAAGACGAGATTGAAGCGAATAAGAACCGTATTGTAGACACATTAAAAAACTACAGTATTGAGATTAAGGAAATCAAAGCTACCATAGGTCCTACGGTTACCTTATATGAAATTGTTCCAGCAGCAGGAATTAGAATTTCAAAAATTAAAAACCTCGAAGACGACATTGCATTGAGTCTTGCTGCTTTGGGAATTAGAATTATTGCACCTATTCCCGGTAAAGGAACTATAGGCATTGAGGTTCCAAATGCCAACCCTCAAGTCGTAAGTATGCGTCAGGTCATCGCAAGCAAAAAATTCCAAGAGTCAAACATGGAATTACCCGTTGCTATGGGCCGCACTATAACGAATGAAAACTTCATTTTTGATTTGGCAAAAATGCCTCACCTTCTTATGGCAGGTGCTACCGGACAAGGAAAGTCTGTTGGCTTAAATGCAATTTTAACATCACTGCTTTACAAGAAACACCCTAGTCAACTCAAATTTGTTCTCGTTGATCCTAAGAAAGTAGAACTGACGCTTTACAATAAAATTGAACGGCACTACCTCGCTGTTCTTCCCGATACAGATGAGGCCATTATTACCGATACAGCAAAAGTGATTCATACTTTGAATTCGTTGTGTATTGAAATGGACAACCGGTATGAGCTGCTGAAAGGCGCAATGGTTAGAAACATCAAGGAATACAATGCTAAATTCATTTCAAGACGATTGAATCCTGAAGAGGGCCACAAATTCCTACCGTACATAGTGCTAGTGATCGATGAATTTGCCGATCTTATCATGACAGCCGGAAAAGAGGTTGAGATGCCTATCGCACGACTTGCGCAGCTGGCCCGGGCCATTGGTATCCATTTGATCGTAGCCACCCAGCGGCCTTCTGTAAATGTTATCACAGGTATCATAAAAGCAAATTTCCCTGCGAGAGCTGCATTTAGAGTGACCTCGAAAATTGATTCTCGAACTATTCTTGATGCGGGCGGTGCGGATCAACTTATCGGAAAGGGAGATATGCTCTTTTCGCAAGGTTCTGATCTCGTACGACTCCAATGTGCCTTTGTTGACACGCCTGAAGTTGAAGCGATTTGCGATTTTATAGGTAACCAACAAGCCTACCCTATGGCTTATCAGTTGCCAGAATACGTTGGTGAAGAAGGTGGCGGTGTTGGCGAAATAGATCCATCAGATAGAGATTCCTTATTTGAAGATGCTGCTCGTTTAGTGGTCCTTACCCAGCAAGGATCTACTTCGATGATTCAAAGAAAATTGAAATTGGGATACAATAGAGCAGGTCGTATTGTAGACCAATTAGAAGCGGCTGGNATACTAGGACCCTTCGAGGGTTCCAAGGCCAGACAAGTTTTAATTCCAGATGAAATGGCTTTGGAACAGAAATTGAATGGAGATGCGTAAATTCGCCGGTATGAAACTATTCGCTTTACTGATTGTACCCTTTTTAGCGCAAGCACAAACGCACACGGATGCGAAAGCTTTGCTCAATGATGTTTATGAGCATACGCTAGCGCTCGAAACACAGCATATATCCTTCACCAATACTATTGGAGCGCCTAGTAACGGCGGCATGAAGGAGCGCAGCTCTAAGGGTGAACTGTTTGCCTTAGGGGAGCAAGTACGCGTAAAGACTGATGCCTTTGAATTTCTCTCTGACGGCTCAAAAGCGTATCTAATCTATCCTGAAGACGAGGAAATAGAAACTACCGCTTCAGATGAAGAAACGTCACTAAGCCCCGCGGATATTTTAAAAAACTATCAAAGCGGGTACAGTTATAAAATGGCTGGTAAAGCACAAGAGAACGGAAAATCTATACAATATGTTGCGCTTCGACCCGTTGCTAGTGAAGAAGTGAAAGAAATAATAATCGGTATTGACGTTAAAAAGTTACTGCTCGAAAACTACACACAATATGGCACAAACGGCGTAAAAACTGTTTTCAGTGTAGATTCTTACGAGACAAACGTTCCCTTAAATGAGGAGATGTTTAACATTAATGCAAAGGAATTTGAAGGGTTTTATCGACTCTAAACTCGAATGAAAAAACTAGACCTCTACGTCTTAAAAAGTTTTATCAGACCATTGATACCGACCTTAGGTATCATGGTCTTTTTCTTTTTAATGCAAATGGTCTGGAAATATGTAGACGATCTCGCGGGAAAGGGTATCGAATGGTACGTACTGTTAGAATTACTTTTTTATTGGGCTGCAAGCGTCGTCCCCTTTGCCCTGCCGGTAAGCGTCTTGTTCGCCGCTCTATTGACTTTTGGCAATTTTGGCGAACACTATGAACTAGCTGCGATGAAAGGATCGGGTATTTCCCTGTTCCGAGGCATTCGTTCACTTATTGTCCTCAATATTGCTATCGCTTTTGGTGCGTTCTACTTCTACAATAACATCATACCCGTGGCCAATTTAAAGGGCCAAAGTCTTTTAATAAACATTTCCAAAAGCAAGCCCGCGTTTCATATTACTCCTGGTATTTTTTATAATGGTTTTCAAGGCTATAGCATAAAAATCGGCAATAAAGAAGGTGAAGGCGAGCAACTACTTAGCGACATCTACATCTACGACCACAAGGAAGCGAAAAAAGGAAATTTAAAAGTGCTTGTCGCATCCACGGGAATCATGCGTCCAGTGGCCAATGACCAATACTTAGAGATTGAACTGCATAACGGAGCTACCTATGAAGATATCGATCGGAAATTCGTGGAGGAACGTCAGAAAATGCCTTGGGCTCAGAGCGAATTTGACACGGCCTACCTTCGCTTTCCACTGACTAATTTCAGCAATGCAGATCTTTATAAAACGCGTCGAAAAGATTACATGATGATGAATACCCAGCAGTTAAAGGAAACTGCAGATACGCTTGCTTTACAAATCACAGAACGACAAGAAAACTTCACAAAGAATTTAAAAGGCAAATACAAATTCGATTACATAG
>JGI20154J14316_10004392_pt1 | contig 10832 bp, 11 predicted proteins | sample COG_04_FD_14316 | JGI IMG/M metagenome (IMG submission 14316) | reverse complement strand
AGAATAATTTAATTTTTCACAAAAAAAGTCTTGCAAGAACGTGAATTTAGTTTACTTTTTAACTAAGATCATTAAGTCAATTGTTAATTGTGACTTTGTTAGTTAGATGGTTTGATTTTGACGTGGTTATTTCGGCTTACATTATCGAAAGTAATTACTTTGATATCGACCCTCGTCATTGATCGATCATCATTGATTAACGTGTACTAGACAATCAACTTATTAAGGTGAGGATACTCAGCATGGCATTAGCAAAAAAGAAAAAGGCCGCTGTAAAGCGCAAGCCAGCAAAAAAAGCCGCTACTAAGAAGAAAGCAGTAGCTAAAAAGAAAGTCGTAGCTAAAAAGAAAGTAGTTGCGAAGAAGAAAAAAGTAGTTGCTAAGAAGAAAGTTGTCAAAAAAGCAGCAGCTAAGAAGAAAGTAGTTAAAAAAGCAGCAGCTAAGAAGAAAGTAGTTAAAAAAGCAGCAGCTAAGAAGAAAGTAGTCAAAAAAGCAGCAGCCAAGAAGAAAGTCGTTAAAAAGGCAGCAGCTAAGAAGAAAGTAGTCGCTAAAAAGAAAGTTGCTAAGAAAAAGGTCGTTAAAAAGGCTGCAGCTAAGAAAGTAGCTAAGAAAAAAGTAGCTAAAAAGGTTGTTAAGAAGAAAGCAGTCAAAAAAGCAGTTAAGAAAGTCGCTAAGAAAAAAGTAGCTAAGAAGAAGGTAGTTAAGAAGAAGGTAGCTAAAAAAGTCGCTAAGAAAGTTGTTAAGAAAGCGGCTAAAAAGGTAGTTAAGAAGAAAGTAGCTAAAAAACCAGCGAAAAAAGTAGCGAAAAAAGTAGTTAAGAAAAAAGCCGCCCCTAAGAAGGCAGTTAAGAAAGTCGCTAAGAAAAAAGTAGCTGCTAAGAAAGTTGTTAAGAAAAAAGCCGCACCTAAGAAAGCTGCTAAGAAAGTCGTTAAGAAGAAAGCTGCTAAGAAGAAGTAAAATTGTTCTTAGTTTAAAAAACCCCTCTATATGAGGGGTTTTTTTATGTCTGTTGATAAGTAAAATGGCGATTATTTAAACTTAATCAGTGCTTAACTGCGTGAGAAGGCGGTAATCGAGCTTCGCATTTAACAAAAAAAGCCAATATCGGTTTTATCTTTGCGTTTTTTGTTCAATTAACGCCATTTCTGTCATGCTATTGATGTCTGCAAAGCCAATGCTGTGGCTGTTAACAAGGATTGGGTGAGTATTTATTTGATTCAACCAGTTTTTAATCGAATGGTTTTTTGTTTTTTGTACTAACGGACTATTTTCTACTTCCGATACTGCCAGTAATGGTTGCAATGCATTGACGGCGGCCGAACGCTTAATTAATAGAGCAAGATAGTGATGACCCTTTTCATCAACGGGATAACTCGCATCAGCGCCCGATTGATCCATGGCACTAAAAAGTTGTTGTACAACATCACGAGGAATCATGGGCATATCACAGGAGCAAATAAAAAGAATGTCGCTATCACAGTAGTCTAAGAAGCTAGCGATTCCTGCAAGCGGACCCCGCAGTGGACTTTCGCTTTTGTCTTTAAAGCAGGTGGGTGCTGATGTTTTTGTTTTTGAACCTGATTGAATATCCGTTTTTTGATAATAATCTGCATAAATGGACTGATATTCAGCGCTATTGCGATTACAGCTAATAGAAATGCTCGAGACTTGTGGCGCGATACGCTCAATAACATGTGCAATCATTGGTTTGTTTAAAAAAGGGATTAAGCCTTTATCGTTATAGCCAAAGCGCTGACTTTGTCCGCCAGCAAGAATTAACGCCGCGATGGTTGAAGAGGCGGGCTGACTAGCGTCTGGAGTGGATTGACTAGAGTGCTGCATTGGGCGTTGGCTCATAGAGGACTTTAACGACTAGTATCACATGAGTTAAAAGAATTAGGCTAGGCTTAAAGTCAGGCTTAACATAAGAGAAAATTAAAGAATCTATTCTAATCTTCCTTTTGCTTGCTGTCATTGATCATATGTCCCTAGTGCTGTGCGGCGATGGGACTATAGTGTAATATCGATTTTTTTACGTTGCGGTTGAATATTCAGTCTTAATACTGTTTGTTAGTCGTCCTTTTAGTCGTTAATCATTTACAGGCTAGTGTTTACTTTTGAATATTCTTGCTCTAGAAACCAGTTCTCAGCATTGCAGTGTGGCGCTTCAATATACGAGTGCGAAGCCGGTTGAAAACACCATCAATATAGCCACTCGACTCGACGCTACTGCCTTATCGCATTCGCGAAGCTTATTGTCTTTGATTGATGAAGTTTTACAAGAAGCTAATTTATCTTTAGCCGAGCTCGATGCAATTACTGTCGCGAGAGGGCCGGGCTCCTTTACCGGTTTAAGAATTGGTATTGCCGTGGCCCAAGGTCTAGCATTCGGAAATCAACTGCCTGTACTACCCGTTTCATCACTTGCGGCGGTGGCGTATAACGCTTTTTTTTATTGGGCCAATCAATCAGCTTCGCAGCAATCAGATTCAAGGCAAGCTGTATTGGCAACCATGGATGCACGAATGGGTGAGGTTTATTGCGGTTGGTATGATTTACGTGGCGAGCTGCCAGTTCTTCTTGGTAAAGAGTACGTTATTAAGCCCGCGTTATTATCGCAGGTCGGCATGCCTTGTTTACAACAGGCTAATGCGTATTCAGCGCATATTGTTAACGATGATATCGATGTATCGCTGTCGCTAAACGCTGCCATTGCTGGTCAAGGATTACATTACCATGCAGAATTTCCATCATCATTAAGTCAGCTGCCAATTGAGCCAGAGNTACTTCCCGATGCAGCGGCTTTATTGCCGTTAGCTACACGCGATTTAAAACAAGGATTGGGTATTGATCCTGAGATGCTTACGCCTGTTTATTTACGCGACAATGTCACGTATTAATTGCCACTTATTAAATGTTACTTATTAAATGTTACTTATTAAATGTTACTTATTAAATGTCACGTATAAATCATCACGTATTAACCGTTACAACATAAAGGGTTTTAGTTTTTAATTATGGATACATTGCAAACCATTATTCTCGCTTTAATTCAGGGTATTACTGAGTTTTTACCTATATCAAGTTCTGCGCATCTTATTTTGCCTGCGCAACTATTGGATTGGCCAGATCAAGGTATTGCATTTGATGTAGCAGTGCATGTCGGTTCATTATTGGCCGTGGTTATTTATTTTCGTCAAGATGTTATCAATATGACGCGCGCATGGTTATTGAGCGTGTCATCAAACCGTGGCCAGCCGCTATCGACTGACGCAAAGTTAGCATGGATGGTTATAGCCGCAACCTTGCCAGCGATTATTGTGGCCTTGTTAGCAAAAGACTTTATTGAAGTGCATTTAAGGTCCACCACAGTCATTGCTGTAACAACATTATTTTTTGGCGCGTTACTCGGTTTCGCCGATATTAAAAGTCGTCGGCAGCGTGTGGCGCTTGAAATTACCTGGCGTATTGCATTATTGATTGGCTTTGCTCAAGTCTTGGCGTTAATTCCTGGTACTTCACGATCGGGAGTGACCATTACCGCTGCGGTATTACTGGGTTTATCAAAAACCGATGGCGCGCGCTTTTCATTCCTACTCTCTATTCCGATTATTGCGGCGGCAGGCGGTTATGCGATTCTTGATATGTTAAGTGATCCACCGATTTTTTCTTGGCTGCAATTAGGCTTGGGCGTGGTTGTTTCGGCAATTAGCGCTTATTTGTGTATCAAACTGTTTTTACAGCTACTTGAGCGAATTGGTTTTATGCCCTTTGTTTGGTACCGCTTAGTGTTAGGAGTTGTATTGCTGGCTATGATTTAGCCTGCGGCTTAACATCTTTAGCATTCTGGGGTTTCGCGACAGGCTAAGCCGCTTTATAATCCATCACGATGTTAAGTAGCGAAAACGCGTATAAAGTTGGTTAACATGTCAGTCAGTCGATTAGTGCAAAAAATAGGTTAGTATTTTGTCGATTAGTCATTTGGGTAATAGCTTTAATAGCTTGCCGCTTTCCAGTGGTGAAGCGCGCCTACGCACTCAATCATCACAGTTTTCTCCGCAAGTTAATGAGCAGCAGACCCAGCAGCAAAATAGTCGGCGTCCACAGGCCGATATTGTTCAAACCAATGAGGGTATTCAGCGCCTCAGCACTCAAGCAAAGATAAGTGAATCAATATTTCGTCCTATCCCTTCTTTCGACGAGCTACCTACGAGTCTACGCAACGCTTTGCAAACCTATTTAACTACTGAGCAATCAATCGAAGCTGTCGCTAACGGCGGCTCAGAGCTTCTCGTGGGTATCGATACCTATGTTTAGCAAAAGTTCAGGCTGGATTTAAGAGAAGCTCAGGCTGAATTTAAGAAAAAATTCAGACGAGACTAAGTTAAGTCGTTATATTTTTTGCATATCGAATACGTTTATTTGCTTTTTTCTTTATAAATGATTTAAAACTGATCAATCACGGTAATATATTTATGTCTAAAGCCCCATCTAGTCCTCAATCTGCCAATCAAGATGCACTGCAAATGGAATTTAATCAGGGCTTGTGTTCGTTTATTAATAATTCGCCTACACCGTTTCATGCCACGGCTGAGTTAGCTCAGCAATTAGAAGCGGCGAATTTTATTGCTTTGGATGAAAGCGAAGAGTGGTCATTAGAAGCGGGTAAAAACTATTATGTCACGCGTAATCAATCATCATTGATTGCCTGGACGCAGGGCGCAGCGCCATTAGAAGAGCAAGGTATGCATATGTTAGGCGCGCATACCGACAGCCCTTGTTTAAAAGTAAAGCCGCAAGCCGATATCTACGACCACAACAGTTGGCGTTTAGGTGTTGAGGTTTACGGCGGCGCGCTACTTAACCCTTGGTTTGACCGTGATTTATCTTTAGCCGGTCGCGTGCATTATAAAAACAGTGCAGGGCAGGTAGCTTTTGCCATCATCGATTTTAAATGTCCTATTGCCACCATTCCAAGTCTTGCGATTCATTTAGATCGTGAAGCGAATAAAAATCGCAGTATTAACCCACAAACCGACTTACCTGTATTGTTAGCCTGTGGTGATAAAGATCAGCATAAAGCTTTAAATGATTTATTAATGGATCAATTGAATCATTGCGATCCTAAGCCTGCCAGTATTCTTGATCACGAATTATTTTTTTACGATACACAGCCAGCGAATATTGTAGGCATTAACGGTGATTTTATTGCCGCTTCACGATTAGATAATTTGTTATCGTGCTATGTGGGTTTAACCACATTAATTGAGAGTGCAGAGCAAGCAAAGCCGTCAGCTCAACAAAAAGAACCGTCATGGTCGCTATTGGTATGCAGTGATCACGAAGAAGTAGGCAGTTGTTCAGCCGTTGGCGCAGCCGGTCCTTTTTTACAGCAAACATTGCAGCGTTTATTGCCTAACACTGAAGACTTTGTTCGAGCCATGAGTCGTTCGGTCTTAATTTCTACCGATAACGCACATGCTTTACATCCAAGTCATGCTAATAAAATGGATCCTAATCACAGTCCCAAAATAAATGGCGGCCCAGTCATTAAGGTGAATGCTAATCAGCGCTATGCCTCTAACAGCGAAACGCAGGCAATGTTTAGATCTATCTGTGATGATGCGCAAGTGCCGGTACAAACCTTTGTAGTTCGCAGTGATATGGGTTGTGGTAGCACTATTGGCCCTATTACAGCGGCAGAGTTAGGCGTTAAAACATTAGACGTTGGTATGCCAACTTACGGCATGCATTCTATAAGAGAGTTGTCGGGCAGTCGTGATCCATTGTGGCTTAAAACAGCATTGGTGCGATTTTTATCACGAACCAGTCAATAACGTTTATTGATACGCAACGAGAACACCGTGAAAATTTTATTGCTGTCAGCTTATGATGCCTTGAGTCATCGCTATTGGCGTGAAGGTTTAGTTGAGCAATTCCCCGATATTGAATGGACAGTGCTTACACTGCCGGCGCGTTATTTTCGCTATCGCGTTCGGAGCAATCCCTTAAGTTGGCTCGCCGACAAACAGCAAACCCTGCAAGCGAATTATGATGCGGTGATTGCAACATCAATGGTTGATGTTGCAACGCTACGAGGTTTAGTACCTTCATTGGCCGCAACGCCGCTATGGTTGTATTGCCATGAAAATCAATTTGCTTACCCAGCAGGTGCAGAAAAAAACAATCCTGTTGCGCATGATCTCGAAGCCAAAATGGTTTTTATTTATAACTGTTTAGCGCCGATAAAATCAGTTTTAATTCACATTGGAATCGTGATTCAGCATTGGCTGGAATGAGTGAATTATTACAGCGCTTTCCTGAAAAAATGAATCCATCGTTACTAGAAGCGATTGCCAGAAAATCGGATGTGCTGCCCGTGCCTTTAAATACGCACACGGACATAAACTCAACTGAACCACTGAATTCTATAGCATCCCCATTGCGCTTATTATGGAATCACCGTTGGGAATACGATAAAGGCCCCGATAGATTATTGGCGTTAGTGAATGCCTTAGAGGCTTCAGGTTTAATCTGTGAATTAAATATTGTTGGTCAGCAATTTAGACAAACACCTAAAGCATTTTCGCACATTGAAAAAGTGTTAGAACAGTCATCGACATTACAGAAGGGCCGTTGGGGTTATATCGAGTCAGCCAGTGATTATCAGCAATTACTGCAGCAATGTGATGTTGTTGTATCAACGGCGTTACATGATTATCAAGGTATTGCTATTTTGGAAGCGGTACAATCGGGTTGTGTGCCATTGCTGCCGAATCAGATTGTTTATCCAGAAATTTTTTCTGATGAGTATTTATATGAGGTTTCATCGCATCAAGGGCTTATTGACGAGTCATTAACTGCCTATAATATCTACCAGCAGCTTGAGCGTTGGCAGCAGCAAGGATTGGCTGAAGTGCCCAGTATCACTCGCTTTGAATGGCATAAGCAACGAGATTTTTATCAAAAAGGCATACAATCGCTTTATAAACGCTAATAAACGTATTTTCCTTTTTTGTTGATCCAAAAAGCTATATTTTGCGCTCATTAAACCCTCGCTAAGCTATGTTGGTCAGCCATGCTGATGAGCAATAGTGCTCAGCGAGACATTGATTATAACTATTAGAAATGAACTTATTAATGAAAAACTTCCTATCTGCCTCACAGCAATGCCTCTCACTCTTTGTTGATCGTTTTATAAACATGTTCAAAAAAGTGATTAATCAAGCTGTTATCACCTCTCTAGTCATCACTTCTTTATTGATGACGCTGAATGCCTGTACGGTTGATACAAGCAATGCAAGTACAAACAGCTCAGCAATATATAACTCTGGCGATGCCGAGATAGATCAAAAAGTAGAAGCGCTGCTTAGCCAAATGACATTGGCAGAAAAAGTCGGCCAGCTGAATCAATACAATGGTAGCTGGGACGTGACAGGTCCGGTTAAATCCGGTGATGAATATAACGAGCAACGATTATTAGATTTACGCTCAGGTGGCGTAGGCTCAATGTTAAACGTGGTATCGGTTGCTGCTACATCAGAAGCGCAGCGTATTGCCGTTGAAGAAACCCGCTTAGGTATTCCGTTATTGTTTGCCTACGATGTTATTCATGGCTTTCAAACAATGTTTCCAGTACCGCTGGGCGAAGCCGCGAGCTGGGATTTAGCCTTAATGGAAAACAGTGCTCATGTAGCTGCGGTTGAAGCCTCAGCTGCCGGCTTACATTGGACCTTTGCCCCCATGATTGATATCGGTCGTGATGCACGTTTTGGTCGTGTTATGGAAGGTGCCGGAGAAGATCCTTATTTTGGTTCTAAAGTAGCTGTTGCACGAATTAAAGGTTTTCAAGGTGATGATTTAAGCCAGCCGAATACTATTGCAGCCTGTGCCAAACATTTTGCGGGTTATGCGTTTGCCGAAGCAGGGCGTGACTACAACACTGTCGATATAAGTAACACCACTTTACATAACGTTATTTTACCGCCATTTAAAGCCGCAGCAGAAGCTGGTGTAGCGACGTTTATGAACTCCTTTAGTGAGTTAGACGGCGTGCCAGCAACGGCCAGCGGTTATTTACAAAATACCTTATTAAAAGGGCAGTGGGATTACCGCGGTTTAGTCGTTTCAGATTGGGATTCGATTGGCGAAATGCAAGATCATGGTTTCAGTGCCGATTTATCTAACGCTGCCTCTCAGGCGATTAATGCCGGTAATGATATCGACATGGAAGCCACGGCTTATATCCGCCATTTAGCTGAATTAGTTGAAAGCGGTGCGGTTGCAGAGAGCGTTGTCGATAATGCCGTACGCAGAGTCTTAGTATTAAAGTATCGCCTAGGATTGTTTGAAGATCCTTACCGCTATGCCTCTGCTGCTAGAGAGCAAAGTGACATTGGTAAAGCTGAGCATTTAGAAGTGGCGCGTGATGCTGCTCGTAAATCGATAGTGTTGTTGAAAAATGATAATGCTATTTTACCGCTATCAACATCAGGCCAGCGCATTGCAGTTATTGGTCCTTTGGCTAATGATAAAGATAGCCCGTTAGGCAATTGGCGTGCTAGAGCCATTCCAAATTCTGCCATCTCTTTATTAGAAGGTATTTCCGCAGCCGTATCAGATAGCGCATTAATCAGCTATGCACAGGGCGCTGAGTTAGCCACATCGGGCCGCGCTTTCCACAGTGAAATAACCATTAATACAGATGATACTTCTGGTTTTGCAGAAGCCATTGCGATTGCTCGTGAGGCTGATGTTGTGGTTATGGCGATTGGTGAAGATGCNTATCAAAGTGGTGAAGCGCGCAGCCAGGTGAGTGTTAAGCTTTCNGGTGTTCAGCAGGCATTATTTGATGCCGTNAGTGAAGTGAATGATCAAGTCGTCGTTGTATTAATGAATGGTAGACCGCTAGCCATTACTGAGTTAGATAATAAAGCGGCAGCTATTGTTGAAGCTTGGCATGCAGGCTCGCAGGCCGGTCACGGTATCGCCGATGTATTATTTGGTGCGTATAACCCATCAGGTAAATTGCCGATGAGCTTTCCACGTCATACTGGGCAATTACCCTTGTATTATAGTCAAAAGAATACAGGCCGTCCTGGACCGAGCACGGACGATGTATTTTGGACGCATTACACAGACTCACCTAACACGCCACTTTATCCTTTTGGTTTTGGCTTAAGTTATACCGAGTTTGATTATTCAGAAATTACCTTAAGTGCTAACAGTATCGCTGTTGATGAATCGTTAGAAGTGTCTGTGACATTAACCAATAGTGGTAAGCGTGACGGTGTGGAGATTGCTCAGCTTTATATTCGTGACCTTATCGGTAGCATCACAAGACCGGTTAAAGAGCTTAAAGGCTTTGAACGTGTCGTATTAAAAGCCGGTGAATCTAAGCAAGTCACTTTTACACTAGGTCCAAAAACCTTAGGATTTTATAATACCAATGGTGAGTATTTAGTCGAAGCAGGGGATTTTGAAGTCTTTGTTGGCGGCGACTCTGATGCGTCAGTTAAAGCGACGTTTAATGCTACAGCGGATTAATGATTTGATGCTAGGCTCTTAATTTTATTAAGGGCCTGTTTATAAATGGTCTGTTTATTAAAAGCCTGTTTATTTAGAATTTATGAATTACGCGTCTCGTTCAGCAATCAGTTTGGCGCGAACATTCATAAGCACCTTGCCATAAGTGTTAGTGCCTCGACGATCACGTCCACAGCCCCAAAAATAATCGTACTGACTGTTTTCCATAATTTTATTGGGCGCAGAGGCCATTAACTCATCGGCGACATTTTGATGTGTACGGCACTTAATATAAACACCACGCGTCATAATCACTTCTTTAATATCAGACCAATCTGATCGAATCCGTTTAAAGCGACTGCGGCCAAGTTTACGTGCAGTCTTTGGATGCGGCGCCAGGCGAATTTTTTCTTGATAGCTCTCATTCTCAAATTTCATAGCTTGAAAGTAGTGTTCTACCGAAGGCCATATACGTTCTTCTAGCTCAAAGCTGTGCTCGGAGAAAGTCCCCAGATTTTCATCAACGTTATTGCGAGCAAGAAAGAGAGTGTCTTCATCAAGATCGGGAAATATGCCCATTGCCATAATAGAATTCTTTTTATCGGTGATTTCTAAGCTAAGTGCTTAGATTAAACTATTGAGTTAAGGTTTTTAGCTAAAGATTAATGACAGCTTAATGGAAGATTTTAGCAATTTTGCCCCAAAATGATGTATTTGCTGGCGCTATAGCTTCAGCTTTTTGGCGCCAAGGTCGGCCATTACAAAAAGGACGATTTTTACAGCTTTCTGTGCAGCCACGGCATGGCATGGGTTCAACATTTAAAGGGCGGGTATTCTTATTGGCCAAAATCATTACTCCAAGAAAGGTTGTGCATTGGGCTAAACCAGTGGTTAGTATAAAATAATATCACCTTACATGATACGTAGCAGANGTCCTGCTGGCTTAATCTACAAGACATCANTACAGGGCTTAGTTATACTTTGGGCCACTTTTTCATTATTCACCCCAAACAGGCATGGAAATCTTCTATGACGGTATTTGAAGGCAGCTGCCTTTGCAAAGGTGTTAGCTATTCTATTAAGGGTGAGGCATTAGCCTTTTATCATTGCCACTGTCAGCGTTGCCGCAAAGCTAACGGGACGGGTCATGCCAGCAATATTCGCATAGATGCCAAAAGTATTGAATGGCAGGGCGATAAAAGCCTGATTAACCGCTATAAAGTGCCCGATGCTGATCGCTTTAGAAATGATTTTTGCAGTACCTGTGGTTCGCCCATGCCGCGCTATTTTAAAGAGGTAGGCTTTGTT
>JGI20154J14316_10004389_pt1 | contig 10837 bp, 12 predicted proteins | sample COG_04_FD_14316 | JGI IMG/M metagenome (IMG submission 14316) | reverse complement strand
GATTTAAAAACGCAAAAATATAAACATGTTTTAGTTCTCACAAGCTTATTTAGAATAAATTTAAATAAAGAAATAGCGGAGGAGATTAACTGCCTGAAAAAGAATAATTTGAAGTATAAATAAATAAAAAAAAACAAGTTAACATACCCAAGGTGGTATTATTATTTCAGTAAACCTGCAATTTCTTTTTGATAGCCGATACGAAGAATTTCTACCCATTGTATCAATAATTTGGCATCTTTCTGTGACAAATCTCCGTGGATCCAGGTATAAGAGTCAAGGGGCATTTCTCCAGAGTCAACAAACTCAACCAACTCTTCTAGTTTATGATCTTTTTTTCTTGCGCTGTATTTTTCCCAATCAGAAACATTAAAATGTTTTTTCCCATCTACAATATGCTCTTCAAGCCAATAATTTATAGGAGTAATTTCACTATACCAAGGGTAATTTGTTTGATTGCTATGACAGTCATAGCAATTATCTCTTAAAATAGTTGCTATTTCTTGTGATGGTTTTGTCTGTTCTTCAAAAAAAACCACGCTTTGATATCCAGCACTATTGCTCTTTGGAGCAAAAAATTGCATAATAACAAGAGCTCCTAAAGCAGTATACAAAAAATAGGTAATAAACTTTGGCATGTTTCTTAGTTTTGAGATTTCAGAAATGTAATTACCGCTCTGCGAATATCATAGGCAGGCTCAGATTCTGTTGGGCTATAAATATTTATGATACCTGGATTTTCTGGCGTTAAAAAAGGAATATCAAAACCCTTCAAAAGATAATCACTAAAAGCAATGTTATAGGTTTGTGAAGCATCTACAGCCTCATTGTTAATATACCAAACTCCCATTTTTTGATCAAAACCGTAGCGTTGCAAGTACGCTCCTGTTCCTGCCTTGGCAAGTCCAAAATCTAACACCTCTAGAAGAAGAGCTCCAGTAAGTGCTACTTTTAAAACACCGCCACCAAAGGGCAATACCCTAAATATATCTAGACTCACTATATCTCCTTGCAAAACATCATCTAGTCTAAAAGAGCCGCCATTTACAAGTGCTCCATCTACAGGAGTATTAAAACTCTCCTTCATGGCGTGGGCTATTAGTACCCCTAAATTGGTTTGGGTACTTCTAGTGGGTGTGTCTGTACCGTCAAGAAAATCTTCAGCTTTATAAATAACTTCATTAGGGTTATCTACAACGGTTTTAATTTCTTGCTCTAAAATTGCATCCCACTTAGAAACCACTTTCTGAACCCTTGGCAAGGAAGGAACTTTATCTGTGATAAGAACTAATTCAGAAGAAATAACCGATGTTTTTGTAACCAAATCATAGACTAAGGTATGACATACACAGATTTTGCATTGGCATCTGCCTTAGCAACAGTTGCACCACTTGTAGGCACCAACATATTATTATGCTCATGACCTCCCATAATAAAATCTATACTAGGTGAGGCTTCTGCCACCTGAATATCTTGAGCTAGTTTGAGATGTGTTAACCCAACAATGATATCACTGCCTGCCATTTTAAGAGTATTCACTGCAGCTTTAGACTCCAATAAGTAATCACTATAATACACAAAATCTTTTGGGTTAGAATCTATGGTGACACCAAAAAAACCAATACGCACTTTAGAGGTATCAAGGGCACCTACATCATAATAAAGGGTCTCTGGAATTGCAATACTATCCCCTTTTTTAATGCTATGAAACACCTCAAGTGATTCCCCACTTTTTTGAAACACATTGGCAGACACCCAATTAAAATCACTTTCGTTAAGGCGCTGCTGCAACTCATTTTCTTTGATATCAAACTCGTGGTTTCCAAAAGTGGCCAAATCAAAATCCATGGCATTCATTACTTCAATCATTTGGCGTCCTTTTACTCGTTGACCATCCACTTTAAGGGTGCCAAGAAGCGAGGGATTTAAAAAATCTCCCGCCATTACAAGATAACTATTTGGAAATTGTCTTTTAATAGAATCACTAATATGCGCTACTCTGGCCATACCTCCATATCTGCCGCCGCCCAGAGGCGCAATTTCATATACATCATTAACCTGTATGAGCTTTACGGTAACAGTGTTTTGTTTTTGGACCTGTGAAAGCTTCGTGTTTTACAACTAGTTACTACTAAAGAAAAAAGACCACACATAAACAACACTCCAAAGAAGGATTTGTGCATGTTATTAAACATTTGTAAACTTTTTGAGGATATAACCTTATTCATTAGGGGTTTTATTTTTTAATGATACTTATTAAATAAATCACTTGCGGTATTGTGTGCACTTTCAAAACTCATGGTGCGTATATTAGTTTTCGCCTTTTGAGAGGTAAAGTAACTTAACATTTTTTCTGTGGGCATATTTCCAGTAAGCTCATCTTTTGCCATTGGGCAACCGCCAAAGCCTTGAATTGCCCCATCAAATCTTCTACAACCTGCTTTATAAGCAGCGTCAACCTTTTCATGCCAGGCGCTTGGCGTTGTGTGCAGGTGCGCTCCAAACTCAATATTGGGGTATTTAGGAATTAAATTTGAAAACAAATAAGAAATACTCTCTGGAGTTGAGGTTCCTACCGTATCACTTAACGATAAAATAGTAACTCCCATCTGGGAAAGCCTCTGAGCCCACTGACCTACAATATCAACATTCCAAGGATCTCCATAAGGATTTCCAAAACNCATAGAAAGATANGTNACCACTTGTTTGTTTGAAGCAGCAGCAAGGGCTAAAATTTCTGAAAGAGTAGCTATAGATTGTGCAATAGTTTTGTGGGTATTACGCATCTGAAAATTCTCTGAAATAGAAAATGGATAGCCTAAATACGTGATTTCTGGATGCGCTACAGCAGCTTGAGCTCCTCTTACATTAGCTACAATTGCCAGTAACTTGGTTTGGGTAGAAGACATATCTAGTCCAGATAAAACCTTGGCAGTATCCACCATTTGCGGAATGGCTTTTGGAGATACAAAACTACCAAAATCAATGGTATCAAAGCCGCAACTCAATAGAGATTGAATGTACTCAACTTTTTTGTGGGTGGGTATCCAATCTTTAATACCTTGCATGGCATCTCTTGGACATTCTATAAGTTTCACGTCTTGCATCTTCGTAAAGATAAAAGTAAAAAGTGTAGATAACCAAAAGTGAGGTATTACTTTTTGCTAGAAATTTTAGTTGTCATTTTTTAATTATATTTACCAAAAGAAAAATACTATGAAAACCCTTGTAAAACCTACCCTTTTATTATTGTTTTTTGTTGCTTTATGCGCCCTACCATCTCAAGTGACGGCTCAATTAAGCGCAAATACAGCTACTAGTTTTTCAATTACTATTGAAATAGACGGTAACAATACTACCCTAGCATGTAATGGGGGGTGTGATTGGAAAAAAATCACAGTACAAGACAATAGCACACTAATAGGGGTAAATGGTGTTGCAAACAATAAAAAAGCCGCTGATGGCTCCGCATTTTTATTTGAGGTTCAAAAAAACACTTCAGGAATCACACTCCAACAAATCCAAGGAACACAATGGGCAGCGCCTATAGATATTTCATGCAGCTCAAAATGCACTCTTGTGGTAAACCAGTTTGGATTGGCACAGTAACATTACGGTACTAGTATAAAAGCTGCAATTGCTAAAAACACCAAAATCTGCAACCACTTTAGAAAGACTCCAGTGTGCTTGTTTTTATTTAAAAAAGAAGAAACACTCCCTCCTAGCAAAGCAATTGTTGCAAAAACAATAAAACTTACCACCATAAAAGTAACCCCAAGAATAAAAAATTGGCGCACAGTATCTGTTTGTGGCTCCCATAAAAACTGAGGAAATAAGGCAAGAAAAAAGAGCATTACCTTTGGGTTTAGTAAATTCATGATTACCCCTTGTTTAAATAATTGACCGTAGCTCTTCTTAGGTGCATTTTCTAAAAACTCAAGGGTTGCATCACTCTTATAAACAACATAGGCTAGGTATAATAAATACAATGCTCCTAACACTTTTATGCCAAAAAAAAGAGATGGGCTTTTTGTAATAACTGCAGAAATTCCAAAAGCCAACAAAGTAGTATGAACAATACAGCCGCTTATCAGCCCTGCCGTTGTGGCTAGAGCGCTTTTACTTCCATTAACTAAAGACTGAGTTAATACATACATATTATCTGGCCCAGGGCTTAGCGCTAAAATGCAGGTAGCAACAACAAACGAAAGAAGGGTTTCTAACATTTTTTTTTGTTATGCGGTTTGAGAAATAATAGCCTTATTTATGTTTTTTATTAGACGAGGTCCTTCGTAGATAAAACCTGTGTAAATCTGCAGTAAATCTGCACCTGCATTTATTTTTTCTAAAGCATCTTCTGGGCTGTGTATCCCTCCTACTCCAATAATTGGAAATGCTTTGTTACTTTTTTGGGACAAGTGTTTTATAACGGCTGTACTTCTGTCTTTAATTGGTTGACCACTCAAGCCTCCATTACCAATTTGTTGTAATTCTTCTTGAGAGAGAGAAAGTCCCTCTCTATTTGTAGAGGTATTACTTGCAATAACTCCATCGAGTTTGGTTTGCAAGACAAGTGTCACAATTTCATCTAACTGTGTGGTATTTAAATCTGGGGCTATTTTTAATAAAATTGGTTTTTCAACTGCAAATTTTTTATTTGCCTGTTGTACTGCCCCTATTAATTCTTCTAGATATTCTTTGTCATTTAATTTGGCATGGCTACCCACATTTGGACAACTTACATTCAAAACAAAGTAATCTACATACGGGTGGAGCGCATTAAAGCAGGTAAGGTAATCTTGGGTATAGTGCTCTGGAAGTGTTTGGGTATTTTTACCTATGTTACCTCCTATTATAAGTTTTCCTTTGTTTTTTTTAAGCTCAGTTATAGCTTTATCTAGACCTTTATTATTAAAGCCCATTCTGTTAATAATGCCTTTATCATCTTTGAGACGAAACAATCTCTTTTTAGGATTTCCTTCTTGGCCTAAAGGTGTGGTAGTACCAATTTCTATAAAACCAAAACCAAAATTTGCTAGCTCATTATACAAGACAGCATTTTTATCAAAGCCAGCCGCAAGACCTACTGGATTAGAAAATTTCAGTCCAAACAATTCTCTCTCTAATGCAGGATGTTTAATTTGGTAAAGACTTCTAAACAACCCTCCAAGGCCAATGAGGTGTGCCAACTTTATCAAAGAAAAAGTAAAGTAGTGTACCTTTTCTGGATCAAAACTAAAGAGTATAGGACGTAAGAGAGTTTTATACATAGCGAAAAATCTTACTGCAAAAATAAGGTATAAAGTCAATACTAGTTATGGTGAATATGTTTATTTTTAACAAGCGATTTTTTTAAGAAATTTCAAGAACAAACGCCGCATATTATGATAGATAAAAAGCACCTAATAGATAGGTTTATAAGTTACGTTACTGTTGATACAGAAAGTGACCCAACAAGTGATACCACTCCCAGTACTGCCAAACAATGGGATCTTGCCAATGCTTTAGTAGAAGAACTAAAACACATAGGTTTACAAGATGTTACCATAGATGACAATGCATACATCATGGCCACATTGCCAAGTAATGTGCCACATAAAGTACCTACAATTGGGTTTATATCACATTTTGACACCACTCCAGATTTTACTGGAAAAGATGTAAAGCCTCAAATCATAGAAAATTATGATGGGAACGATATTGTTTTAAATAAGGCGCAAAACATCATTCTATCTCCCTCCTATTTTGAAGACCTATTATTATACAAAGGGCAAACTCTTATTACCACAGACGGGACTACCTTATTAGGAGCAGATGACAAAGCTGGTATTACTGAAATAGTTAGCGCCATGGAATACCTGGTGCAACACCCAGAGATAAAACATGGAAAAATTCGTGTAGGGTTTACTCCAGATGAAGAAATTGGTCGTGGTGCCCATAAATTTGATGTCGAAAAATTTGGGGCAGAATGGGCCTACACAATGGATGGAAGCCAAGTTGGAGAATTAGAATATGAAAATTTTAATGCCGCCGGCGCACTAGTTTCTATAAAAGGAAAAATAGTACATCCAGGATATGCCAAAGGAAAGATGGTAAACAGCATGTACATAGCTACAGACTACATTAATTCTCTGCCAAGGCTTGAAACACCAGAACACACCCAAGATAGACAAGGGTTCTTCCATCTATATAGTGTAACTGGAGAGGTAGATAGTACCCAATTACAGTATATCATAAGAGACCATGACAAAGAACATTTTGAGGCTAGAAAAGAAATGATGCTCAAGCTAGCCGATGAATTAAACTCACAATTAGGAGAACCGTGTGTGTCTGTTGAGATTAAAGATCAATACTTTAACATGCGCGAAAAAATAGAGCCCGTAATGCACATTGTTGACATCGCTCAAAAAGCAATGCAGCAAGCTGGTATTAAGCCCTTAATTAAACCTATTCGTGGAGGAACAGATGGATCTCAACTTAGCTTTAAAGGCTTGCCTTGTCCTAACATATTTGCTGGTGGACACAATTTCCATGGAAGGTTTGAATATGTTCCTGTAGAGAGTATACAAAAAGCTATTGAGGTAATTGTTAACATTGCGNAGCTTGTTGGAGAAGAAAAACAATAACAATAGTATATCAAAAAATCAATACGCATAAAAAAACCTCTAGCACAAACTAGAGGTTTTTTAATAGAATAAATATTGATAATTATTTCTTAGCTGCAGTAGTATTTACTTTTGCACTAATCTCCATAGAGATAGAAGAAATTTCAAATTTCATTTTACCTGCACCTGTTTCAATTACACATGTACCGTCATCATTAAGACTAAGCAACTTACCGTGTAAGCCACTTTTGGTAACAACTTTATCACCAGCTTTAAGTGCTTCTAGGTACTTTTTTTCTTTCTTTTGTTTTTGTAAACCCGGACGTATTAAAAAGAAATACATCACAACAAATAACAAAAGTAAAGGTAACATTTGGGTTATATCTCCCATAATAATTTTTCTATTTTATATTATTTTGAAACACCTGGTACAGCTGCTGCTCCCTCTCTAGGGTTTACAAAAGCTTTGATCATAAGTGTTTCTTTTCCTGCTTGTGTATTTGCAGTAATGGTTATGGTTTTGCTAACTTGGTTTTTCCCACTACCATTAAATTTCACTAACATCTCACCTGACTCACCTGGAGCAACTGGTTCTTTTGTGAAAGTTGGTACTGTACAACCACAACTACTTTTTGCGTTTACAACAACTAGGTTGCTTTTTCCAGTGTTTGTGTAAGTAAAGATATGCTCTACTGGAGTACCTTGAGTAATTTCACCAAAGTCAAATTGCTTTTCATCAAATGTCATAACTGGAAATTCACCAGTTTTAGAATCACGATCTGCTGCTTGAGTAACATTAGTCTCAACTACGCTATCTGCAGCGTTTTTCTTGCAAGATGTAAATGCAAATAATGCGATTACAGCTATTGCTAAAATTGAATTTTTCATAGTATAAATAATTAAAGATTTTTAAGTGCGGCTAAATTAAGTATTTTTTATAGACTATCGAAGTCCACGCCCAATTTTATTCAACTTTTTAGAAGTCTCAAATTCTTTGACTAGCTTATCTAAAATTCCATTAATAAAAATGCTGCTCTTAGGAGTTGAGTACTCCTTAGCAATTTCTAGATACTCATTAATAGTGGCACGAACTGGAATAGAAGGGAAATGTAAAAACTCAGCAATACCCATTTTTAAGATAATCATATCCATTTCTGCAATACGTTCTTTATCCCAATTAGGGGTTTTACCCTCAATCTCTTGGCTTAACTTTTCATCGTTAAGAACAACTTTAGTAAACAACTGCTTGGCATATTGTTTATCATCCTGGTTTTTATACAATTCAGGCAAGAGTATGGTGCGAACGTTTTTTTCTGAAATTTTCGCCAACATCTTAGCTAAGGCAGTATTCACTATAGGGAAGTCATCTACCCAGGTAAGTCTTTTATCCTCGATATATTCGTAATACTTGTCACTAGGAGCAATCACTTTTTTGAAAAGACTTACTAGAAAGTCTTGATCTTCTTTGAAGCTTGTGTTTTGTTTTAGGATATACTCTTTGTAAAAGTCTTTTGCTCTTAAATCCTTAAGTAGTATGGTTACATACTCACCATCTAGATCCCAATAGTTAAGCTTTTTATTTTCAATGTAGTTTGATAGATCTTCATTTTGCTCAATTAAATCTAACACCTTATTATCTAAAAAGGTAGTGCTGAAATTCTTTTCCTCACTGGTTGCTAAATGTTTTTGCTGGGAAGTTACCAAGAATTTTCTATCCGCTTTTCTCATTTCAACAAGTAGCTGTAAAGACAAAGCGTATAAGTCAAGCATTTGGTCTATGCTATAAAACAAAAACTTCTCTTGCTTTTCAAGATCTGGGTTATTACTCTGGCGCAGTGCATATATAGATTGCAAAACCTTTACCCGTATGTGTCTTCGTGTTAGCATAGTATGAAAGAACTTAAAAAATTATTGATATTAAAATTTCTGTAACCAGAAATAGTACTAAACTACACTACCCTATATAGTGAAGAGCAAAGATAATACTTTAAAAAAACTGATTAGGCTTTTTCTGCTTTTCTTGCATCAATTCTTGCTTGCGCAATATTTAAAGCGGCCTGATGGGTTGTAATATCCTCAAGTTCAGCCTTATTTAATATCTCTAAAGTTGTGGTGTATATATTTTCTGTTTTGCGAATAATCTCCTGCTTACCGTAGTTTTCTAGCTCTGCGTATACATTAATAATACCGCCGGCATTAATTAAAAAATCTGGCGCGTATACAATCCCTTTTTCTCTAAGTAACACAGCATGTTTATTTTCATCTGCCAATTGATTGTTTGCAGCCCCGGCAATTACCTTGGCCTTTAATTGACCAATTGTAGCATCATTTAAAGTAGCTCCTAATGCGCAAGGTGCATAGATGTCCATCTGCTCGGTGTATAGATTAGTACCTGTGTAAATCTCTACACTGTACTTGTCTCTTACCTGCTCTAGACGCGCCTGATTGATATCACTAATAAATACTTTAGCACCTTCGTTACTTAAGTGTTCTACAAGGGCTTCACCAACATTTCCAATCCCTTGAACGTATACTACTTTATTTTCAAGATCATCAGTGCCAAAGGCATACTTTGCAGAAGCTTTCATACCCATAAAGGTTCCGTATGCTGTAATTGGTGATGGATTTCCGGCGCCACCCTTCTCTTCACTAATACCAGTAACATAAGGTGTTACTGTTCTTACTAAATCCATATCACTGGTGGCCATTCCAACATCTTCTGCCGTTATGTATCTACCTCCCAGGCTATGAACAAACTCACCAAATTTCAACATAAGTTCTGGTGTCTTCTGTGTTTTGGCATCTCCAATAATAACAGCTTTTCCGCCACCTAGGTTCAACCCTGTAATTGCAGATTTGAAAGACATCCCTCTAGAGAGACGCAACACATCATTTAGAGCATCTTGTTCATTGTTGTATTGCCACATTCTAGTACCTCCAAGAGCAGGTCCTAGGGTCGTGTCATGAATGCCAATTATTGCTTTTAATCCTGTATCTTTGTCATTGCAAAAAACAATTTGCTCATGATCTTGAAAAGATAATTGGCCAAAAACTGGACCCAGATTTTTTATATCTTTAGTTGAAACAACTTCTGTTTTCATAGGTTTTATTTTTTCAAATCCTTAAAAAGGGTACGCGAAAATACTATATTACTGTGCATATATCAAAGACATTAAGCCTAAAATGCGAATTTGTTAATAAATCCTCTTCCGCTGCATGAAAGAACTCCAGTACCTAAATAAGTACCTACACAAATATAGAGGCAGATTATTACTAGGTCTTGTTACTACAGTTATTGCTGCTGTTTTCAAATTGGCAATACCAATGAAAGTTGGAGACTCAATAACTATCGTAGAACAAAAGATTAATGGCAAAATTACAGATATTGCAACTGTAGAAAAAGAATTACTTATAAATATTATTTTATTACTCGGAGCAACTCTATTGGCGGCAGTATTTACTTTTGTGATGCGCCAAACCATTATTGTGGTTTCTAGAAAAGTAGAGTTTGATTTAAAAAACGAAGTATACCAGCACTACCAAAAACTGTCTTTAGGCTTTTATAAACAAAACCGTACCGGAGATTTGATGAACCGCATAAGCGAAGATGTTGGTAAGGTACGTATGTATATTGGCCCTGCCATTATGTATAGTACATCAACCATTACACTGTTTGTGGTAGTTATTAGCTATATGTTTCTCTCTGACCCGGAGCTCACCCTTTATGCAATAGCTCCTTTGCCGGTGTTGTCTATAATGATTTACAGACTTAGTATCGCCATTCATAAGCGCTCTACTGTGGTGCAAGAATACTTATCTAAACTTACCACATTTACACAAGAGAGTTTTAGTGGTATTGGTGTGATTAAAGCCTATGGTATTGAGCCCAGCACAACGCAAGAATTTGAGAGTCTTTCTCAAGCCAGCAAAGAAAAAAACATAGATTTAACAAAAGTTCAAGCTTTATTTTTTCCTCTAATGATGCTTTTAATTGGGGCGAGCAACATTCTAGTTATCTACATAGGAGGTTCTAAATTTATTAGTGGCGAAATTCAAGATTTTGGAACCATTGTATCTTTTTTAATTTATGTAAATATGCTTACTTGGCCCGTAGCAATTGTAGGATGGGTAACCTCTATGATACAACAAGCTGAGGCTTCTCAAAAAAGAATCAATGAATTTCTAAAAACAGAACCTGCAATTGTTAACACATCAAAAACAGCAACACCCAT
>JGI20154J14316_10004387_pt1 | contig 10839 bp, 12 predicted proteins | sample COG_04_FD_14316 | JGI IMG/M metagenome (IMG submission 14316) | reverse complement strand
TACAATGTACTAATGGAACTCCTGTGGCGTTCGCTTTCTCCATATGTTTCTTTCCAGCCGGACTACTGGAATCAATAAAATCCCAATTATTTTCTCCAAGTTTTGAATCTAAATGGGTTTTCATTTTGGCACAAAAGGGGCAGCTCATAGACCCAATCATAATTATATGATTTTTATTCTCCGCTGGTGTATCATTTGTGTCTTCTTCTTCGGTATCAGCTTTTGTTAATTCAGTGTAATGTTCATCTGGGGATTTAAAGCCCATAGACATTTTATTATTTTCTAAATTAATTAATGCGGGGAAACCGTTGATTTTATATTGTTCACTCAATGCTTTTCCTTCCGGAGTATTAGATTCAATTGTTCTTACTTTATGTGGTCCGACGGTGTATCCATTTTTTTTAAATTCGTCGTTTTGTTTTGCACAGTATCCACACCCAAGCATCTCTATAAATATAATTGTTTCTCCGTTGTCTTTGCTGTATTTGCTGTCTTTGTGGTCTTTGTGGTCTTTTACAGTTTTATTATTACCAAAATCATCCCCCTTCTTAAATAAACAAGTAATCAGTATTATAATTAAAACAACAATTATAACCATACAGATAACATTTTTAGTTGAAAATAAATTTTTATTATTCTGAATAAAGGCTTGCATATAATAATAATAATCATTTTAATTTTATTAATTTAACAAATAATAAATTAATATAAAAAGACATTATATTTAAATAGTAAAAAGAATGATTAATATCGGTATCGTTTCTGATGTTAGTTGGGATAATTACATTCTTATTAATAATAAAATGAAAAAATTTGACAGTGAAACATTCAGAATCCATGTTATTTATAGTAAGAATTTGCAGATGTTAAGCAATTGTGCATATAATAATAATTTAATGTTAAATCGTACTTCGGGTAAAACTTTATCAGCGTGTATTTCAAATTTACTAAACGTGTGTGATATGTGGTTGATTTTTACAAATTATGTTGAATATTTAACGACACCATCATTAATTATTTCAAAATGCAATGATTACTCAATTAAATATGTTATAATAAGTGAATATTCCAGAAATGATGATTTTTATTCATTTGAAAAATTGAGTAGTTTTAAAAAAACAATTAAAAATCTTGAAAAGTGTAAAAATAAAAATAATGTTGAAGAATTTAATTGTAACTATTATAATTTAAATTATGAATCAGTAAAATTAACTTTAAATTTAACACCTGATATTATAAATAAACTAAAACAAAATTATTCTAATATAAATAAATCAAGAAAAGATAATTCTATCAAATTACTTTATGATAAAGACCAATTAAAATTAAATAAACAACGAAAAAAATCTACAAAAGAATTAAACTCAATGTTATACGCGAACAATAGACTTAATTATTACAATAATTAAAAAATGATTTCGTTTGTGAAAGTCCTTCATAAAATAAGTATATTTTATCAGAGTGTGTTAAATCGTTAAACGCCATTTTATTTTCATAATCTTTATTAAATTTAATTTCAATAGTATTTTTTGTACATTTATATTCTTCATTTACTAATATACATTTAAACAACTCTGATATATAATCAGTTAAATTATTTATTTCTGAATAGTCGTCGTTTAATTTTATTATATAACCCGATTTTATACCATTATTTGCATCATAGCAACCGGTCAAACATTTACTACAACCATCTATAAATAAATCTGAACCTATTTTGACTGGTGGAAATAATATAGGAATACTACACGACGCTTTTATAGCTATTAGTACTTCAAGATCTGGATAAGAATGTTGATTAAAATTAATTACTTTTCTTTGCTTTATTGATACAGAATATATATTAATATTTACAGAATATTTAGTACAAAATTCTTTAATCGTAATTTTTTTATTTGATTCTTTTTTTAAGAATAATTCATTCATTAATTCAAAAAACGTATTTCCAAGTAATGAATAATTTGTATTTATATTATTTAAATTAAAATCCCATGCATTTTCTAAATTTATATTTAATAATTCATTAAGTATTTCTAACGGTTTATATCCAATTAAATATAATATACCTATTATACTACCAACTGAACATCCATAAAAATTATCAATAATAGATATATAATTATTAGAATAAAGATATTCAAGAGACCCGACAAATGCAATTCCTCTTAAACTCCCACCTCCGATAGTTAAATTAACCATTATTAAGTATGTTTATAATTTAAATATTTAATAAACATACTTAATAATAATAATGAATAATTATTCAATACTCGATATTGATTCTGATTCTGACCTAAATACAGTTAAAAGAGCTTATAAAAAAATGGCTATGAAATATCATCCAGATAAAAATAATAGTCCAGATGCCGCAGAAAAGTTTCAAGAAATTTCAAAAGCATACAATAATATTATAAATCCAGAAACTCAATTAGATATCAATAATATATTTAATGATATATTTGGTGATGGATATAGTGGAGCTTTCGACAATTTTGGTAATTTAGGTAATTTAGGTAATTTATTTAATAATAATTTTAATAAACGTGTTCCAACCGGTAAAGATGTATTTAAAATGGTGTATATTTCATTAGAAGAACTTTATAATAAAAGTATAATAAATATAAATTATGATACTCAAATAATAAATAAAATAGCTAAAAAATGTGAAAAATGCAATGGACAAGGTAAAATACAATCTTTGCAACATCTTGGTCCGATTGTTATACAAAGTCAAGAATTGTGTGATATTTGTGGTGGGTCTGGATTCGATAATTTATATTTACATAAAAATGATAATTATGAATTAAATATTGATAATTTAATTAACCTAAATGATATTATAATACCAGAAAAAGGCATACCAATTTTAAACGGGAAAAATGGTAATCTTGTAATTACATTTAGATTAAAAGAACATCCATATTTAAAATTAAAAGGAAATGATTTATACACCAATATGACTATATCGTTAAAAGAATCATTAACCGGATTTACAAAAACAATATCACAATTAGATAAACGTTTTATAACAATTAATTCAGATTCAATAATTAAACCAAATACTGTAAAATGTATAAAACAAGAAGGATTAAATTTAACAGAATCAATTGGTAATCTTTATATTAAATTTAAAGTTATTTATCCAGATTCTTTATCAGAAAAACAAATAGAAATAGTAAATGAATACTTTTAAGCATTGTATAATTTAAATTGTTGTTTCATAAGTCCCATAGTCCCCTTAGGACCTGGTCCCCACCATAATGGGGGTATTTGTCCAGGAACACCACTCGGTCCCTTTGTGTGATTTACGGGAAAATATGGCATCTCTAAGACACAGGATTCTTTTCCAAATTTACTCTTGCGTTTTGGACTTGCTTTGCGTTTTGGACTTGTCTTGCGTTTTGGACTTGCTTTGCGTTTTGGACTTGTCTTGCGTTTTGGACTTGTCTTGCGTTTTGGACTTGCTTTTCGTTTTTGCACTTTAAGCATATGTTTTTTACATGCACTTTTAGTTTTAAATATTTTAACTTTCTTCATCAATTTTCGTCCATTTCCAGTTCGCCTTTTTTTTGAATACTTCCCCGTTTTTTGATCATAAAAGTCATAAGCTTTTAAGCATTTACCAATTACAACATAATAACCAATCAATTTTTTATTTGACACCATTATAATATACAAAATTATTATTTTATTCTATTTTATTCTATTTTATTTTATTCTATTTTATTTTATTTTATTTTATTTTATTTTATTTTATTCTATTTTATTCTATTTTTATTTTATTTTATTCTATTTTATTAATTTTATTTTATTAATTTTATTTATTCTATTTTATTCTTTTTTTATTCTATTTTTATTCTATTATATTTATTTATTTGTAGTCTAATAAAGTTTCTTTAAAGAAATAATCTAATTCAGATGTTCCACAAGAACCGTGGTCACAATTTCCATTAGTAACAGTTACACCACAAATATCTGTATTATTTTTAGAGTAATCTTTTGGTTCCCATAATTGTTCTTTAACCGCCGTTTTAACTAATATATCAAAATTCTTTTTAAATTCTTCTCCATGACCATATGATATACTCATTGTATGAGCAAGTTCGTGCAATAAAACAAACATTACATCTTGTATCTTATTCAATTTTCCGGTTTTTTTATTTATTACACATAAATTTATGTTTCCTTTATTTACAGTAAATCCAGCCCCGGATTGACCTGATGGTATTTCTTTTATTTCTATTTTATTAAATCTTTCATATAGTCTACTTGAATCTTCTTTATTGGGCAAATTATTACTATTAACATAATTTACCAATTTAGTTACTTTTGAATCTAACTCGGCTAACATATTTGCCTTTTTGAGACTATTATCGTCATATACAATTTTATATTTTTTACCGTTGTCGGCGGTGAAATATTTTGTGTTATCTTTCGCGTATAAGGTATAAATTATAAAAATTATTAATAATGTTAAAATAAATTCTTGATACATTATATAATGTTATATAATAATCTTTTATTTTTTTTAGGATTATATTCTTGGAATATAAAAAAAACAAATTTAATTGATAAATTATTATGTAAAAAAAATATTAATTATACTCCTATATCTCCAATAAAACCGGCTAAAAAAATAATTGAATTAATAGAAAGAGAAACAGTAAATACACCAAATGTAAATTTTTATTCGGATATATCAATCGAAATTGTAAATAAAAATAAAAATAAAGTATATATTTATAATATTTATAGTCTATGTATTTTTATTTTTTTAAGTAATCAGACAATTTATTTACTATATAATTTATTTACATTAAATAATATAGAAAATTTGGATGAATTATTAATAATATTTTTAATAAATATAAATAATCCAATACATTATTTATGGGCTAAATATTATTTTACAACAAATCATTTAGAATTATTTAATATGAACTGTTCAGTATTTTATTGTAAAAATAATTCACACATTTTTACAATATTACTTTTATTTGTCGTATTAATAAATATTATTGTAAATTTTATAAATATTAATTCTTTTTATAATGAATACTATTTAATTTATTTATTTCCTAAATATATAGCATTTCCATTCATAGTTATAGAATGGATTTATACAAGAATACTATATGCAATAACAACAATATCTTTTACAATTGTTTTTTGTAGCCACATTAAAGATATTAAAGTGTTTATAAACGATATTAATAATACAGAATTTGATTTGGAAGATTCGTATTGTTTAAGTAATTTAATTTCTAAAATTGTGAGTTTAAGACATTCAGTAGAAATATCCATCAGTTTATTTAATAATATTTATTCATTTTTAACAGTAACCGGGGGAATTTCATTCGGTATATTAATAAGTCAAAAAATATCAAATTCAGAGATATTAAATCATGAAATATATTTAATTCAATCATATATATTAATATTTGTTTGTCAAATAATTTTTTTTTATAATGTTATTATTTATTCTATTCACAGGAATAATTTAATAAAATTCATACAAAGTTCGTTTTTTGTGAATAAATTTTTAACAAGATGGTCGACAGCAAAACTTAAAAAAAAATGTAAAGATGATAGTTCAAATTATATTTCTAAAATAATTTTGTGTATTGAAGAAGAAAACGCTACAACTCTTGATTGGTTTATTATTGATAAATTATTAAGAACAGAATGGATGGATTTTTCAATAATGGGAATTTCTTCCCAAGATGGTTCATTAATTAAAAAAACTATAACATTATCAACCATAGGTTTAGCTATTCTTGGTTATATACAACAGTGAATAATAATTATTATATGTACTATTCAGATAATACTGAGCATTCCAATATACCAAAAATGACATAATAAGTAATCCCAAAAGTTTAAAATATTCACTATTGTTATAATTATGTATTATTCCGGGAATACCAAATCCAATTGTTAATATACATCCGGGAGAGCGTATCCAGGTTGTAATTATTAAATACAATCTTTTTTCTGTTAGACTATGAATTTTTTTAATTTTAACTAAAAATAATAATAAATAATCTAACATTCCAGGAAATCCAGTTAAAAAAAATAATACAAATGACGATAATATATTTTTTTGAAAGTATATTATTGGTCCACAAATTCCACACATAGTAAAATGATGAATATAATCAGATTTTTTTAATTTAAAAAATAAGATATGATAAATATGTAATAATAAACTCAAATAATATACTTTATAAGAATATATATTCCACGGTATGAAATAACACTGAGAAATATCATTTAAACATAATTTAATATCCGAAATACAATTATAACTAATTATTGCATTAGTGATTGAATGCAAATAAAACCATCTTGTATTTGGTGTGTGTTCAAATTGATAATAATATTTAATAATGTAATATGTAAAGTCTATAAAAAGTATATTTATAAATTGAATTAACAATAGCAACATTCGGTTGTATATGTATATTATTTCAATTTATAAAATATTACGAAAATAAGAATTTAATTAAACTCGTCTGTTTTTGATTTTGTATTTCTTGGTAATTTAATACCCAATGTTTTTTCAATTTTAGAAATTTGCAAGTTGTTCGGAATTTCTTTCTCAGATTCCCATCGTGAAAGAATTTGAACCGATATACATAATTGAGAACTTAATTGTTTTTGGTTTAACCCTTTTGTTGTTCTTGCCTGACTTATTAAAATACCCAATTTTTTTGCCGGTATTATTTTAGTTGTTTCTAAATTACTTTCTCTCTGACTAATGTTTTTTTGTATTTCTTGGCTTTTTTTTTTATCTGTATTTTTTACTGTTGAATTAAATACTACATTATTAAAATCTTGATTAAAATCTTGATGAACCATATTAATATTAATAGTAATTTAATTTTAATTTTAAGTAATTTAATTTTAAGTAATTTAATTTTAAGTTAATAATTACTTAAAATTAAATTTATCTTAATATAAGAATGCAAAATATAGAACACTCAAATCACTTTCCCGAGGTAACTGACTATATTAAATATCCTGATCCAAATCAAAATGCACCATTTAATAAAGCAACACATCCTAGTGATAAACCAATTATAACTAAACATATATTTGCGGTCGATTCACGTCAAAGAGATTATTCATATTATCCACGGGCAAATAATTATAACATATCTATACCAGATAGATATCGTAATGTTACTGGTATAGAATTAAAAGCTGCAATGTTACCAAGAACAGAGTATAATGTTAATTCTGTTAATAAATATTTAGATTATTCAATTGGGGATTATTTTAAAACGATTTCCTACAATAATGATATTATAACAAATGATGGTAAACCAGTAGACCCCGGTACATATAATTTAACAATAGAATCTCCGAAAAACCCGGGAACACAAGCAGTAATTAAAGTCCTTATTAATATTAATAACAGAATTGAAAATTATACAATTATTATAGCTGGGTCTGGGTACTTACATAGTAATCTTCCGAAAGTGTCATTATTTGATTTTAAAGAATTCAATGTAAAAATCGGAATTCAATATATTTCCGAATTAAGAGAGGGACAGTATGTAATTGGTGGTAATCCACAGTTTTTAAATAATTCAGATAAAAACAATTATCAATCATGGACACCAAGCAAGTTAGTCTCTGAATTAGAAGCAACAATGTCTTATGGTATTCTAAAAGACACTAAATATTGTTATTCAAGAAAACCGTGGACAACGTTAAATTCTACGGCTACACCAATTGATATTGAAAATTTTACCGAGGATTATCCTCTTTTATTTAATTCAAGAATAATGTCTCAATATCCAATAATTGATACATTTAATAGTAAAAGTTCAACTAATGATATCCCGGATAATTATGACACAAATTCATGTAAATTTAATAGACTTTACTTTACAAATACTTTGATACTTCGCACAGAGTCTTCTCCATCAAGTAGTCAATTAGAAGGGACAAGTACATTTTCTGATTCTAATGGATTTGAATATACAATTCTTAAATATGATTTAATTCCAAGTAGTGATAATTATATCCTTTATTGTAAATTAGAAAATCCATTAAAAAAAATATCAGGAAATTATTGGAAAGGACTTGAACCAGGGACTCTCGGTAATTTTTCTGCGAATCTTGCTCATTGGGAATTTTTATTTGCTACTGGAATGAATTATGTTATAAATAGTGCATCACTTATCGGTTTTAATAAAAGAAACTATTTTAATCCAATTAATAACAACAGTATAATTGTAAATGAAAGCACATTGATACCAAAAGGATTATCATATTCAACCGAAAATGACTACTATTTATTTGGTGACCCCGAATATATAGTATTATCATTTAGACCAAAATATGGTGGAAATGCCTTAATGGGAATAAATGATCGCGTTGATTCATGTAATAATTCAAATATCGATAGAGTGTTTGCTTGTCTTATTTATGATACCGTTCAACCGGCTGTGTTACAAGATGTTTCATCTGGAAAATCTATATCAACATTAAATAGTATTTCTGATGAAAATAATAAGTTGAATACCTTTGTTGAAACTTCTAGTTCAGGTAGTGAAGTACTTGTGGGTAATACAGGTAATCAAAATGTATCTGATTCTAAAACACCAGGAATGTTAAAAGCAATGAAAGGAGCTGATTTTGATAGAAAGGTTGTCCAATTTCCTCAACCAGTTGCACAAATATATAAATTAAATATACGATTTACTAAATTTTCAAGAGGTGCAATTGGTTCTGACGAAGAACTTTATAATTTCCACGGAAAAGAACATTTATTATTATTCGAAATTACCTGTGGAGATTTATTAACTGGAAAACGTTCTTAATTACCCCAGTTCAAACATGGAAAATAAATATAATATTAATATCTAATGAATAATCCATACGAATTAGATATTAATATTAAATTAATTAAAGAATATAATAATGAGAATAAAAGACCACATTCACCAAGTAGTATCAGCGACAGTAGCGTAAGTAGTGGCAGAATAAGTAGCGGTAGAGTAAGTAGCGGCAGAATAAGTAGCGGTAGAGTAAGTAGCGGTATAGTAAGTAATATTAACAAACTTAAAAAACAAAGGATGTGTAATTATAAAATGAATGATACTCAAACAAAAAGAATTAAAGTAAGTGTCTAATTAAATTTTTAAATTTTACGTTTTCATCAACTATTTCCATTTCCTTAATATATCCAATTGGTCTAATATTCTTTGGTATAACATTACTTAAATATATATAATTTGATGTATTGATTAACTCTTTTAATTCTGCAAAATATATTTTTAATGCCTCTTTAATATTTGAAACAAGTTCAATCCATGGTTCTTCCCGAATATCAACAATACCATATTCGGATTCTGATACAGAATCCGAATCATACTTAACTTTATTATAAATTTGAACAATCTTACCAGTTGATGTATTCAATGCTAATAAATACCCAATTAACTGATAAAGGTCATAATCATTTCTACGAACGTTTTGTTTTTTAACTCTTGTTTTAATTTCTAAAACTAATTCAGAATCTAATGCATCATGTTTTCCACCAATTGTTGATTCTGAATCAATTTTATAATAGTACATTTTATTATTTCCTTTTGTATAATGTTCTTTTGAAATTATGTTTTTTTCTTGTAATGTTCCATTATCTTTTTTAAGTCTGTCTTGTGTTATCTCAATTAATTTTTTAATTTCATATTCTGATTGTTCCCCGTTTCTGGTTTTTTTATACTCTTTAATTATTTCTTTCTCAATACTTCCGAAATCTTTTGTATCAAATTCTTTTGGTAATACTTTTTTATAAATACTTTTTTGAATATCAGAATAATCATCATTAATTAATGGTGATAAACAATTATTATCAATTAAATAGTTTTTGACTATTTCCGGACAGTGTCTTGCCCAAGAAACTAATAACATTTTATTTCGAGATTCATATGGATTTTTCCCGCAAGCCGCAGCAATATTAGATATTTCCAAATACATCTTTATACTTATGTATTGATTTTATCTTTAAACTTGGAAATTAAATGTCAATTTCTGATTAAAGTATTTACTTACGGATAACCAGCTGGCCCCCACCCGGTACTAGATAGTCGATGGTTTTCTGGATCGACATTAGCTGGGTTAGGTACAACCCCGTACACAGCGGTACCAGAAGCAGGAACATATAAACTTTTATAATTTAAATTAGGCCACAAGGAACGATGCTTCGCGAACCAGAGACTACTTGCATTAACTGCGCTAGCACAATCTGCTTGCGTCCCGCCAACACCGATCTGCTGCCAAGTTTCTATCCAACCGGGATCGGGGTTAGTCATTGTTTTAACATTTTCTAAATACGATGAGGTCCCTGGAACATTAGTTGGTATACCATTCCCGGGAAGCCATGGTGGATACATACCATTTTTATCAGGGACTCTCATTAGATAACATCCATGAATTGTTGGTATAGGATCGGTGCGAGGCACTGAGGTCAAGACATCTATTAATTTTGATTGTGTAGACCTCGCAGAAATACTGTCCGTATTATTTTGCGCGATTAATGTATTGTTAGAATTTGCATTATTAATGCAAATAAATAAAAGAATAAATATAGTTACAAATAATATAATTAAAATTGTTGAACCAATTATTACTTTTTTAGAATAAGCCATTTTCTTATAATACTACAAAATATTTTTTTTAAGTTTTATTTTGTAGTATTATTATTTTGTAGTATTATCATTTTCGGCTTTTAAGCTGTTATAATTAAATACTAGCAGCGACTAATGGAGCTGAGACAACTGATGCAAAGATTCCGACGAGAAGTACACCTACGAAGTCTATATA
>JGI20154J14316_10004368_pt1 | contig 10866 bp, 9 predicted proteins | sample COG_04_FD_14316 | JGI IMG/M metagenome (IMG submission 14316) | reverse complement strand
TCGATGGAACCAACTTATTCAGCGTCACGGTTATGCTGATGATGCAGTGCGTCCAAGAGANGGCGATTTAATTTATGTGCCTCTTTATAAATCTATTTTTGAAATTCGTTATTCTGATTCTAAAAAACCATTTTATCAATTACAAGACTTACCATTATTTACTCTTACATGCGAGAAGTTTGAATATGAAGGACAAGAAATTGATACAGGCATTGACGATATTGATGACATACAAGAAAAACTTTCTCAAGGATTTACTTTTGTTATTGATTCCAAAACAGAACCAAATTTTATTGATGGAGAAACATTAACATTTACTACACCCGGCGGTATAACTGGTAATACAGAGTTCTTTGAATATAATATAGTTCCAGATAGTGACCCAATTGTTGAAGAAATGAGAGTTGGCACTTTAACGTTTGATGACGGATATTTCCATAATATTGAGGCTAACACATCATTCTTAGGTACTGAAAGCGGGGGCTCTTTAATTATAAGTGAACTAAGAAGCCTTGACGATTCCGACTCTGATATATTTAATTCAGATCATTGGGCAGGTAATGCAACGTTTGCTGATGCGGCTAACGGTTTAGAATTTATTGACTTTTCAGAGAGCAATCCATTCGGTGAACCATTTAATTTCCAATAAATAAAAAACTATGCTAGGACACGATTATTTTTACCATGCCAATGTTCGAAAGATCATTAGTGTGTTTGGCTCATTATTTAATGATATCTATATTGGTAAGCGAGTTGATGGCGCGTTAACAAGCGTTCAGCGAGTTCCTTTAGCCTATGCGCCAAGAGAAAGATATTTGGCAAGAATAAATGAATCTACCCTTGATGAATCTATTGCTATTAAATTACCAAGAATGTCATTTGAGATTGCTGATATTACATATGACGCTGCTACTAAGTTAACAAAATTTAATCAAACAATACAAAAGGACGCTGATGGAAATTGCTTTAATGTATTTCAAGCAGTACCTTATAACATGACAATTGATTTAAATGTTTTATCTAGATCTCAAGACGAAGCTCTTCAAATCGTTGAACAAATTTTACCATTCTTTAGCCCTTCATATACGCTTTCAGTAAAAGGTTTAGAAGGTCCTGAGAGTATAACAGATATTCCAATAAGCCTAAACTCCCTTGATCATGAAGATTCGTATCAAGGTGGTATTAAAGATTCACGAAGAACTATTATATATACATTGAGCTTTGGCGTTAAGGTTAAGTTTGCAGGGCCTTTAATACCATGTAATAACGGCGGTTTAATTAAAGCTATTGATGTAAGTATTATGGAAGAAGAAGGCAAAGATGCCTTTGGCGGCGTTGAAGTTAAAACGGCACTGAGAGCGCAAACCGAAGATGATTTTGATTGTGTTGTTAACTTAGGAATCATTGATCCTGATAGAGATATTTGGCCAGATGATTAAGGCAATTTTTAAATAAATTATATTATGAGTAAAGATAAAAACGAAATTTTAAAATCACTTGAGAATAATATTCCAAGTGAAATGAAAAATAATATGGAACTCCGCCCTTTAAAAAAGGAGCCAACTCAAGACCGCCTTATATCAGATGCTGAAGAGGATTTTGAAATAGCTCGTAAACAAATTAAAAGTTTAATTGATACTAGTGGAGAAGCTATTGAGCAGATGCATAACTTAGCAGCTGACGCAGAACATCCTCGTGCTTTTGAAGTTCTTGGTGCTTTAATAAAGCAAACCGCAGAAATGAATGGGCAGCTTTTAGATTTACAAAAACAACGAAAGGCTTTAATTAAAGACGAAAATAAAGCAGCGTCCACCACTACAAATAACAGTATTTTTGTTGGCACTACAACAGAGTTACAAAATTTATTAAAAGGTGATGATAACGCTGACAATATAATCGAAGTTGATTAAAGATGAAAAATAATTCTTATAATGGTAATACCTTTATTAAAGCGGATGGAGTACAACAAAGCTTTACTAAAGAAGAAGTAATTGAATATAAGAAATGTATGAATAATATTTCATACTTCTGCGAAAAATATGTTAAGGTAATTAGTTTAGATAAAGGATTAGTTCCATTTAAATTAAGAGGGTACCAAGAAGATCTTGTAAACCATTATAAAGATAATCGTTTTAGTATTGTTTTAGCTTGCCGTCAAAGTGGTAAAAGTATCACGTCAATAGCATGGCTACTTCATTACTTAGTATTTAATTCAAATAAGAAGATCGGTATTCTTGCCAATAAAGGAGCAACTGCAAGAGAAATGCTTGCGAGGCTAACTCTAATGTTAGAGAATTTACCATTCTTTTTACAGCCTGGCTGTAAAGTTTTAAATAAAGGTAATATTATTTTCAGTCATAACTCTGAGATTATTGCCGGAGCTACTAGTTCTAGTAGTATTCGTGGTTTGAGTTTGAATGTTGTATTCCTTGATGAGTTTGCTTTCGTTCAAAGGTCGGAAGAGTTTTACACTAGTACATATCCAGTTATTACTTCTGGTGAAGACACTAAGGTAATTATTACAAGCACTCCAAATGGACTTGGTAATATGTTTTATAAACTATGGGAAGGCGCTGTCCAAAAAGCTAATAACTTTGCGCCATACACAGTTAGTTGGTGGGATGTTCCAGGCAGAGATGAAGCTTGGAAAAAAGAAACTATTGCTAATACATCTGCCGTTCAATTTAAACAAGAATTTGAAATTGAGTTTATTGGTAGCTCTCATACTTTAATTGATACAAATATTCTTTTAGGAATGAATTCACGAAATCCTGAAAAAATTCAACATGATATTAATTATTATGAAGAGCCAAATCTTAGTCATACTTATGTTTTAACTGCAGATGTTTCAAAGGGAAGAGGACAAGACTATAGTACTTTTTCTGTCATTGATATAACAAACCAACCATTTAAACAAGTTTGTACATATAGAAATAATACAATTTCCCCGCTATTATTCCCAGATGTTATTATTAGAGCAGCAAAAACATATAACGATGCGCTTGTAATTATAGAGAATAATGATGCAGGACAAGTAGTATGTAATGCTGTTTATTATGAACATGAGTATGAAAATACTTTTACAACAAGCACAGTAAAATCAAATGGTATTGGCGTAACAATGTCTGCAAAAGTTAAACGAATGGGCTGTTCTAACTTAAAAGATTTGTTAGAAGGCGGTAAATTATTATTGGTTGATCCCAATACAATAGCAGAATTTAGTTCGTTTGAGCCAAAGGGTAACTCATATTCGGGTGCAAGTGGAACACACGATGATTCTGTAATGAACTTTGTTTTATTTGCATGGTTTGTTAGTACTGACTTTTTCAGATCATTAACTGATATAGAAATTAAAGATCTTCTATATAAAGAAAGGATTCTGGAAATGGAAGAGGATCTACCTCCATTTGGTTATATGCATGGATCTAAAGATAATAGAAACGATGAGCATAGTAACTTAGTAGATAATATTAAAGATTGGAAATCGGCCTTTTAAGGGCCGTTATAAAATAAATATTGTTATTGAGAATATTCTTATTATGCTAATTATAAATTGTAAAACAAAATACACTGAAAGGAAAAACTTATGGGATTTTTAGTATCACCTGGAGTTGAGATCAAAGAAACTGATCTCACAGATATAGTGCCAGCACAATCCACCTCTATTGGTGGATATGCAGGGTACTTTCGTTGGGGACCGTCGGGACGTTTAGTCACGGTAGGCTCAGAAACAGACCTCGCTAAGGTTTTTGGAACACCAGAAATCAAGGGAGAAATCGAAGTTAGCTTCTTAACTGCTGCTAGCTTTTTAAAATATGGCAATTCATTAAAAGTAGCGCGGGCCGTTAATGGCTCTTATAACGCGACATCAGGAGGCGCAGGTATGGATACTATTCCAGCACCAGCCGGCTTCNNTGGCGATTATGACCCAGGCGTAATTAATGGACAAGACGACTTAGATAGATTATCATCTGAATTACTTGGGATTGATTCGAATATCGTTGCACGATATGCGGGTTCTTTAGGTAACTCACTGCGTGTTTATTTTATAACAGAAGACAATTGGGACACAGTAGATAGTACCATTAAAGCTCAATTAGGATATAAACCAACCAACACTGTTTGGGCGGAAAATCTTTTAGGCGATACAACTGCAAAAGATGAAATTCACGTATTGGTTGTAGACCAAGGTGGTGCATTTTCTGGAGATCAAGGTAGCATTCTTGAAATTTACCAAGGTTTATCAATGGCAGCAAATGCAAAAGATGAGTTTGGTGAGTCTAACTATTGGGTTTCTAAATTAAATGGAGGAAGTTCATATGTTTGGGCCGTTCGTCCTACTGAAGAGCCTATTCTTGTTCAAGGAGCGCTTATAGATTTTTATGCTGGAATTAATAGTATTTTACAAGAGGTTACAGAGACCACCGGCACAGTGACAGTTCCAGTGGAAGGTTTTGAAGAATATTATGTTGATCTCGCAGATGGAATGGACGACGCCGATTATACTGCAGATCCTGTAGTGGAGGCAATCGAATTATTTGGCGATTATGAAACCGTTGATGTTAACTTGATTTTTGCACAGAACTTTACAGAGCTTGCTCTTGATTACGATTATGTAACGTCAAAAACCAAAACCGTTGATGATAAACTTTTAGAAATTGCTAATACACGTAAAGACTGTATGGCATTCCTTTCTGCTCCTTTAAAGGTTAAAGAATACACAAATGATGTCGACCGATTGAATGAGGTATTATGGAAATTTGAAGGTAAATCTGGCTCCGGAGGTGTTACTTCTACAAGTTATGCAGTATTTGATAGTACTCCTGCTTATGTTTATAATCGTTATAAAGACCAATATGTTTGGATTCCTTTATGCGGTCATATTGCAGGTCTTTGCGCAAATACAGATAATGTTTCAGAGCCATGGTTCTCTCCAGCTGGATTAAACCGAGGTAATATTCAAAGTGTTATTAAACTTGCTTACAATCCTAAGCAGGCCGATCGTGATGAATTATACAAGAAAAGAGTTAACCCAGTGGTTTCTTTCCCTGGCCAAGGTATCGTTCTATATGGTGATAAGACAGCCCTAGCACGTCCTTCTGCGTTTGATCGCATTAATGTTCGTAGGTTGTTTATGACCGTTGAGAAGGCAATTGCTACATCTGCTAAATTCCAGTTATTTGAAATTAACGACGAGTTTACAAGATCAGCTTTTGTTAATGCAATCGCGCCATTCTTACGAGATGTTCAAGGTCGTCGAGGAATCGAAGACTTTAAGATAGTGTGTGACTCATCGAATAATACATCACAAGTTGTTGATGGAAACCGATTCGTTGCTGATATTTACATCAAGCCGTTACGTTCAATTAACTTTATCACGCTTAACTTTATAGCTACCAGAACAGGTGCTATTTTTGAAGAGCTGGTTTAATAAAGGATTGATAAATATTAATATAAACAGTAGAAAATAAAAAAAATGAGTAATATATCAGATTTTAAATCACAATTAACAGGGGGAGGCGCAAGGCCAAACCTATTCAAATGTAAAGTGTTTTTTCCGCCTGAGCTTTCAACAGATACGTTGACTAAGCTTGGTAGCTTTATGATCAAAGGAGCGCAACTTCCATCGAGTGTTATAGCACCCGTCGAAGTTCCTTACCTAGGTCGTAAGTTAAAGGTTGCAGGAGACCGTACATTTGAACCATGGACGATTACAGTTATTAACGACGAAAACATGCTTATAAGGGATGCCTTTGAAACATGGATGGATCTTATTAACGATAATAAAGCAAACACGTCTCAGTACAGCCAATCAGGCGAAGCGCTAAACTATATGCGCCCTGTAGAAGTTGAGCAACTTGGTCGTGATGGCGCAGGTCATGGACTCTCATCCGGACTTGGTGCTGCGATTAAGGGTTATAAATTAATCGATGCATTCCCAACAAACATCAGTGCAATTGATCTTAATTATGAAACCAACGATACGATTGAAGAGTTTACAGTAGAATTTAATTACCAATATTGGGTAAGTAATACCACTGCTGCAACATCAGATTCAAACTAATCGTTATAATTAGTTAAAACAAATTAAGTCTTAGAATTACCCTGAGTTGATCTTGGGGTAATTCTAAGCATTATATATAATATATGAATGTATTCGGATTTGACATAAGTAAAAAGCTAAAGAAAGCAAATATACTAGACGATGAAAGTGACGCAAAGGATTCTATTGAAAGTTTTGCTCCGCCTTTAAATGATGACGGCTCTGCTGTTTTTTCATCAGGGGCGGCGTCTGGTTATTATGGGCAAGTTCTCGATTTGGATAATTTAAATATTCAAAACGAAAAAGATCTAATTAAAAGTTATAGAACGGCGGCAGCTCAACCTGAGTGCGATCTCGCAATTAATGATATTGTTAATGCTGCTATTGTTGGAGATTCTAATACTGCTCCTGTAAATTTAGTTCTTGACGATGTAGATTTAACGGATGGTATTAAAAAGAAATTTAGAGATGAGTTTGATACAATTATTAAACTATTAAAATTTAATTTTAATTCACATGACGTCTTTAGGCGGTGGTATATTGATGGTAAACTATATTACCATTTAATGATTGATTCTGAAAATATTAAACAAGGTATTAAAGATGTTCGATTAATTGATCCTTTACATATTCGTAAAGTAAAAGAAGTTACTAAGAAAGTTAGTAAAAGAACCGGTGAAGAAACCACTGGTGTTACTAAAGAGTATTACCTTTATGGGCAAGATATGTCTGCAGGAAACCAGGCTTTAAAAATCGACCCAAATGTTATTGTATATGTTCCATCGGGAACAACAGACGAAACACAAAAAATTTCAACGTCATATCTTCATAAAAGTGTAAAACTAGTAAACCAATTGCGTGTAATGGAAGACGCTCTTGTTATTTACAGAATATCACGAGCTCCTGAACGCCGCATATTTTATATTGATATTGGTAACCTTCCTAAAGGTAAAGCCGAAGAATATGTTCAAGGAATTATGTCTAAGTATCGTAATAAGTTAATTTACGATGCGCGAACTGGAGAAGTTCAGGATGAAAGTAAGAGCATGAGTATGCTCGAAGATTTTTGGTTACCACGCCGTGAAGGTGGTCGAGGAACAGAGATTACTACGCTCCCAGGCGGTGAGAATCTTTCTCAAATTGATGATGTTATCTTTTTCCAAAAGAAACTATATCGTTCATTAAATGTTCCGTTAAGTAGGATTGATTCTGAAAGCACTTATAACGCTGGACGAGTTAGTGAGATTTCAAGAGAAGAAGTAAAATTCCAAAAGTTTATTAATAGACTTCGCCGTAAGTTTTCGGTATTGTTTATTAATATGCTTAGAGTACAGTGCTTGCTAAAACGCATTTGTACTGAAGAAGAATGGGATGATATTGAACAGAAAATAGCAATTGACTTTATTGAAGATAACTATTTTTCAGAGTTAAAGGACTTTGAAATCCTAAGAGAACGCATTACAATGTTAGAACAAATACAGCCATTTATTGGTAAGTATTATTCTAAGAAGTGGGTAAGATCTAATGTTCTTAACTTCACTGACGAGGATGTTGAAAGAATCGACGCTGAAATTGAAGAAGATCCTGTTGATGATGATGAGTTTTAAAATAGATGCTTAAAACAAAAAATTATATAAATAAATAATATTAAAATGAATACAAACGAATTAATAAAAAGCATAGTTTCAGGCGATACTAAGCAATCTTCTTCGATTTTAAATACTCTTTTAAAAGATAAAGTTAAAACTGAAATCGATTTACAAAGAGTAACTGCAGCAAATAACATTTTTACTGATGCTGAAGATGTTGTTGAAGCTTGTGGCAAAGAGAAAAAGAAGAAGAGTAAAGAAGAAGTAGAAGAAGGTAATGAATTTACTAAAGCTGCTGCTAAAGCAGTTATTGATGGCGAAGAGGAATTCGAATTCAACGGTAAGACTTACAAAGCAACTATTGATAAAGAAGCTGCTAAAAAAATCCTTGGTATTAAAGAAGATAATTTAGAAGAATCGACGGTAAATCTCAAATCTCTACATGGTAAGCCTTATTCGGTTTGGCATAATTTTAAATTAAGTGATTACAATAAAAAACGTGATGAAGTTTTAGCCTTTTTCCATAAACTTACTAATTCAAATAAGAAAGAGGTCTTTATAGATGGAGAAGATATTGTTATTATGCATCGTGGAAAACCACATACAATGCCAGCCTTTTCTAAGAGAAGCGGCATTACTTTTAAAAATGTTTACGATGATATTATAAAACTTTTAGATTCTGTACAACATAATTCAAGTTCGATAAATGAAGCAACAAGATTTGCATAATATGAAACTAATAACAGAACACAACGAGGAGCTAAATTACCTCACCGAAACAAAGGATGGCAAAAAGAGTCATATCATCGAAGGTATCTTTATGCAAGCCGATCAGCTTAATCATAATAAAAGGATTTACCCAAAGGCAATTCTAGAAGGTTCGGTTAAAAAATACGTTGAGAATTACGTTGCAAAAGGTCGCGCAGTTGGTGAATTAAACCATCCTGAAGGCCCTTCAATTAATTTGGATAAAGTATCTCATCGTATTACAGAGCTTAGCTGGAATGGTAACAATGTTATTGGTAAAGCAAAGATTCTTGATACTCCAATGGGAACAATCGTTAAGGGATTACTTGAAGGCGGTTGCCAACTTGGTGTTAGTTCACGAGGAATGGGCAGTGTATCAAAAAATCGCCAAGGCGTTGATGTTGTTAACGAAGACTTTATTTTAGCAACAGTTGATATTGTACAAGATCCTTCAGCTCCGAGCGCATTTGTAAATGGTATTATGGAAGGCGTTGAGTACTTCTTTGAAGGAAACCAAATCGTTACAAAAGCAGCAGAGCATATTAAAGCTGAGGCTGACAAACTTTCTTTAAATCAATTAGAAGAGCAACAGCAGCAGCTGTTCTCATCCTTTCTTAAGGATATTTCAATTGATTTATAAACAAATTTTTTATTATGGTTAATGTGAGAATTTATAGTATGGGAAATAATGAATATTAATGAGACTGAGATCGCTTATGATTTCCTCTCCAACTTAAAAGAAACTAAGAAAAACTAAATATGTCTAATAATATATTAAACGAAGAATATGATGTTTTCGACATTGTCGAAGCTGACTTAGATTCTCTTGACACGTTAGAGGAAGTTCCTAATTTGGAAATAAGTGAAGAAGCCTCTGACTCTGAGGAAACACTCGATGATTCTATTGAAGAATCTGTCGAAGAAACCGAAGAAAACGCTGAAGATATTGCAATCTATAATGAAAGCAATGAAATTAGTGAGGATGTCAATGAGATTGAAGATTATTTAGTACAACGCAGAAATGCACGAACTAAATCCGAAATGGAAATAAGTGAACAACATCCTAACAAACAAGAAACAATGGAAGAACAAGAAATTAGCGAAGAAGCGGTAGCCGTTGAGGAAACCGAAGAAATCGTTGAAGGTTCTGTTGAGCAAGCTGAAGAAGTAGTTGCTGAACAAACTGAAGAAGTTGAAACTACTGAAGAAGTAGAAGAGATCGAAGAAGCTGCTGAAGTAGTGGAAGAGATCGAAGAAGGCGCTGAGGTTGAAGCTACTGAAGAAGTAGAAGAGATTGAAGAAGCTAAGAAAGCTACTAAGAAAGAATCCGATGACGAAGAGGAAGAAGAATCTGATGAAGATTCCGACGACGAAGAAGAAATGGATTCCGACGAAGAAGACGAAGAAGACGAAGAAGAAGAAGAAGAAGACGTAAAGTCCGAAAAGAAAGTTAAAAAGGAAGATGCTATTGCGGTTGAAACCGACGATATTAAACGTTTAATTGAGTCAGAAGAAAACCTTACCGAAGGCTTTAAAGCCAAGGCTGCTCTTATTTTTGAAACTGAAGTTCGTTCACAAATCGCTGAAGCTAAGGAGAAGATCCAAGCTGAATATGATGAGAAACTAACTGAAGAAGTTGAGACAATGAGCTCAGCTTTATCAGAGCAAGTTGATGAGTATTTAACCTACGCAGTATCTGAGTGGGCTAAGGAAAATTCAGTTGCTATTGAAACTTCTCTACGTACTTCTATTGCTGAAGACTTCATGTCTTCACTTAAGACTCTCTTTGTTGAGAACTATATTGAAGTTCCTGAAACTAAGGTTGATCTTTTCGAGCAATTGGAAAGTGAAGTTGCCCAAGTTAAAGAGGACTTTGATAAGACACGCGCAATTGCTGACGAATTGGCCGATAAGGTTGATGCATTAACTCGTGAAAAGGTTATTGTTGAGTCATGCGAAGGTCTTGTTCAAACTCAAGTAGAAAAACTAAAATCATTGGCTGAGGGCGTTGATTTTGAAGGTGAAGATAAATTCCGTGAGAGTATTAATACTCTTAAGGGCTTCTACTTTGAAGGCGCTGAGTCAATTAATGAAGAAACGGAAGAACAAGAGTCTGATGAAGATTCTTATTCAACCACAGAAACTATTGTTGAAGAATCTGCCAGCTCTGATAAGCCAAAGGTTTCCAAAGCAATGCAAAATTATTTAAGTGCTATTAGCAAAGGGAAGAAATTCTCCGAGTAAAGCATTTCCTATACAAAAAACAAAACACAAAACTATAAATTAAAACTATGTTTAATTCAGAAGAACTAGAAAAAAAGTGGGCTCCCATTCTTGAGAGCGCCGATGCACCTGCCTTCGCCGATAACCATCGCAAAGCAGTAACTGCAGTTATGTTAGAAAACCAAGAGAAGGCACTTGCCGAAGCTCGTGGCCAATCGCAATACCTTAATGAGGAAACTCCTTCAAATGTTGCAGCTGGTACCG
>JGI20154J14316_10004365_pt1 | contig 10871 bp, 8 predicted proteins | sample COG_04_FD_14316 | JGI IMG/M metagenome (IMG submission 14316) | reverse complement strand
CTCCTGTAATCGGCAGCGAGTTGCGAGAGGTCCTTTCCAAGACAGAAGCAATAAGCCAAAGAGATCCTTCGGCTTCGCTCAGGATGACATTAGGAGTCAGGGGCTGTCATCCCGACCGCAGTGGAGGGACCTCCTGTAATCGGCAGCGAGTTGCGAGAGGTCCTTTCCAAGACAGATTCAATAAGCCAAAGAGATCCTTCGGCTTCGCTCAGGATGACATTGGGAGCCTGGGACTGTCATCCCGACCGCAGTGGAGGGATCTCCTGTAATCGGCAGCGAGTTCGAGAGGTCCTTTCCAAGACAGATGCAATAAGCCAAAGAGATCCTTCGGCTTCGCTCAGGATGACATTGTGAGTCTTGGGCTGTCATCCCGACCGCAGTGGAGGGATCTCAAGCTCCCCAAGCTTCCAACTCCCCAGCAGAGAATATCAATATCCGACTTGGTGAAACCCCTGCGCTGCAACTACAATAAGCGGCTTTGAAATCACCGCAATTAGAGCAGCCTCAATGTCGATCCGCAAAAACCAGCTGGAAGCCAATAAACTGCAGAAGCGTCTGCGCCGCAACGTGGGTAAGGCGATCGCCGATTACAATATGATCGAAGAGGGCGACCGCATTATGGTCTGCCTTTCTGGGGGCAAAGATTCCTATGCCATGCTAGATATTCTGATGAGTCTGCAAGCCAGCGCGCCAATCAAGTTTGAGTTGGTGGCGGTGAATTTGGATCAGAAACAGCCGGGCTTCCCTGAACATGTATTGCCCGAGTATCTGGATAAACTCGATATCGAATACCATATCCTAGAGAAAGACACCTACAGTATTGTCACTAGCAAAGTCCCAGAAGGTAAAACCTACTGCAGTCTCTGCTCGCGCCTGCGCCGTGGGACACTCTATGGCTTTGCCGAGCAGATCGGCTGCACCAAGGTGGCCTTGGGTCATCACCGGGATGATATAGTCGAAACCCTGTTTTTGAATATGTTCTATCAGTCCAAGCTCAAGGCTATGCCGCCTAAATTACTCTCCGATGATAAAAAGAATATTGTGATTCGTCCCCTGGCCTACTGTCGTGAAACTGATCTGGTGGCCTTGGCAGAACTCAAACAGTTCCCGATTATTCCCTGCAATCTTTGCGGCTCTCAGGATGGTCTGCAACGCAATGCCGTTAAAGATATGTTGGTGCAGTGGGAGCGCCAGTATCCGGGTCGTGTGGAGAGTATATTTAGCTCCATAAAAAGCGTGTCTCCCTCCCAACTTGCCGATACCGAACTCTTCGATTTTGAAACGTTGCAAATCCAGCGTGAGGAGATCAATCAGGCGACTGAGATTAAAGCGATTAATCTCTAGCGGGCATGTTAGCCTGTAAACTACTTAAAAAAATAACAGCACCTAAGACTATTATCGAGGGATCCTATGTCTCAACTGTCACTGCCAACCACTATTGCCTTTCTGATCTATGTGATTATTGTTCTGGCGATCGGAATCTATGCCTACAGCAAAACCAAAGACGCCAGTGACTACTTTCTCGGCGGTCGAAAACTCTCACCATTAGTAGCTGCGATCAGTGCCGGCGCCTCAGATATGAGCGGCTGGATCCTTCTTGGTCTGCCTGGGTATGCCTATCTGGCTGGCCTAGAAGCGGCGTGGATCACCATCGGCCTGACCATCGGCGTAGCAGCCAACTGGATGCTCGTAGCCAAGCGACTGCGTGTCTACACGGCAATGCTCGATGATGCGGTGACTATTCCGGCCTATTTGCAGCGTCGCTTTCAAGATTCAAAAGTGTGGTTGAAGTCGATCGCAGCGATCAGTATTTTGCTGTTCTTTCTCTTCTATGTGGCCTCAGGTCTGATTGCCGGCGGCAAGCTATTTAATGTGGTATTTGGTCTCGATTACTATATTGCGGTGGTTGTCGGTGTCATTCTGATTCTGTTTTACACTTTGTTTGGTGGCTTTTTGGCGGTCTCCTGGACCGATGTATTTCAGGGTTCACTGATGTTAATCGCTCTAGTTGCCGTGCCCCTTTTGGTGACAGGCAACCTCGGCGGTGCATCGGCAGTGGTGAAGCAGATCGATGGGGCTAATCCTGAATTACTAAATATGTTTACCGACGCTGCAGGGCAGCCTCTGGGTTTGCTGACTATTATCGGCCTGCTGGGTTGGGGCCTGGGCTACTTTGGCCAGCCGCATATTCTGGCGCGGTTTAAGGCGATCCGCTCCGCAGATGAAACCGGTCGCGCGGCAGTTATTGGTGTTAGCTGGGCCTCCTTCGGCTATCTGATGGCGATTCTGGTGGGTTTTTGCGGCGTTGCCTACCTCAGTGAGCCCCTGGCCGATCCGGAAAAAGTCTTTATCACCCTGACCAGTCTGGTTTTCCACCCTCTGGTTGCAGGTATTCTATTGGCGGCGATTTTGGCAGCGATTATGAGCACTGTGGATTCCCAGCTACTGGTCTGCTCTGCAGCACTGGCTGAGGATCTCTATCCGCTGATGGTGAAAAAGTCTCTCTCCCCAGAGGCCCGTATGAAAGTGGGTCGTATTGCTGTGGTGGTACTGGCAATGGTTGCATCAGGCCTGGCTATGGATCCTGAGAGCAAAGTGCTGGATGTGGTCAGTTATGCCTGGGCCGGTCTTGGTGCTTCGCTGGGGCCCGCCATTCTAATCAGTCTCTACTGGCGTTCGATGACGTCTCAGGGTGCGCTGGCTGGTGTCTTGGTAGGTGCAGTGACAGTCATCGTCTGGTCCCAGCTCAGTGGTGGCCTATTTGATATTTATGACTTGGTGCCGGGCTTTATGCTGTCGTCCATTGCGGTGGTGTTAGTGAGTCTGCGCAGTCCAGCGGTTAGTGATGCTGTTGGCATTCAGTTTGACAATATGCGCACGAAGTTAAGAGGTGGTGCGTAGTTGCTTAGTGTGCGGTGAGTAGCAGCTTGCCGCCAATACTGAGATAGCGGTCAACATTCGGTTAAGTACTTTGCCATATACTGCCAGAATCAACTTTTAGGCGGGAAGGACGGCAAAAAAAGTGCACCGAATAAAAATTCATCATGGAAAAGTCGCCAGTCTAAAGGTTGAGGCTATAGTCAGTTGCTACTCGCAGGGCGCTGCGGTCGAGATGTTAGCAGTGGCCAGTGGTGACTGCCTGATACCGCTGCGAGTGGGTGATGTGCAGGTTGTTTCAGAGGCAGATAAAGCAAAGAGTAAGCTTTTTATTGAGGCACTAGGTCCGCGCTGGCGCGGTGGGGATTATCAGGAAGAGCAGCAGTTGGCCTCCTGTTATAGCAAAGCCATGGATTTAGCCAAACAGTATAATGTTCGCAGCGTCGCGTTTACGCCAATCAGTTGTGGCGTGTTGGGCTTTCCCGCCAATCGCGCAGTGAACGTGGCTATTCAACAAATTAAGCTAGGTTTGCGTAGAAATCCACTGATTGAATCAGTGGTTTTTTGCTGCTTTGATCCAGTGACTACCGCACTCTATCGCAATCGATTAGGCAAATAGGCTGTGGCACTTAATAGGCTGTGGCACTTAACTGGCTGTGGCACTTAATTAGCCGCGGCGCTCAATCAGCCACGGCGTTCAATCAGCCGCGGCGTCAAAATTCCAACTACATCTTCTCCATCACTTCAATACCTAGCAGGTCGAGACCTTTGGCAATAGTTTCTGAGGTCAGCTTGCACAGTTGCAGACGGCTTTTCTGAATAGCTTCGGGCACTTCATCTTTTAGCACCGGGCAGTGCTCATAAAATGTCATATAGGCGCTGGCCAGTTCGTAGACATAGTTACACAGAATATGCGGATAGCCCTCAGCGGCAACCTGATCTATCAGATCATCAAACTGCAGTAACTTCATAATCAGGGCTTTTTCCTGTGGCTCAGTAATGCTGATCTCGGCGCTAAAGTCTTCGGCACTGATCCCGGCCTTGCGGAAAATACTGCGTATCCGAGTGTAGGCGTATTGCAGATAGGGTGCTGTATTACCTTCAAATGAGAGCATCGCATCCCAGTCAAAAATATAATCGTTGGTGCGAGTCTTGCTCAGGTCGGCGTACTTGATTGCACCAATGCCAACGCTGCGGGCAATATTGCTAATCTCATCTTCGCCAAGATCGGTATTTTTACTGCGCAGTAACTGTTCGGCACGTTCCACTGCTTCCACTAGCAGATCGGCGAGCTTTACGGTTCCGCCACTGCGGGTTTTAAACGGCCTGCCATCCTTACCCATCATGGTGCCAAAGGGGTGATGTTCGAGACTCACTGCATCAGAGACATAGCCGGCTTTGCGAGCCGCGGCAAACACCTGTTTCATATGCAGAGATTGTCGCGCGTCAATAAAGTAGAGGATGCGGTCGGCCTGCAGTTGGCCAACGCGGTAACGCATGGCGGCCAGATCCGAGGTGGCATAGAGAAAACCGCCACCGGATTTTTGCACAATCATCGCAGAGGGATTGCCATTTTTGTCAGCCAGTTCGTCGAGAAAAACCACCTGTGCGCCGTCACTCTCGACCGCTAATTTTTTTGCCTGCAAGTCATCGAGAACATTTTGCAGATCATCGTTATAGGCGCTCTCGGGCATAATATGCTCGGCGGTAAGGCCGACATTAAGCTGGGAATAGATCTCCAGATTATGGGCCACGGAGACTTGAATAAACTTCTGCCACAGCGCTCGGCAGTGAGCATCGCCAGACTGTAACTTGACCACATAGGCGCGGGCCGTATCGGCAAACTCTGGATCGGCGTCAAAGTGCTTTTTTGACTGCTGATAAAACAGTTCTAAATCACCCAGGGCCAACTCCGCCTGTTCTCCTTCGCTGAGTTGTTGTTCCAGTTCCGCAATCAACATGCCGAACTGAGTGCCCCAGTCCCCCATATGGTTTTGGCGCAGGACATTATGACCCTGATACTCCAAAACGCGAGCCACTGCATCGCCAATAATGGTGGAGCGCAGGTGTCCCACATGCATCTCTTTGGCGAGATTGGGTGAGGAATAATCCACCACCACATTTTGGCGCTCGCCGGCCTGATTAGATTCGCTCTTGGTATAGAGCGTATTTTTGCTCAGGCTGGCTGTAAGGAATGCATTGCACAGATGAATGTTAATAAAGCCGGGGCCGGCAATTTCAAGTTTATCGGCAATACCGTCGAGATCCACCTGTTGAATAATTTTTTCTGCTAAATCTCGGGGATTCATCTTTAAACGCTTGGCGGCACCCATGGCACCATTAGCCTGATAGTCGCCAAACTGTGGTTTGCCACTTAGCGCAAGAGTCGGTGAGCATTCGCTGGGGACTCCCGCAGCCTGCATGGCGGCGGAAAATCGCTGATTGAGAAGCTCTTTGATGCGCATAATGGTGGCTTACCTTGAATCGGGTTTAGGCTCTAATTAAAGAGCGAGGCTAAAAATTGAGGTGAATTGTAGGTTTCCCGCGACGGAAAGCAAAGCCATACTTGCAAATAATCGCGGTATTGCTATAGTTTTGCCTCCCGATCATAGCCTGATCGCTTTTTGACCAATTTTGTATTCTCTAGGATCTCCGATGGACTCAACACTGATCTCGCAAGGCTTAGATCTGATGCTCTATGGTATGGGCACTGTTTTTACCTTTTTGACCCTGCTGGTGGCTGTGACCACGCTGATGTCGAAAGTTGTCAATAAGCTGGTTGTTGAACAGCCAGAGCTTGCTCTTAGCTCAGCCGCAACTGCGACTTCTCAAGTGCAGTCCAGCGTTGAGCCGCGCATTGCCAAGGTAATACAGGCCGCGATCGATCAGCATCGCAGCAAGAAGTAATCTACCAACACTAACCAATCTCATTAAAATGGACATGAACATGCCCTCGACACCTGCCGCCCTAGGCATTACTGAAGTTGTTCTGCGCGACGCGCACCAGTCTCTCTTTGCTACCCGTATGCGTATCGACGATATGCTGCCAATCGCTGAGAAGCTCGATCAAATTGGTTACTGGTCAATGGAATCATGGGGTGGGGCTACATTTGATTCCTGTATTCGCTTTTTGGGTGAAGACCCCTGGGACCGCATTCGCGAGATCAAGAAAGCCATGCCCAACACGCCACAGCAGATGCTGTTTCGCGGTCAGAATATTCTCGGCTACCGTCATTATGCCGATGATGTGGTAGAGAAATTTGTTGAACGGGCTGCTATAAACGGCATAGATGTGTTCCGCGTATTTGACGCCATGAACGATATGCGCAACCTTGAAACCGCTCTGCGCGCAGTGGTTCAGGTGGGCAAACATGCCCAGGGCACGATCTCCTATACAGTGAGCCCAGTGCACACTATCGACCGCTGGGTGGATATGGGTCGCCAGCTTGAAGATGCAGGGGCTCACTCCATCTGTATTAAAGATATGGCCGGGCTGCTTACTCCTTATACGGGTTTCGAACTGGTCAGCAAGCTTAAACAGGCTGTATCTATTCCGCTGCAGTTGCATGCCCACGCCACAACTGGTCTCTCCACCAGCACCATTATGAAATGTGCTGAGGCAGGTATTGACCGTGTCGACACCGCCATCTCTTCCATGTCTATGACCTACGGTCACTCGGCGACGGAATCCGTGGTCTCAATCTTTAAAGGCACCGAGCGCGACTCGGGCCTGGATATAGTCAAGCTGGAGGAAATTGCCGCTTACTTTAGAGAAGTGCGGAAAAAATACGCCGAATTTGAAGGTTCCATGCGCGGTGTTGATTCACGTATCTTAGTGGCTCAGGTGCCTGGTGGCATGCTTACCAATATGGAAGGCCAGCTGCGTCAGCAGGGCGCCGAAGATCGCATCGACGAAGTGCTCGCTGAAATTCCTCGCGTGCGCGAAGACCTTGGTTTTATTCCACTGGTTACGCCCACCTCGCAGATCGTTGGCACCCAGGCAGTGTTAAATGTACTCACCGGTGAGCGTTACAAGTCGATTACCAAAGAGACCTCTGGGGTATTGCGCGGCGAATACGGAGCTACACCAGCACCGATGAATCTTGAATTACAGGCCCGAGTTTTGGATGAAGGGGAAGAGGCAATCACCTGTCGTCCCGCGGATAATATCGCACCGGAGCTGGAAGCATTGACCTTAGAGCTTGAAGGCCTCTCTGCAGAGCACGGTTTTGACCTGAGTAGCGGAGAAGGGCAGGTTGATGATGTCCTGACCTATGCTCTGTTCCCTCAGGTGGGTCTCAAGTTCTTACAGAANAAAGATAACCCNGATGCCTTTGANCCTGTACCTACAGGCAAAGCGGCAGTCCAAACCAACGATGCAGGCGAAGAAATTTATACCGTTGAAGTTGAGGGTGTCTCTTATACNGTTGCCGTTAGCGACGGCGGCGATGTCAGTGCCATTGCTGGAGCTGGAGCAGCTGTTGCAGCGCCCAGCGCTGTAGTTGCTGCAACCGGTGGCGACCCAGTAACTGCACCTCTAGCGGGAACCGTAGTCAAGATGCTAGTGCAGCCCGGGCAGCAGGTCAGCGAAGGGGAGAGCATTGTGATCCTTGAGGCGATGAAGATGGAGACATCAGTGAGTGCGCCAAAAGCCGGTCAAATTGTTGAGCTCAGAGCAAAGAGTGGCGACAGCGTAACCGTCGGCGATGTGTTGCTAACCCTGGCTTAAGGAGTCGTTTGAAAAATGGATAATCTACTCAGTTTATGGGCCAGTTCAGGTCTAGCACAGATTCAAGCGGGTCAGCTGGTCATGATGCTGGTCGGTCTAGGCCTGTTGTATCTCGCCATCAGCAAAGGCTTTGAACCTCTACTATTGGTGCCAATCGGTTTTGGTACTATTCTGGCCAATGTTCCGGGAGCAGGCTTTGATGCCGCGCCGGTTTACGATGCTATGGGTCATATGGAGAGCCCGGGTGGCTTGCTCTACTATATTTATCACGCCGGTATCGAGACTGGATTATTTCCGCTGTTGATCTTTATGGGTGTTGGCGCCATGACCGACTTCGGTCCTCTGTTGGCCAACCCTAAGACGCTATTGTTAGGTGCTGCGGCTCAGGTGGGTATCTTTACCACTGTGGTGGGGGCTGTGGCTCTCAGTCATTTTGGCATCTTCGACTTCACCATTCAGGAGGCAGCATCCATCGGCATTATTGGTGGTGCCGATGGCCCCACGGCGATCTTTGTTACCAGTAAGTTAGCGCCGGACCTGCTTGGGCCCATTGCTGTAGCGGCCTACTCTTATATGGCCCTGGTACCCATTATCCAGCCGCCGATTATGCGCGCCCTAACGACGCCAGCGGAACGCCAGATCACCATGGTGCAGCTGCGCCCAGTGACCAGAGCTGAACGCATTGTCTTCCCTCTGGCGCTGTTAGTTTTAGTGGCCATGTTGCTGCCAGATGCTGCGCCATTATTAGGGATGTTTTGTTTCGGTAATCTAATGCGCGAATGCGGCGTGGTAAACCGTCTCAGTGATACGGCTCAAAATGCATTGATCAATATTGTCACCATCTTCCTGGGTCTGGGTGTGGGCTCAAAAATGAGCGCCGAGAAATTCCTCAATCCGGAAACCATGGGTATTCTCGCCCTGGGTGCCGTGGCCTTTTGTATAGGTACTGCTTCAGGTGTGTTGATGGCCAAGCTGATGAATGTCTTTGCCAAGCACAAGGTTAACCCGTTGATTGGTGCCGCCGGTGTTTCGGCAGTGCCCATGGCCGCGCGAGTGGCCAACAAGGTGGGCTTGGATGCCAATCCGCAAAACTTCCTGCTGATGCATGCCATGGGTCCCAACGTGGCTGGCGTAATCGGTTCCGCAGTGGCCGCTGGTGTGATGATCAACCTTGTGGGCGGTATGTAAGCCGATGGGCCCAATTGAAAAGATTGTCACCGATAAGCTAGCCGGGCAGTTTAAAGCTGAGGTGCTGCAGGTCACTAATGAGAGCTTTATGCACTCTGTACCTGCAGGATCAGAGACCCATTTTAAAGTGGTCCTGGTCACTGATCAGTTTGCCGGCAAGCGGCAGGTACAGCGCCACCAGGCTATCTATGCTGTGCTTGCCGAAGAGCTAGCTGGGCCTATACATGCCCTGGCTCTGCACACTTACAGTGCCGATGAATGGTCTCAGAACCAAGGTCAAGCGCCTGACTCTCCCCAGTGCCTCGGTGCGAGTAAAGCAGGTTAAGTTTTGCCGTAATATGCTCTAAAAAAGCGCTATATTTCCTCAGTATTCTCTACCAAGTCCCCACCACCTCATATCTCACGAGACAATCGCCACTTCATCTCATAAAAATACCCCTTCGCCGTTTAAGGCTGGAGCTTGAGGGGCAGGGCGCAGAGAATTAGGGTTCGAAATTCTGTAGTAGCCGTATCAGGTTCCAAGAATTATAAAAAGAAGTTATTCAGGGGGAAGTATGCAATATCGATCGCTTTTAAGCAGTCTCAGTCGGATTAGTGGACTGCGACCATCAAATCATTTCGGTGCGATTTTCGCGCTGTCTCTTTCTTTAATTCTTACGGCTTGTGGTGGCGGTGGAAGTACTGTTACTGAGAACAACCTTACTGAGCCAAGTTCTGACGGTATTGCGCCCACTCTGTTGAGTGTCTCGATCAAACAGTCTAAGACTAGAAATGGTTCTCCAGACGGAACGGCTAAACTAGGTGATTCTGTTACCGTGACCTTTGAAGCCAGTGAAGCACTTATGCAGCCTGAGGTTACCATTGGTGGCTTTGCCGCAGATGTTAGCGGTAAGATTGGCGACTGGACTGCTGTTCGTGAAATGACCGAACTGGATATGGATGGCGTTGTTAGCTTTACAATTTCCTATGCCGATATCAGTGGTGTCGAGGGTGTTGCCGGTAGTGCAACCACCGACGAGAGTGCTGTTGAATACTGCACAGAGGGTTGTGTAGAGCCAGAGCCCATTACTCTAGCCGGTACTTGGAGACTTGAGGGTGCTGGCGTAGGTCCAACTCCTGGCGACAGAGGCTGGTTTGCGCTTAATCGTAGCAATGCCGATGATCTTGCCGCCCGTCCCTGTCTGTTTGACGATGCGTTTGTATTTGGTGCCGATGGCACATTTGCCAATCAAATGGGCGATGCCACTTGGGTAGAAGCTTGGCAGGGTGCTGCAGCTGATGGTTGTGCTACTCCTGTTGCGCCACATGATGGCAGCATTGCTGCAGCTTATGTCTATGATGAAGACGCTAGCACGCTTACCTTAAATGGTCAGGGTGCACATCTGGGTCTGGCCAAAGTGGTTACTGGTTCCGAGCTGGGTTCATCTAATGAAGCCCCTGAGTCTGTCACTTACACGGTATTGACCTTCGATGGCGACTTCTTATCTGTTGTAGTTGAAGCGGGTGACGGCGTGTTCTGGTCCTATGATCTGGTTAAAGATCAACCTTCTCCGCTTGCAGGTACCTGGAGACTTGAGGGTGCTGGCGTAGGTCCAACTCCTGGCGATAGAGGCTGGTTTACGCTTAATCGTAGCAATGCCGATGATCTTGCCGCTCGTCCCTGTCTGTTTGACGATGCCTTTGTACTGGGTGCCGATGGCACATTTGCCAACCAAATGGGTGATGCCACTTGGGTTGAAGCTTGGCAGGGTGCTGCAGCCGATGGTTGTGCTACTCCTGTTGCGCCGCATGACGGCAGCATTGCTGCATCCTTTGTCTATGATGAAGATGCTGGCACGCTTACCTTAAACGGTCAGGGTGCACATCTGGGTCTGGCCAAAGTGGTCACTGGCTCTGAATTGTCTTCACCTTCTGCAGCTCCTGCGTCAGTCACGTACACAGTATTGACCTTCGATGGCGACTTCTTATCTGTTGTGGTTGAAGCGGGTGACGGCGTGTTCTGGTCCTATGATCTGGTTAAAGATCAACCTTCTCCGCTTGCAGGTACCTGGAGACTTGAGGGTGCTGGCGTAGGTCC
>JGI20154J14316_10004363_pt1 | contig 10872 bp, 1 predicted proteins | sample COG_04_FD_14316 | JGI IMG/M metagenome (IMG submission 14316) | reverse complement strand
TTGGTGTAACCAAGGCCTCCGTCCACAATTTCAATATGGGAAATTCCCTTTTCAGAAACCATGTTGGGTGCAGCGGACTGGAAAGCAATGACACCTCCATCCAAGCTAATAACCGGTTCTTTGCTATCTCCTCCTACAGGAAGAACACCCGATTCCGTTCGTCCAGCAAAATAAAAAATGTTGTTTTCCCACAAAATAACGTCGGAATTTTCATTAAGATCCTGCTCTCCCAATACCAAGTTATTTGCATAGGTAGTAAAAACGATACGCGTACCATTCCCGTCAATTGAAGCGTCAAAGCTATCTTTATTTCCGGAAGTAACTTGTCGAATAACACCAGATGCAGTGGAGTTATTTTGGTCAAAGGTATAAATCTGCCTTCCGCCTGTTACATTTCCTACATTTGTCAAATTGGTAGCCTCTGACTCAAATACTACTCGGCTTCCGGTGGCGTTAATGCTGGGATAAAAACTGCCCCTATTTGTGTTTCCTCCGGCAGAGGAGTTTGAAATTTTTGTTAATTTTGATGCCGTTGGATTGTTTTCTGCAACCCGATCCAATAAAGATACTTCATATAAAAATATGTCGGAATGGTTATTACTATCTCCCGGTACCAAGTTGGTCGCCAGCGAGTGAAACACAACATAGCGACCATCTGAGCTTATTTGAGGGGCATAACTTGAACCATCCGGATTCGTACCATCATATCCATTCGAGGCACGAACTGTTTGTCCAGTTTGGATATTTTGAACGAAAATCTGCGTCTGGCCTGCTTGAAAAGATTCAAATACCACATAATTTCCATCTCGATCTGTGGATGGTCTGCTACTACGATTAGCCTGATTTGCAGTAATTGAAGACAGGTTGACCAAATTTTCGGACCGGATAGATATCTCAGGTGTGGAAGAGGAGAAAAGTGGATTCTGTGCTCTGTTTTCAGTTACAATAAGATAAAAATCTCCCTCGAAATTATCTGGTAACATTTGAACCCAGTCCACTGAGATGGTCTCATTGGGCAGTAACCCACGACCCAAGGCATTCGCCCCACCTCCCATATCAATTTCACGAAGAATGTAATCATCATTGGAAAATCTGTTATCCTGAGACAGGGCAACAACTAGGTCAAAATTATCCCCGTTTACAATGGGTGCATCGCCAGTATTTCGGGCAACCAGTTTGAGTTTTATAGGATCTAAGCCTTGGTAAGTACCGATGGCATCAAAAAAGACGGTTGCGGAAATATCTGCATTGCCGGGGACAATAGTAATGGGGTGGTTGAATGTATTATTATTTAGATTTGATTCTGGAATAATTTGTGGATTCGCAGGGTCCACCTGGATTTGAACTTGGACCGTACCATTCGATGTAGCAGGAATTAAAAAATTGGGGATTATAAAATTCAGACCAGCACCCCCTACGACTGGCCAAGGTGCGTTTGCCGGAAAATTTGCTGGATCTGGAAAAATAATTGATTCGGTAACATTCGATCCTACAATGCTCGCTTCGATTCTAAAGAACCTTTGTGCCTCTGTTGCTGCGACACTTAAATTAGAAAGGGAACCTTGGATATTTACAAAAGAACCAGGAGTGGCAGAAACTGGGGTAGTAACAGATCCAATTGTTAGATCGGGAATAACCAGCGGGAAAGTTATATTTCCCTGGGGGCTTCCCCCTCCAACTACTGTTGCCACCGCACGCCATCTTGCTGTGGTATTCCATTTATCATCTTCACTCCAGGGCATGGAAAAACTAACGGAATAGGGCTGTACCGTTCCCCCGGAGAAACCTCCGGAGAAAATGAGGGTGGGGTTTGTCATAATGGGCGTGCCACTGGGATCCTGAATTTCAATATCTAATTGAATAGGAGTACCGCCAGTAATATTGGATGAATTAGCATCATGTACTATCCTTCCTGATATTTGAAACCCTCCCCCCACCAAGACCTGAGTAATCGGATCAATTTCAAGTGATAACTGACCAAATGCATTCCCACTAATCAAAACCAAAGGAAATAAAAGTAATTGGAAAAACCGATTCATAGCAGCACTCAACAAGTTATGGCGTTATCCATGTATTAGACTGGTAGTCAAAGTACACACGATTGTTTCCATTAAAATGCCAATAATTCCATATTCCATTTGATCGATAAAAATAGGGGTAAACAGTGGGTTTCGTCCACCACCAAATCTTACTATTACTATCCCAGAACCAATAGCCATCCAAATTGTCCGGACTTACATATAACCATTCATGAGCGGGATGATAAATCCATCGGGCACCAGCAGAATAAAACGTCTTGAACCAAGTTGATTCAACCCACCCCTGCTTCCCATTGATTGGAGTAGAATCCAAGCTGAGTTTGTTGTCTATGGATAATGCTCCTACTATCGTAGTAGACATTCCTTTTCCATCAGACAGAGATAATTTAATATCCACTGTCGTTCCCGCGTACGGGAGCAAATCATCAATATCGTTAATAGAGAGTGCCCCACTCGAAGAAAGGACGAATGGATTATTTCCATCCGCATCTAAATCAAAATTAGCTGTGGTAATTGAATATAGAATTGAATCTCCATCTCCATCACTTGCACTAATGTTCATAAGAAGGCTTCCCGGTGACCATGAAGTCGCACGGATCGACGATTGAAAGTTCTCTGCAACTGGAGGGAACACATTAATTGAAGATATTGCATTACTGGCGAGTTGAATGGATGAAGTAGTTGCAGTGGATGCTAGAGTGGAAAGATCACTCAAAGAAGGATTCGAATATCCTTCAATAATTGCATCTTCCACGGCTTGCTGATTTTTAGCCAAACTTACTGCTAATATATTGGGTGTTCCTCCGGCATTAATTGTCTGGACTAATAAATTATCAGCAGACTGCAGTAATGTAACCGCACTTGAAACCTCACTAATATTCGCGTTGGGTTGAACTGACTGGAGAGAAGTAGAAAAAGCCTGATTTAATACAGCTGAATCATCCAATGGATTAAAGCTTAAGAGAGAGCTCGAAAGGCTTTGCGCCAACTGAGAAACAAAGGCTGTACTCACCTGTCCGGCACTTGTTGTCGGGATCGATAAATAGCTTCCCAGTGCATCCGCCTGCTTCATTGCATTTGCAAGCCGAGCAGTAGCCAGAAGATACTGACTGGAGGTAGATTCTCCTGCTAAAGAAGCGGCGATCGGGTCATAATTCGTGGGGTCAATAGTAGTGGCTAATCCAAATGCAGAAATTACTTTATTCTTTGCCTCTTCCTTACTTAAACCTTGGTCCATGATCGCGGTTACCAAGGTAGATAATGGACTTACTACTGAAGAATTCACATCGGTTTGGTATCTACCCGTAAAATTGGTGTCAATTGTAGGATCATATCCACCGGTTATTATTATTCTTCCTTCACTGGCATCTAATAAATTATTATTGTTAAGATCAAATGCAGATAATTCTGATGGGGTTAATTGCAAAGAAAAACTTCCCGATGCATCCGTTATAATCGTGCGATCCAAATCGTGCAGTCCATCAAATCCACCAACATCGGCTTTTCCATCAAATAGGACCGTTGATCCGGTTAAATATCCATCTATTGCCTTACCGTTTAAAGTAAATGCAAAATCCTCCACGATTAAATTCAAAGTTGCATTTGCAATATTTCCGGCTGCATCACTGACCGAATAATTGATTGAATATGTACCCGTTTTATTAAGGTCTACCATNCTCTCACCCGCTATACTCACTGAACTTGTAAGTACTCCATCTTCATTATCCAATGCAGTAACAGTAGGTAAAGTGTAGCTGGTCCCTTTGAGTATATAAATTGGGCCATTATTTGAAAGTGAGATAATGGGCTTTGTCACATCAATTGCGGTCACAATAATAGTCTGGGTCAATTCGATATTTCTTTTTAAAGAATCAACGGCTCGATAAGTAATCATATAGGAACCGGAAGGGGCGGAAATATTGACTATCCATTCTTGGTTAATCAAAGAAATAACCTCAGAAAAATTACCTTCCATCGAAACTGTCAAATCAGAAGACTGTCCCGATAAACTAACCTCTGTTACTTTCGCACCCAAAGTAATTTTGTTTCCAGCTGTTACTGAAAATGTGGATCCGCCTGTATTGAGTGCAGTCATAATTGGTAACGGCGGGGCACTATTAAAGACCAAGGGATTAAAACCGGGTAAAGTTAATTCAATATTATCAGAAAAACCGTCTCCATCTGTATCATGGGAATTTGGATTTGTTTCTGAAGTATTGATTTCGTAATCATCATTTAATCCATCACCGTCGGTATCAGCATTTAATGGATTCGTTCGATTTTCCCATTCCTGCGCCAAAGTTAAGCTGTCATTATCTTCATCTGAAGTAAGAATGGAAGGTTTAATGATGGTATCAAAGTATTGATCATACCATAACTCCTCCTCAGTCAGTACACTTCGTTTGGAGGCCTCGATTTGGGTACTTACAGACTGGCCATTGAGAGTCGCAGTTAAGGTAAGTCCCTTCCCTTTCAATCCCGAGTGCAGAACCAACTTGATTTGACTGGTTTCGTTATAATCTGATGTCCCTTGCAGTAAATGAGAACCCGATGGCACTGAACCTACTGCATGGTTCATATTTCCATCCTCCATGTAAAACGGTAGATTCGAATCTGTAAAATTATGCTCATGGTATCCGCTGCCAGCAAGGTTGACATTAGCTGGATTGTATATTCCCGTTCCATTTGTTGCATTGTCCAAATACACGGACTGGGTATAAAGAGGATAATAGTAACCATAACCCTGAGCGCTCGTCCCCTGGTAATAATATTGTGGAGATTCAAGTTGGGCTACCTTGGAATGATTGCCATCCCAATTAACTCCATCCGTGATGTTTTCATCCAAACTGAGGGACCAAATAACATCGGAGCAGTTAAGCGGACTACCATTTTGATCATACCCGGAGAAGGTAAAAATCATCGACGCGTTCGGGTCATTTTGGCTACGAACGGGCGCTTCGATTAAATTAAGCAGACTGCCGGATTGTGGGGATAGAGTAAGAATTAAGGTCTGGTTAGTATCATTGTTCGAATTAATCGCCGCTTTATTTCCACCCCAGAAGGAATTGTTCATAATTCCTTCTCCTGTAGTATTGGTAAAATCAACCCCGGAAACAGTGGAAGAAAAACTGATAGTAAATCGATCGGTCGGATCAAAAATACTGGAGGCCGCATCGTCAGTAATTGTAAAACTGATGGTCCCATCTGAGAGAATTTGGTAAGAAAAATTGGGTACTCCTTGACTCGTATTGGTACTGGCAGCAAAAACTTTAAATTGATAATCCTTACCCAATTCAAATCCCCCTCCAATGCCTTCAATTTCTTTAAGGACATTTTTTCCAGTGGTAGAAAACCGGCTCATCTCTCTGGCTTCTTGTCCCCAAACTAAACGACTTCTTCCATTTCCGCGATTATCAGTTTCCAATGTAATGGGATCAAATCCTGGCACATAAAGTGTTTGAGAAAAGAGGGTTGGATTTGAATCAGGACGCAGTGCAATATCCTGAAAGTTTTCATCCTCAAGAAGGACTGCAATATTATACAATCCGGGCTCCAAGTTCGGGATAACATAAGTGCCATTCTCATCGGTGAATGCATAAGAATCCCAGTCATTTTGTTGCCCCCAATTATATCCAGGCATGCCGTTGTAAACGACAATTTCTCCGCCCATCCCACTTCGGTCACTACCACCCAGACCATAAAAGAAATTAGTGGGCATGGAATCGTCCACAACAATATCCAAGTATGATTTCTGAGAGACTGAATCAAATTCAGACACTCCATTGAGTCGAATACCGGAGAAGCTCTTTTCATTCGTAAAATGAGAAAGTTTATTTCCATTTAACTCGTTAAATATTTTCACATCCGGCTCTGCCAAAAAAGTATTTCTCTGAAGATTTAATTTTTGCCCCTCTGCTCCCAGTAATTCTTCTGAATAAGTTCCATTATGATCGAGTTCAACGGAGACTAATTGATTCGTGGTAATTAACTTTACCCTTGCAGGTGAAAAATCAGGTATTCCATTTTTATCTAAGTCAGGAACAATACTTTCATTAAAATCTATGGTTACATTGAAATCTTGTGTCACATACGATCCCCCGTCTAACACTCTAACTTTTGAGATTCTATCTCCATACGGATCTGACATTTCTATGTTGCTAGATAATGTGTAGTTAAAATCATACACCTCAAACTCAGGGGTAGGTCCAGGTGGATCCCAATATAAAATGTCTGTGTAAATTATACATTGAATCGCTTCAGATGAACCAAAGGTAGGACGATAGCGGTCATCCTTTGCCCATGTCTTGTAGAAGTATCCCTGCCCTGCCCCTTCGGGATTGTCCACTTTATCTAATTCTAAACTTTTAAGTTCCCGATCATTATAGAAAATACGGGTAAGAATTCCAATTTCATCAAAAATGGGAATAGGTTCCGTACCCGATCCACTCCCCTGGATTATTATTTCTGGAGCCAAATATTTACCACCATTTGAATTAGTAATTTTTATTTCACTGATTTGTCCCCTTTTCACTGTCGCAGTACAATTGGTTTCGAATGGTAGCCAATCTTCATATGTTCCCGATTTTCCTGCCCGGTAATAGTCATTAACCAAGACAAAATTTGCTTTTTTCCCAGAGCAAATTGGCGATAAAAACTCAATCGTGCGGTGATTACTATCAGCCGGGCAATTCGGGTGATTTGCTATTTTACTATGATTATCATTCCAATTTTCGAAAGAAGTATTCCAATTAATGTCCGTACGAAAAGTCCCCACTTCCTCTCCGGGGCAGGTCTCAGGTGGATAGGGGGAAGAACTTGAATCAACATGCCCGCACCGTTTGAAACTTCCATTTACATCTTCACGTAAATTATTACACCTCCATTGCCAGGCATTTTCTGGTTTTCCATCATTTAAATTAGAATAATTGGGGGGCGTTCCACAAATAATAACATGCGGATCCACATAGTCTGTCCCTCCCTTAGTCACAATTATCTTGGTGATGTTCCCATCGACTACCTGGGCAACTGCGTGTGCCCGATCAGATGGCGGAATAGAACTCTCCGGTCTTCCTTTATCCAAAATCATAACCCATGGAGCGACATACCTGAATTCAGAAAATGGACTATTGACATCGGCCTCTATCATTTCTCCATCAAATAAAAAGTAGTTTCCTTGAGTATTATTTAAAGTCGGCTCCTTCAAGCTCCCTCCTAAAGAAACAAGCAAACTTGCATTCCTTTCAGGCTCTAATATTGCCCTGCCTGGATTTGGAACGATTATTGCCGAGGAATTATTCTCTTTCTGCAAGTTATAATATCCTCTTCCACCCTCTACTATCTGCACATCAACAATGCTACCATTTGAATCCACCACCCCATTGATAACTGCCCCAGTACCTCCACCCCCACTCACGATGATCTTCGCAATTCCAGAAGTATTTATCAATTGATTTGTAAATGGGTTCTTTAAAGTTGGTTCATATCCGGAACCCCCAAATGTAATGTTTAAATCTAAAATAGATCCGTTTTCATCAGTGGCATTTACTTCAAAAGTTGCTTCTTGATATAGTAAGGTGGCATCTAATTGGGGGTGGGGAATTGGGTTGTCTGCAGTTGGCCTGGGTCGTCCATCTACAACCATTATATCAATCGTAGATAGATATCCTGAACCTTGTGATTCTATTAGTGCATCTTTTATTGTTGTCCCAAAAGTTAATTCTTTTACACCCACATGACCCTCCCAACTTTCATCTCCCCAATCTGCAAAAATGGTGGGGGGGGAAACCCATCCCGACCCTCTTTTATTTGCATCGGCATGTAAATTGATTCCGTTATAAACCTTCCACGCTTCTCCCTTACGCTTTCGCGGATCTGTATTCCTTCGAAAATCACTCCCTTCAACAAATATATTATTGTTTGGATATTGAGGATTTATTTCAGTTCCCGGTTCTGTAGGGTTTGAATTTCCATCGTCTCCAATAAAGTATAAATCGCCTAAAGAAGGGTTTGAATCGTAGTACCCCTCGCCCGGTCTTTTTAAAACAATCGCGTCCACTCTCCCCTGGCTGATCTTTGCCTCAAATTCAGGTGGTCTGTATCCTTCGCCAAAAATGCGAACGGCATCCGCCCCCAATCCGACTCCTATTCCGACATCATTAATTGATCCGTTATATTCTATAATGAAATAAAGCCTGTTGGTTTCATCAATATCATTCCATTCCCCGCTTGTGCCAAACGGCCATCCGTTTATCGAAAGAGCTAATGCATCCTGTGAACCATTAAAATTATCTGGTTCCGATTGTTGTCCATCGGCTTCTTCGCCCCAATTATTAAAAAGGACACCAACTGGATTACCCGAAAAATCCCCATCCCAAAACTGGGTTCCATTCCCTTCATTTTTTCCATCCCATGTCCAATTACCTTCAGTGGCCAAATCATTTCCACCGATCCATAAATAAGCTCCTCCTCCCCCATCGGCTGCAATCGTATTAGCAACATTGAGACCGCCAGCATTTGCCGCCAGCACCGCGGAATTTATCAGCTCACTTTCATTAGCGTCATTAATTTCAGCCAATTTACCACCACGCAATACCGCAATTTTTGCGGCAGCAGACCATGTCTTAGCCTGCATTATAATTTCATAGGTAGTAGTATTGGTATCATCCATGAAGGAATGAATAAATCTACTGCTATCTGATTCATATCCACCTCCACCATCTAGAATTTCAGTGGACTCATTTACATCCAGGAAAAACATAGGGTATCCGGTTGCATTCCTATCGATAGGCCAAGTGGGAGAACCTTCCAATATTATGTTGGGGGGCGACGAATATCCAAATAAACCGACTGGTACCACCGCACGATTAGAAATATTCGTATCTCTCATCACATATTCTACATTCTTTCGCATTATTGGCCGGTTATCTGGCAAGATAACTTCNCTATTGGAATCAAATTCCTTAGTGAGTAAAATTTGGTCGACCGATGTGCCATTTAATTCTGCGATACCTGCCGGTCGGGAAAAACCAGCAGTTGGATTATCAGTATAAAAAGTCGTATTAAAATCGACATCGGGCACTTCTTTATACCCCACTCCATGATTACTTATTAGAATGGTGCCAATTGCATCCACCTCCGCTTTGAGTCTAGCCCGTACTACATTCTGTTCTTTTCCAAGATTATAAAGATATTGAATCTCACCGGCCGATAAAACGCGCTCAAAAATCTGCACTTCATCGAGTTGACCATTAAAATAATTGGTTGCATTCGATTCCTTCGTTTCATGCCTTCCAATAGCAAAATAATTTAGATTTTCAATATCTGCAAAAAAGGCACGGCTGTTAGCAGAATCTGCCGGAACCACCACGGGAACATTTTTTCCGTCTACATAATACGATATTCCATTTTCTCCAACCAAGACTGCAACATGGGACCAACTAGTCGGAGAAATAGAAGCAGAACCACCACTTGATACTTTAATAAATTCTGTTCCGTCATTGTATGCCTCCGTGCGGATTTTTCCATTATCCCTCAATAGCACTCGGAAAAATGACATATTATCATCAGTACAACTCCCAGATAATATCGTGGTGTCACTTGCTAAAGAATTTGGTTTTATCCAAAAGGCAATTGTTCCGGTGTCCAAGCCAGAAAAAGGTTTAATATGGGTGGTTAAATCCAAATAACGCTGCGATGTATTACCATCCAATGAAATTGCTTCCCCCAAATCCACTGAAAAATCATTATCCACACTACCAGAGATAGTAGTTGAGTTCATTTCAAATCCTGTCCCACGAGCAACCGCATTGTATTTATTTCCAGAAAGATCAAGGAATACATTACCAGCAAGGTGCCCGATCTCTGAATCCGTTAGAGCCCGATTATAAACCATAACTTCATCAAGAAGAATATTTTGGATGCCAGTTATAAAGTTTAAACTGCTTAAGGGCGCACTTGAGTTGATACCCCATCCTCTAAATTCTCCATTAACGAAAATACTCGCGTTACCTTCTTGATATTTGAGAAGAACATGAACCCATCTTGCTTGAAATATTTGCGCTGTTGAATCAACTATTTCTTGGCCTGTCTGCCAATTCTTTAAACTTATTTGATCGTTGAAAACCGACATGTTGAAATCACCAACATTTACTTGCATGTTATGAGTTGCCTCTACGCCTTGAACCCAGCAGGAAAAAGTAAATGCACCGTTATTACCTGAATCAGTTATGTTTGGCTGAGTGAGTGATAAAGAATCTGTCGGACTAAATCCAATTGAGCGATTTTTCGTTCCCCAAAAACTTCTCAAAACATTACTTCCCCTCCTCCAACATTTACATTGATAAGGTTTTTTGTGGTAGTATTGTCATCAATGCTAAACTCTGATCCATCAAAGGTGGTCGCATTTTCCTCGTCCATTTTCCAATAAGCTACCAAGCCGTCCTCGATTGGTAAGTTAAACCCTGAAGTCGGCACCAAACTGCCGTCATTGAATAAACTTTCCGATTCGTCAAAAGACCAATAGGCAATTGGTTTGGTGGGATAAAGAGCAACCGCAAGGGTTTGGTTAAGGTCGTATTCAATACCTTGATTCACCATGGCTGGAGTCACTAAAATATTACTTTTTTTCCAAGCGGGGTCTTTTTTTGAATCTTTTGCCCGAGTGGAAGAGGTGTAATTTGCTTCCATTCCGGCGCCAAAAACGACCACATCGGGAACACCCGGATATCCACTTCCTCCACTATTCAAATGAGTGATAGTACCAACACCATCAATGTAAGAGTTGGCAGTTGCATTGGCATCGTTGTTGTAGTCCTCCCAGTAACTTGTTCGGAGT
>JGI20154J14316_10004356_pt1 | contig 10892 bp, 9 predicted proteins | sample COG_04_FD_14316 | JGI IMG/M metagenome (IMG submission 14316) | reverse complement strand
AAACTTTGAATCTGGATTTAATAAAAGACACTGGTAATTAAAATTTCTTGGTAATGCTAAGGAGAAATGTCCGCTCGACACGACCGGGTTCAACATCGAGATCATTATAAAAATTTTCTGCATGACCCGGGTCTAAAAGGTCACGACCGAACAAGCCAATTTCCCAATTATCTTTGGTCTGCCAAACAAAACCCAAATCCAGTCTTAAATAATCATCTATAATAAATGGATTATAAGAATCGGGACCTAGAATCCTATCACCAGTATAATAAAGGCTTTGAATAAAAGTTAGATCGTCTCTGATTTTAAGGTGAGACGTCAAGTTAGCCATCGACTCGGGGAATTCCTCTTGTACTTTACCTTCTTTTTTACCGCGGGAATAAGAATAGCCCCCTTGTAAATGCCAAGTATTATTGGGCGTGTAATTAAAAGTAAGCTCGCCCCCATTTGTTTTAACATCGAAGGGCTCATATTTAGGAGGACCTGAAAAAATCGCATTTTTGGTACTGTAGTGATATAGCGACAGTTCGATGAGTAGTTTGTCGGATGGTCGGGTGCGCCACCCAAGTTCATAGGCATCCATTGTTTCATCATTCAAATTTGTTGCTGACTCGAAAGATAATTCTGTCCACTTCAATGTGGTAGGATCAAAAGCTCTAGCGTATGAAACTTTGGTATACTTTTCCGTAAGAGACGGTTGCCGCAAAGCTCTTGAATATGCACCCCAAAAGATATTTTGATCATCTAAAGTGTAGGATGCACGAACACCTGGTTGTATAGAAGATCCTGTCATGTCGCTATCTTCAAATTTTGCTCCTAAAGAAAGAACAATTTGATCATTCAAATCAGTTGAATTTTGGATAAATCCAGTAAAGCGATCGAAACTAGTTGGACTGTCTCCATAGTCCAAAATTGGAATATTGGACAATATGGTAGGATTACTGGGATCAAGAGCAAAAGCCCAGGGTTTTGTAACAACTTGATCGACCTCAAGCGACATGTGCCTAACCGAAGCACCAAAAGCTAAATGGTTAAAATCTCCTAGAGGTTTATTGGCTTTAAAATCTAGATCAAATTCTTTCCGTTCCCAACTATGCCCAATGTGCCCAAGCGTGGTGTCATAAAGTTCAGCATAACCTGACAAAGCCCATTCTAAATCATTATCGGTAATTCCTGAAAGCTTAGCACGCAAATGCGACCCATCTTGGGGCATTTCTTCATAATTTTGATATCGCTGGAGGTTATAATCAGAAATTGTTTGACCGGATACCAATGCATTTTGCCATGGAATAGGAATCAGAGGGCTAGGAAGGTTTAGAATATTTAAACCCATAAAAGGGTTACGGGTTCCATCAAGTAAGACCGGTGAAACTAATAAAAAATTCTGTAAATCTTCCGCTAAATGAATAGGAATGAGGTTTGGTTGACCAGGGACAATAACGGGATCAAAATTTTTGTAAACTAGTCGGGAACTTAGATCTAAAACATGCTCAACCCTGCGAGTAGCAAATGCTCCTGCGATGGTCAGATCCAAGTCTGAACCTAATTCCTTATCAAATCGAAATCCGGCTTTTCTTGCATAGCCGTCATCCCTTGCATCCATTCCAGAAATCAGTTTTCCCTCAGAATATTCCTGATCACGGACCCAAAAACGGTAAAATGCACCCTTACCCAATTGTCCACCATGTACATATTCCCCAAGAAATGTTCCATCATCCTCGACAATCAATCGAACACTATCCCCCTGAGTTTGGGCGGCATGCTTGGTAACAACATTGACCACACCACTGACCGAATTAGTTCCCCAAATGGAAGCACCTGGACCACGAATAATTTCCACGCGGTCAAGAATGGCAAGGGGAACATCTTCTGTGGTCCAATTAATCGTTCCACCCATCAACTGAAGAACTTCTCTTCCATCCACCATGGTTAAGAATTTCTCAGTAGCCGAACCACTAAAGTTACGCATGGTAACAAAGTCATCGTACCCTACCCCCCTTGTTGTGTGCATACCCGCAACATTACGGAAAGAATCAACCATCAATACATGGCCATTCAGGCTAATATCTTCTGGACGGATTACATGAACAGATGCGGGATTTTTCCAATGCTCCTGTTCGTATCCTAATACACCACGGATGGGAGTGCGGGAAAGATCGAGGAAGTCTAAATCTAAAAGTCTTCTTAGCTCCGCTTTTTCAAAGGGGGATAAACCTGAAGAATTTGAATCGCCCACAGATTGACCGTTCAGCAAATTTGCAAATAAACAAATTAGAACTGAAAAAGTACGGACAATTATTTTCAAAGGGTGAAGCAAGGAATTTTAATACCGCATAATTTACAGCATTATGACAACAAAAAAATCAGAAGACAGAGTTAAATCGAAACAAGGGGAGGGTTATTTATGCCCCCACTACCCCAATCATGGCTTTTAAAATCGCGTTCCAAGTCGCAGGATTTTCGAGCGTTGAATTGGGGAACATGCATCCATCCCAGCAGATGTGTTTGATTCCACGATCCTGAAAATCCTTAAGCCAATACTGTGAACACCTGGTAATATCTAGCTTTCCGTTGGAGTCATCTGCAGGGCAATGCTTACCGGTTTTATCATGATCCCCGGCTCCATGCACTTCACCATCGTTTTGCGCGACATGAAAATCAATTGTCCATGGACGGAGCTTATCAGTCATTTGTTCATAAGCCGCGTAAAATTCGTCCTCGGTGTAGCCCTCTTGTAAGAGAGCATGCTCAGATGCATTATACCCCATAAGGTATAAATAAGTATGGGCTAAATCGGCTTGAAACCCTAGTGTTTCAGGCATTCCGACACCTTCGAGCAGATCGAGCATATCTTTCCAACTGTGCATGCCTGCCCAACAAATTTCTCCTTCCGCGGCAAGTCGTTCACCATGATCGGCGGCAATTTTCGCAGCCTTGGTAAAAGTATCGACAATTCGAGCCGTTCCCTTGCCTGGATTTGCCTTCCATTGCTCCACTCCAAATTCAGCAGAATCGATCCTGATAACGCCTCCTTTTCTTGCTCCATGCTCGTTGAAGACCTTGGCAATCCGACAAGCCATCTTGACTGCGTCTAAAAACTTCTCCTGTTGTTCATCCGTTCCCATCGCGGAATCACCCACAGTGCCTGGCCAAACGGGTGCGACCAAGGAACCGATATCAAAACCCTTGCTGACAATGAGGTCGGCGATCCTTTTTAATTCGTCATCACTTGCTTCAGGATTGGTGTGGGGAAGAAAAAGAAAATAATCAATCCCATCAAACTTTCTGCCATCAACATCTGCCGCAGCGGAGAAATCCAACATTTTTTCCAAACTAATTGGAGGTTCTTGCCCTTCGTCATCGCCTTTGCCTACTAGACCTGGCCACATTGCATTGTGAAGTTTTAAAGATGATAAGCTCATAAGTTGTTAAGTTTTTTGATAATGGAAAAGCAAGAATCCAATAAATTCCGAAAAGATGAGCAACAATAAAAAGAAAACTTTTATATTTCTCCTATTGCGACAGAAATAAAAAAAAGCTAATGTAATAAAAATTATAACCAAAACAGATCATGAAATTATTAAAATTATTCCCCATCTTATTACTTTCAACTATTCTTTTAGGCGATTCCTATGCTGCAAAAAAGAAGTTAAGTCCCGAACTGGAAGATCTCTTCCAGGGTCCCTTACTTGACTCCAAGGGAAAAGAAGTTTCAAAAGATGTACTGGCCGGAAAAACAATCGGATTATATTTTTCTGCCCATTGGTGCCCTCCCTGTCGTGGTTTTACTCCCAAACTGGTTGAATTTAGAGATTCCAATAAAAAAGACTTTGAAGTCGTATTTGTAAGTTCAGACAGAAGCCCCAAAGCACATATGGACTACATGTCAGGTTCGAAAATGAAATGGTATACCATGCCCCATGGTTCGGATGCAGCAAATGCATTAAAAAAGAAATATGAAGTACGAGGTATTCCTTACTTGGTAATTGTTTCACCCAGTGGAAAAACAATTTCCAAAAATGGTCGTAATGATGTGAGTTCAAATGCCAAAGGAGCGATCAAAGACTGGAAAAAGAAGTCTTAATTCTTATTTAATAGAACAAATTAGCCTGCCTGTCATGGGCAGGTTTTTTTAATGCAAAATACAAATACAACTCTCAAAATTTCCGCAAGGGACAATCTTCTAGTAGCTCTAAGCGACCTGGCACCCTCTCAACAAATAACTACCGACAGAGAGCCGATTACCTTGTGTGAAAAAATTCCAGCCAAGCATAAATTTGCCGCGACAAACCTTGCTGTTGGTGATTTGGCCTTTATGTACGGCGTGTTAGTGGGAGAGGCGATCAAGCCAATTATGGCGGGCGAACGAATCAGCACAGAGAATCTCGTGCACCGATCCGAAGATTTTAAATTAACTGAAGAAAAAAGTGACTGGACCCCACCTTCTACAAAGATTTGGGAAAATAAAACCTTTCTTGGCTACGAAAGAGCGGACGGGAATGTAGGAACAGCCAATTATTGGTTGGTCGTACCGATGGTCTTTTGCGAAAATGGGAATATTGAGATTTTAAAGAACTCAATGACCAAGGCACTGGGCTTTGACAAAAGATCTCAATATGAGAGTTTCGCACAAGATTTGGCATCCGCATATCAACGCAATGATTCTCCCCAATCGGTGACATTGGGAAATGAGGAACTTAATCGCCCCTCCCCTATTTTCCCTAATGTAGATGGCATTAAGTTCATTACCCATGGACTTGGTTGCGGAGAAACGAGAGATGTTTCCCATGAGCTTTGTGGATTACTAGCGGGGTATGCATGCAACCCGAATGTCGCCGGGATTACCGTTTTAAGTTTGGGATGCCAACACGCCCAGGTTTCTATTATGGAGGAGGAAATATCAAAGCGATGTGCCGATTTTGATAAGCCTTTTCTTGTATTCGAACAGCAAAAGTACCCATCTGAAAGGGAAATGTTGGAAAGAGCAATTCGTCAAACTTTTGAGAAACTGGCCGAAGTAAACCTTCAAGAACGGGTGGCCATGCCTTTATCAAAATTACGATTGGGAATGGAGTGCGGTGCTTCCGATGGATTTTCCGGAATTTCTGCCAACCCATGTATTGGTCATGTGGCTGACTTGACCGTGGCGTTAGGAGGGCAGGTAATTCTTTCTGAATTCCCGGAACTCTGCGGAGTAGAGCAGGAAATTGTAAATCGTTGTAAAACGCGCGAGATCGGAAGTCGGTTTATTGAAATCATGAGAAATTATGAAGAAAGAGTAAAAGAAGCAGGATCAGGTTTTCACATGAATCCTTCGCCCGGTAATGTTAAAGATGGCTTAATTACTGATGCAATCAAATCTGCAGGTGCGGCAAGAAAAGGAGGAACATCGCCAATAATCGATGTGCTGGATTACCCAGGATGGGTAAATAAAAATGGACTCTCCCTCTTGTGCACAGCTGGAAATGATGTCGAATCAACCACTGCAATGGCAGGTGCGGGTGCCAATTTAATTCTGTTCTCAACCGGTTTGGGGACTCCCACGGGAAATCCGGTTTGTCCCGTCATCAAAATCTCAAGTAATACCAAAACCGCAAATTCATTTAAGGAATACATCGATTTTGACACCGGCTCCATTATCGACGGGTCGGAGAGTGTTGAGTCGCTTGGTGAAAAGCTTTTGAATGAAGTGATCGCGTATGCATCCGGAAAGAAAAAAACGAAAGCAGTCTTACAGGGGCGCGATGATTTCTTGCCGTGGAAGCGAGGAATGTCTTTATAGACGGTAGTTTATGACAAAATTAAAAAACAAGACGGCGATTATCACCGGAGCAGGGAAAGGAATTGGACGGGCAATCGCTCTTCGCTTCGCTAAGGAAGGTGCAAGAGTTGCCATTTGGGAAAAAGATCAGGTTGCCGGTAATCAAACTGCAGAGGAAATCACAAATAAGGGGGGAACTGCAATTTTTGTTTCCTGCGAGATTAACAATGCACAATCAGTTACCAAGGCACTGGAAGAAACTGTAGATTCCCTTGGTAATCCGACCCATCTTGTTAATAATGCGGGCATCGCTCATGTCGGAACCGCAACCTCGACGACGGAGGAGGATTTTGACCGGGTTATGGAAGTAAATACAAAGGGATTATTTATCTGCCTGAACAAGGTCATTCCATTACTGGTTAAAAACGGAGGTGGAGTCATACTCAATTTAGCCTCCATCGCATCTCGCCTTGGAATCGCAGAACGATTTGCCTATTCCGCAAGCAAAGGTGCCGCCTTAGCGATGACCCTAAGCGTAGCCAAAGACTATGTGGATCAAGGAATTCGTTGTAATTGCCTCTGCCCGGGTCGGGTCCACACTCCTTTTGTAGATGGCTTTTTGGAAAAATATTATCCGGATGAAAACGAGCGTTCGGAAAAATTCACTGAACTCTCAAAATACCAGCCAATTGGACGGATGGGAGAACCTGAAGAAATTGCCTCACTTGCCACTTTTTTATGCTCAGAGGAAGCCTCCTTCATCACCGGATCTGCCTATGATGTGGATGGTGGAACCATGACTTTACGCTAACAAACTCAAATTTATCATGAAACTTATTCGAAAAGGTGAACCTCAAGAAGAATCTCCCGGGCTTTTACTCCCGGACGGCCGGGAGGTCGATGTATCCTCCTTTGGTGAAGATTATGATGAAGTATTTTTTGAAACCGACGGCATGGAAAGATTGAAAGAATGGGTAAAAGAAAATGGAGATAATTTGCCGCCATTTCCTGAGGGCGAACGATATGGCTCCCCGGTTGCCCGTCCCAGTAAAATTGTATGTATTGGTTTAAACTATGATGACCATGCCAGAGAATCAGGTATGGAAATCCCACCGGAACCCGTTCTCTTTTTCAAGGCCACCAGTTCATTTTGCGGGCCTGATGACGATTTAATTCTTCCGCGTGGAGGTGATAAAACGGATTGGGAAGTAGAACTCGCCTTTGTGGTGGGAAAACGAGCCAGTTATGTCGAAGAAAAAGATGCACTCGATCACATTGCCGGATTTTCACTTCACAATGATTACAGTGAAAGAGGATTTCAGCTCGACCGTAGTGGGCAATGGGTTAAAGGGAAGAGTTGCGACCGCTTTGCCCCTTTCGGGCCATGGCTCGTCACTCAGGACGAGATAGAAGATCACAACAATTTGAAGATGTGGCTCAAGGTTAATGGAGAAACGATGCAATCCAGTAACTCTTCGAACCTGCACTACAAAATTCCTTTTCTGCTTAGTTATGTCAGTCAATTTATGACCCTACTACCTGGGGACATTATTTCCACGGGTACTCCTCCTGGAGTCGGAATGGGAATGGACCCACAGGTATATCTAAAAGCCGGGGATGTTGTGGAGTTGGGAATTGATCAGTTGGGAAGTTCAACACAGAAAGTTGTTCCCGCGGTATGAACCTTAACCTCGAGGGCAAAGTCGCTCTCGTAACGGGGGGAGCCAAGGGAATTGGTGCTGCAATCGTTCGCTCGTTTGCAAACGAGGGAGCTCTCGTATCTATCGTAGATCGTAATCCACAGGTAGCGAATGAACTCATTCAGGATATTGCTGGGGAAGAAGATCAGGTATTCTGTATTCCCACCGAATTAACGGATGAAGCTGCCTGCCAAAATGCAGTTGAGCAAACAATCCAAAAAAAAGGGCGTATTGATTTCTTGATACACAATGCCGGTACGAATGATGGCGTTGATCTAAAAGCGAAGCCATCCGACTTTTTCGAATCCCTGCGCAAAAACCTGCTTCATGTTTTTAGCCTGACCCATTTTGCCTTGGCCGAATTGGAAAAAAACCAAGGGAAGCATCATAAATATCGGCTCCAAAGTTGCCGAGACTGGTCAAGGAGGAACCTCAGGTTATGCCGCCTCCAAGGGTGCGGTGAATGCTCTTACTCGAGAGTGGGCTCTGGACTTGGCTGACCGCGGGATACGGGTCAATTCAGTTATTCCTGCAGAAGTAATGACGCCAATGTATCAGAAGTGGTTAGACTCCCTCAAAAATCCTGACAAAACCAGGCATTCAATCGAACAAAACATTCCACTTGGGAATCGAATGACAACAGATCGTGAAATTGCGGATGCCGTTGTTTTTCTTGCCTCTGATCGTTCCGCCCATACGACCGGACAAATTTTTCACCCCGACGGAGGGTATGTTCATTTAGATAGATCCTACGGCAAAGTAGAAATTGATTAATCGGTTATGGATACTGATGTCTGTATTATTGGCGGTGGAATTGTGGGATTAGCCACCGCTTACCAGATTTTAAAAAAACACCCTCGTAAGAAAATTGTTGTCTTAGAGAAAGAAAGTTCGCTCGCAAAACACCAAACCGGACACAATTCCGGTGTTTTACATTCCGGTATTTACTATAAACCCGGATCTCTCAAAGCCAGTAATTGTCGACTAGGCAAAAAAGCGATGGAAGTCTTTTGCAGGGAACAGGATATCGAGCACGAATTATGTGGAAAAGTAATTGTCGCCCTCAACGAAGAAGAACTCCCACGGATGGAGAAAATTTTCCAAAGAGGGCAAGAAAATGGAGTAAATTGTGAGATCATTCCCCGCGAACGACTCCTTGAAATTGAGCCCCATGCTGCCGGTGTACAAGCCATTCATGTTCCGGAATGTGGTATCGTAAATTATAAACAAGTGTGCCTACGGTTAGGCGAAATCATTCAGGAAAAAAATGGTCTAGTCCTACTAGGCGAAGGGGCTAGCCGAATTGAATCATCTACGAATGAAGTTATCGTTCACACCCGAACCGAATCAATTCATGCCTCTTATTTAATCAACTGTGCCGGTTTACATTCAGACCGAATTACCCAAATGGGAGGAAATCGGGCACCGGCAAAAATCATTCCCTTTAAAGGGGAGTACTATGAGCTTACTGAAGACGCAAAGCATCTTTGCAAAAACCTGATTTATCCAGTACCCGATCCTCAATTCCCCTTCCTTGGCGTACACTTTACACGTATGATTGATGGTTCTGTCGAATGTGGCCCAAATGCAGTTCTTGCCTTTGGAAGGGAAGCCTATGGAAAATTTGATCTTAATGTAAAAGACCTGCTTGAATCCATATTTTACCCCGGCTTTCAAAAGATGGCCATGAAGCATTGGAGAATGGGTTGGGGAGAAATGTGGCGTTCCTACAACAAGGGTGCCTTTGTTAAAGCACTGCAGCGATTAATTCCTGAAATCGAATCCAAGCACATTCATTCTGTTCCCGCGGGAATTCGGGCACAAGCCGTTAGCCCGGATGGGGCAATGGTGGATGATTTTCTTATTCAGGAAAACAGCCGAGTCATCAATGTTTGCAATGCCCCCTCCCCTGCCGCAACGGCTTCGCTTACTATTGGAGCGACCATTGTTGAAAATTTAGCGGCCCGTTTTTAGAGTTTTTTGAGCCTTTAAATTTGATCGACTGGCAGATAATTATTTTGCCTAATTACACAATCGCATTTATCAAGGGATCCCCTGAAAATCATTATTTATTACCAGTAAAGATCCATGAAATTAATTCCAATTGTACTATTCCTTCTTTCACTCCCTTTATTTGCAAAAGACAAGTTTGAAAAGCCCAACATTCTCTTTGCAATTGCAGATGATTGGAGCTTTGGCCACGCTGGTGCCTACGGATGTGAATGGATAAAAACACCTGCTTTTGACCGGGTTGCCAGAGAAGGAATTCTGTTCAACCGAGCGTATACGCCCAATGCAAAGTGTGCACCATCCCGTGCCATTATACTGACCGGAAGAAATTCCTGGCAATTGGAGGAGGCGGCCAACCACCAGAATATCTTCCCCGCTAAATTTAAGGGGTGGATGGAAGTATTGACGGAAAATGGATACTCGACCGGCTTTACCGGCAAAGGGTGGGGTCCAGGAATTGCAAAAAATCCCCGGGGTATTGACCGTTTATTAACTGGAACACGCTATTCCCGCGAAAAACTAATTCCTCCTGGTAAAGGAATTTCCAACAATGACTACACCGCTAATTTCATTTCCTTTCTGAAGGAAAACCCAAGAGGAAAACCCTGGGCGTTTTGGTTTGGCACAACCGAACCGCACAGAGGCTATGAAAATGGAATTGGACAAAGAATGGGTAAAAAACTTTCGGATATTGAAAGAGTTCCTAAATTTTGGCCGGATAATGAAATCGTGAGAAGCGATATGCTCGACTATGCAATTGAAGTGGAACATTACGACAATCACCTCGGGCAAATTTTAGAAACCTTGGAAAAAGTGAGAATGTTAGAAAATACCATTGTGATTGCCACTTCTGATCATGGCATGCCTTTCCCTCGGTGCAAAGGACAGGCTTATGACTATTCCAACCACATACCCCTGGCTATTCGTTGGCCAAAAGGCATCGAAGGGAATCGGCGAGTCGTCGAAGATTATGTCAGTTTCGCGGACCTGGCACCTACCCTTCTTGAAACTGCCCGAATACCTGAAGAAAAATCTGGTATGCAACCCATCACTGGATCAAGCCTGTTTGACATTTTCTCATCCCCGAAATCCGGGCAAATCAATACCAAAAGAGACTTTATCCTGGTGGGTAAGGAAAGACATGATGTGGGTCGGCCCAATAACCGAGGTTATCCGATTCGCGGGATCGTAAAAAAAGATTTTCTCTATATTCGAAATTTCGAAACCGACAGATGGCCGGGTGGAAATCCAGAAACAGGCTATTTAAATTGTGACGGCAGTCCAATTAAGAGTCTTCTCATTGATCAAAGACGAAAGGGAGAGACAAAATACTGGCAAATGAGCTTTGGTAAAAGAAAACAAACAGAACTATACGATTTGATTAATGACCCGGACTGTGTGGTGAACTTAGCCGGCAACCC
>JGI20154J14316_10004354_pt1 | contig 10896 bp, 9 predicted proteins | sample COG_04_FD_14316 | JGI IMG/M metagenome (IMG submission 14316) | reverse complement strand
AGCAAAAGGAACTCCTTGAGCTACACATTGATCAATGATGTTGGTAGAAACCTCAGCCAAACGATGTACGTTTGATTCTCTTGAGCGGTAATCTCCTCCTTTTACGGTGTCATAAAACAAACGGTAGGTTGAATCTCCATCGCCTTGATAGTTTTTTGCTGCATTAATTCCTCCCTGAGCAGCAATAGAATGCGCGCGTCGTGGAGAATCTTGAAAGCAGAATGCTTTTACATTATAGCCCAATTCAGCTAAAGTAGCAGAAGCAGAAGCTCCAGCTAATCCTGTTCCTACAACAATAATNTCNATGAGACGTTTGTTTGCAGGACTTACTAANTTGATGTGACTTTTATGATTGGTCCATTTATCTGATAAAGGCCCCTTAGGTATTTTAGAATCTAAACTTGCCATATTCTTATGCGTTTAAATGGTGAAAAATTGCAATAAAAATGAATCCAACTGGAATCACAATAGAAAACGCAATCGTAAATGTTTTGAATCCTCGAGTGTATTTATTATTCAATCCCACGGATTGAAAAGAAGAACTGAAACCGTGAAGTAAATGTAGCATTAGAAATCCAAAAGAGACCGCATAAGCAACTACACGAATTGGATTTACAAATTTATGAACCATTTCTTCGAAATAACGATTCGGATCAGAAGGGAGGCTTTCGATGTATTTGTAATTCATTTCAGGAAACCAAAAGTCAATGAAATGTAGTACTAAAAAGGAAAGGATAACGGCTCCAGACCAGATCATATTTCTTGACATCCAAGATGAATTTGCTGAGCCTTTATTTTGAGCATAGTTTTGATCCCGTGAACTTCTGTTTTTAAGTTCCAATACAAACCCCATAAAGAAGTGAAAGATTACCCCAAAGATAAGAACCGGTTGCAAAACAAATTGCACCAATGGATTGTTTCCCATAAAATGAGAAATCTCGTTAAAAACATCTTCACTGAAGACAGACGTTAAGTTTATGATGAAATGTTGCAACAAAAACACAACCAGGAATAAACCTGAAAGTGCCATGGCATATTTTCGTGCTAAAGATGACTTGATTACTCCGCTCATTAATTATTAATTTAGTTTGACAAAATTAAGCTAAAAGGATTTCGAAATAAAATATATATACCCTTTTTTTAACCTTTGAACCATCCTTCTTGAAGGAAGGAGAAAATGTTTTACTTTTTTAGAATTAAATAGACTTTAACGGTCTAAACCTTAGACAAAAACTTAGAAAGAAAAGCCAATACTCACTCCAAAAACTTGTCGTGTTTGTATTTTTGCTAGCGCATTGTCATCGTATACCAGTTGTATTTCGAACTGAGCAGCCAAATAATTGTTTATTTTCATGTCAATTCCTAGGGTATAATCAAAATCAAAATTCTTAAAATCTTCAAGATAGTTAAAAATGAGGTTCAGTTTGTTGACGAGTATTACATTGGGTAATAGAGGCCATTTTCCCTGAGCTGCAATCGAAAATCCTAATTCCCATCGAGCTTGTTGATTTGGTCCAACGCCAAAGTAGGTTTCTCCTTCAGCTAAATCCTTAGTAAATCGTTCTGCAACATGAATTAAGCGACCTGCTAAGGGTTCAACTTGTAGGCTAAAAGATCTGGATTTTTTATAGGTGTATCCAACCCCAATTCGTGCATATAATGGAGAGAAGAAGGATGTTGTTTGAGTGCTTATTTCTCGACCCGAATCTCCTTCAGAAAAAACATAACCGGCAATCCATTGGGATTTTAAATTGAATGAAGTTGAGAACCCCCATGGTCGTTCTCCTAGCGAGCCAAGACGGAATTTAACTCCAAATGGTCTATTGTTTTTTTGTAAAAAGCTGAGGATTCTGTTTTAGCAAAACCCAAAGATGCGTCTAAGGTTGTTGTCCAGTCCCATTGCTCTTGTGTTCGTTGAATTTTATAATCTAGGTTTACAATTCCATTAAAGTTATTGGTTCCCCCACCGAGCCATTCTCCAAATGTAGCCTGGTTAAGAAGCACATTTACTTTTCCTTCTTTAAACCAAAGACTGTCTTTTGGTTTCTCGGTTTGACCATATCCAAAACTCATAGAACTGATGAGAAAGAGTAGCAGAAAACATTCTTGCAACTTTATCGGATTATTGAATGTGTAACTCTTTCTTACGTTTAATTGTTCCTTTGGTGAACTCGACACTATAGGTGCCTTTTTCGAGGTAGTGTGTTCCATTTTTAGCAGATTTTGAGGGTGATTTTTTATTCTTTTTATTGTAATTTTTAATGCCATTTGCATCTTTTTCAAGTGCATAGATAACGAAATTAAAGCCAACATCAAGCGTTCCCTTTTGTGAAAACAAAACAGTGCCTTTTACATCTTTTATTTGCATTTCATAAGCACCTGAAGTTTTTGCAAAAGCAGTAAAAGTAGTTTCAGGTTCAAACACCTTTCTCCATGAAGAATAGCTTGATCCCCAACGTTTAGAATGTTTTACCTTCTCAGGATCTAGTAGGGCTAACTCTTGTTTCAAGAAAGCATTATTTAACTTTTGAAAAGGGGCTAAATCTGCCTTGTAAATCGACCGCCCGTGTGTTCCAACTAAAAGATGATTTGCTTCGGGCTGAACCACCAAATCGTGAACTGCTGCTGTAGTTAATCCTTTATTAAAAGGCTGCCACTTTTGACCTTGATCAAACGAAACATAAACTCCTTGGTCGTTTCCTAGGTATAAAATTTGATCGTTATTCGGATCCTCTCTAATCACATTAACAGGGCTATTGGGTAAGTTTTTATTGATCGATTTCCAACTGATTCCTCTGTCTTCGCTAACATATACATAGGCTGCGAAATCATCGTTTCTATAGCCGTTTAAAGTGACATATAACCGTTCTTTTTGATGTTCAGAAGCAATGACTCTACTTACCCATAAATCTTGAGGTAGATCATCGGAAATACGATCCCAGCTTCCTCCACCATTTTCTGATCGATGTATATAACCATCGTCACTACCTGTATACAAAAAACCAAATTGAGCTGGTGATTCTGCAATTGTAGTTAGTGTTCCGAATGCTACGTTTCCTTTCTTTCCACCTTGGGTTAGATCATCAGAAATTGTCGCCCAATCGTCTCCTTGATTTAACGATCTGTGCAGTTTATTTCCTCCTAAATACAAAATGTCTTGGTTATGAGAAGATAGTAAAATTGGTGTTTGCCAATTGAAGCGATAGGGTGCCTCACCCAATTCATGCTTAGGTTGTATGTAGGTTCTTTTCTTTGTTTCTAAGTTTAAGCGGAAGTAATTTCCAAATTGATATCCTGTATATACAATATTGCTGTTTCTATTATCAATTTGAACTTGCATCCCATCACCTCCCATAATGGAAGTCCATGGGTTGTGACCAGTAGCTTGCCAGCGTTCATCATTTCGAGCGTTATGTGCACCTTTCCAAACACCGTTGTCTTGCAATCCACCATAGACGTTGTAGGGTTTTTCATGATCAATATTGATCGCATAAAACTGTCCAACCGCAGTCGAATTATTTTTCATCCAATGCGCACCATCGTCATAGGTGATATTAACCCCACCGTCATTTCCGTTAATTAAATGACCTGGCTTATTGGGATTTATCCATAAAGCATGATGATCGGAATGTACATTAGATTTCCCTATTGATGTAAAGCTAGCACCTCCGTCATCAGATGTTAAAAGTGGGACGCCATAAATATATATTTTATCCCCATTTTTTGGCGCTACATGAATGTGGCCAAAATAGTAACCGTAACTATAGTACAAGTCATCAATATAACCCGTGTGGGTTTTGGTCCAGGTTGTTCCCCCGTCTGTACTCTTAAAAACCTCAGCTCCAACTACAGGAGTGTCGAACAATAAGGCGTTGGCATCTTCTAGGTAAATTGCCAAATCTTTGGGCATCACGAGACCATTGCGCACACTGTTTTTTAGATTTGCGGCACGGTATTTTTCTTGAAAATTATTTTCTTTTAAAAAGGCATTTAAGCTCTTATCTTGAAGCGCTAAAAAGGCTTCTTTACTCATGCTTTTAAAATCATTTTTGGTCAACCCGTTTGCTTTCTTTGGAGCATCGTCTGGGCGTCTGAATTGAGAATCATGGATAGCATAAACTGTGTTTTCATCATAAACCGCAAGACCAATACGGCCAACACCTGTTCCAGTTGGAAAGCTGCTTTCGTCTGTAGAAATTAACGCCCACGTTTTTCCAGCATCAGTGCTTTTATAAATTCCAGAGCTTGATCCATTCCCAGAAAAATTCCATGCTTTTCTGTCTTTCTGCCAAGCTGCTGCATATTGAATATTGAAGTCATTTGGGACAATACTCATGTCGATGATTCCCGAAGTTTCGTTAACAAATAAAACCTGTTCCCATGAATCTCCTCCATCTTCAGAACGATAAATACCTCGCTCAGCATTGGGAGTATATAAATGTCCTGTAACACCTACAACCACTTCTTCTGGATTGTTTGGGTTAATCAATATTTTACCAATATGATGACTGTCTTCTAATCCTTTTACTTCCCAACTGGTGCCATTATCGGTAGTCTTGAGCATTCCAATTCCTGCATACGAGGAACGAGAAGCATTGTTTTCTCCGGTACCAACCCATAGGGTTTTAGAAGGCCAATGCATAGCGATTTCACCTATGTTCTGTGTGGGAGCGTTATCGGTAATCGATGTGAAACTGATTCCGTTGTCTTTTGTATGCCAAATTCCTCCCGAAGCGTAGGCTGCGTAAAACTCAGTTGGATCTGCTGGATTTACTTCTAAAGCGACAATTCTCCCACTCATTACTTTGGGGCCAATATTCTCAAAAGGAATGTTCTTGACAATTGAATTTTGTGTGTCGTTGGACTGGGCAGTTAAAGTAATTGCAGTACAAAGCAATAAAAAGGAATGGACTAATTTCATAACAGTTGGTTCTATTGTTTCTTGGTTGTTGAAAGTACAAAAAAATACTGTTGAAGAAAAAGAATCCGATTAAAGGCGTTCCTAGTCAAATTCCTATATTTACTCAAAATAACCAAGATTATGCGCTACCAACACTCCCTTCAAGCTTTTACTCGAATACAAGAAATGCTTTTATGCAAGCAATGAAGCCCAACAGTATTGCTGTTTTTAATTCGAATGATACCTATCCAGTTAGTGCAGATTCTGTTTTACCCTTCGAACAACAACGCGACATTTTTTATCTCACAGGAGTCGATCAGGAAGAAAGTATTTTGCTTCTTTTCCCTGACGCTGTAAATCCCAAGATGCGAGAAATTCTTTTTGTTCGTGAAACCAATGATCACATTGCGGTGTGGGAAGGTGCAAAGCTTTCCAAAAGCCAAGCAACTAATCGTTCTGGGATTGAAACTATTTTTTGGCTTCAGGATTTCGATCGTATACTCGATCAGCTGAGTGCGTTTAACGAAACTTTTTATTTCAACACCAACGAACATTATCGTCAGGCTGTAGAAACACAAACCCGAGAAGATCGGTTCATTAAGAAATGTAAAGAGCTTTATCCAGCTCACGGAGTAGCCAAAAGCAATCCCATTTTACAAAAACTACGCGCAGTAAAAACTGCAGAAGAAATAGATCAGATTCAAACTGCATGTAACATTACCGAAAAAGGGTTCAGACGTCTTCTCGACTTTGTGAAACCCGGAAGTTTGGGAATATGAAATTGAAGCTGAATTGTGCCATGAATTTTTACGTAACCGATCTAAAGGTTTTGCGTATACGCCTATTATTGCATCTGGAAACAGTGCCAATGTACTCCATTACACCGAAAACAAAGCTCAATGTAAGGCCGGGGAATTGATCTTGCTCGATGTTGCAGCTGAATATGGAAATTATAAAAGCGACCTTACCCGAACCATTCCTGTTTCTGGAACATTTACAGAAAGACAAAAAGCAGTTTACAATGCAGTTCTTCGAGTAAAAAACGAAGCCACCAAACTTTTAGTCCCCGGAACAATCTGGAAAGAGTATCACAAAGAGGTCGGCGAATTAATGACTGCTGAACTTCTAGGACTGGGCCTTCTCGATAGAGCTGATGTGCAAAATCAAGATCCAGAACTGCCTGCATATAAAAAGTATTTTATGCATGGGACTTCGCATCATATTGGATTAGATACCCATGATTATGGATTACTCCATTTGCCAATGGAAGCCAATATGGTCTTTACCGTTGAGCCTGGAATTTATATTCCCGAAGAAGGCTTTGGTGTCCGCTTGGAAGATGATGTTGTTGTACAAGCGCAAGGAAATCCAATTAATTTAATGGGAAATATCCCTATTGAAGTTGAAGAAATTGAAAGTTTGATGCGGGGGTAACTTAACTACACCCACAATCTGTTCCACAACCTTTGGTAGTTTTAGGAGCAATGTATTTTTTATAGAGGAATCGTACGGATAAAAATCCAACTGCAGCTACCAATACAAGTTGAAGCGTTTCCATTAGGCTAAAATTTGATAAACGATTAGGGCTGAAAGATAGGCAATTAAGGTCATACTAAACAATTGTATCATGGGCCACTTCCATCCGTTAGTTTCTTTTTTGACAATTGCGAGTGTACTCATACACTGCAGTGCAAAGGCGTAGAAAAGCATCAGTGAGATTCCCGTAGGTAAATCAAATAGAAGTTCACCGTTGGGTTTTCGCTCAGCTTTCATTCTGTTTTTAATAGTTTCTTCTTGATTGTTTCCGACACTGTATATTGTTGCTAATGTTCCTACAAAAACCTCCCGTGCAGCAAAAGAACTGATCAATGCAATTCCAATTTTCCAGTCAAAACCTAGAGGCGCGATGGCAGGTTCTATGGATTTTCCTAAAATTCCGATGAAAGAATGTTCTAATTTATAGGACGCAATTTCATTTTCTAATTCTGTGGGAGAAAGCGATTGATTTTTCACTTGATCCTTTACTATGGCTTCTGCATCATTGAAATCTTTCCCAGGTCCAAAAGAAGCCATAATCCATAAGAGGATCGAAATGGCAAGGATAACCCGACCAGCTTCAACCACAAACGACTTTGTTTTTTCAAAAACAGTGATAGCAACATTCTTTATCAACGGTAATTTATAGTTGGGCATTTCAATTACAAAATACGTTTTGGATTGAATTTTTAAAATCTTATTCAACAAGGCTGCAGACAAAAGAGCCATCACAAAGCCAAGTAAATAAAGTCCCATCAGGGTAAGTCCCTGATACCCCATTCCCAAAAATGTACCTTCCGGGATTACCAAAGAAATTAGAATTAAATACACTGGCAAACGCGCTGAACAGGTTGTAAAGGGTGTTACTAGAATCGTAATGAGACGTTCTTTCCAGTTTTCTATATTCCGAGTTGCCATAACAGCAGGAATAGCGCATGCAGTTCCTGAGATTAATGGAATAACACTTTTTCCACTCAGACCATATTTTCGTAACCCGCGATCCATTAAAAAAACCACTCGGCTCATGTATCCTGTTTCTTCTAGCACGGCTATAAAAAGAAACAGAAAGGCAATTTGAGGAATAAAAATAACGATTCCACCAAGCCCTGAAATAATACCTTCGGCCAGTAAATTTGTGAAAAGACCTGAGGTAGTGTCCGTTTGGTATACTCACTTAGATTGGTAAAACTTTCGTCAATAAAATCCATTGGAATACTACTCCAATCGAAGATGACTTGAAAGATTGTCAACANGATCATAAAGAAAATAATNTAACCCCAAAAACGATGGATAAGAACTCGATCCAACTTGGAACGATAATCCNTTGCCTTGGACTGGTCTACTACATAGGTTTCTTTTAGTGATTGATTGATGAATTGGTACCGCTTTATGGTCTCTTTTTGCTGTAAGCGTTTCANNTGAGAATCTGATTGTGTTTTATAGTCGGTTGCATCTTCGACTTTTTTGCGTTCTACTTTGGCAAAGTTTACATCTTGAGTAATCACCAACCAAAGCTTGTAGAGCGATTGATCTGGAAATACTTTTTCAAGGTTTCCGAAATAGGCTTCGTCTATTAGGCGAATGTCCGTACAGTTTTCTTTCGATAGGGATCTATAATCGAGCAAGCAAGTCTTGAGATAATCAATTCCTTTATTTTCTCGGGTACTAATGAGTGCGATTTTAGTTTTTAGTTTTTCTTCGAGTAAAGGAATATCTAATGATATTCCTTTACTCGACATGCGGTCCGACATATTGATCACCAAGAGTGTAGGGATCTCAAGATCTTTTATTTGGGTAAAAAGAAGTAAGTTTCTTTTAAGGTTTTCAATGTCAGAAATAACTACAGCTACATCAGGATAATCTTTATCGTTTTTATTGAGAAGCAGTTCTACAACCACACTCTCATCCATAGACGAAGCGTTGAGGCTATAGGTCCCTGGGAGGTCTATGATGTGTGCTTTTGTAGTATGGTTAAGACGGCAAACACCTTGTTTTTTTTCAACTGTAATCCCCGGATAGTTACCCACTTTTTGGTTGAGACCGGTAATAGCATTAAAGACAGAAGTCTTCCCTGTGTTGGGATTTCCGATCAATGCTACATTAATGGTCTTGCTCATCTAGATTAATTCTACGGTTATATTTCTAGCTGTTTCCGTTCGAATTGCCAAATGGCAGCCGTCAATCACAAGATACATCGGATCTTTAAGCGGAGCATGTTGTTCTAAATGCACTTCATTTCCGGGTAAACATCCCATTTCAATCAGTTTAAGCGGCAACAAATCGGTATCGATTGATATAATTCGTCCACGTTGATTTTTTTCGATGAGATCTAAAGTGATCATTATTTAGAATGATTTTAAAGAAGCAAAAGTAATTAAAAAAAGAACGGGAATCCAAAAAGAGGAGCAGTTAATTTGAGTCGAACGGATACTCTTTTTGAAGTACTTGAATATCGTCCCAAAGGGTCTCCATAGCTTCCTTATCTGTTCCGTCATAATAACCTCGAATTCTACGATCTGGATCCACAAGAACAAAGTTTTCGGTATGAATCATATCAAAAGGACCGCCGTCACCATCGTCTTTTACAACAAAATAAGACTTCCTAGCTAGGGTGTAAATTTCTTTTTTATCACCAGTAAGTAAATTCCAATGTGCATCCATCACTCCTTTTTCTAGAGCATATTTTTTGAGTTGAGCGACCGAGTCAATTTGTGGTGTTACACTAAAAGAAAGTAGTTTAATTTGAGCTTGTTCTTTTATTTTTGCTTGAAGTTCTACCATATTATCCGTCATAATTGGGCAGATGGATGGGCAGGTTGTAAAGAAGAAATCGACCACTGCAATCTTATCTTGATAGTCTTTTTGGGTTATTGTTTTCCCGTTTTGATTGGTCAAGCTAAAGTCAGAAACGCGATGGCTTTTTTTGATATGCTGCAACGTACTGTCAACTAATTCGAAACTGAGTTGCGCCGGCTGGTATATTGGGAGTATGCGAACAGGTTTAAGAGCATCATAAAACAAGATCAAAATACAAACAGAGATCAGTCCGAATACGATTAAAAAAGTTTTATAGGTTTTAAAAAATGCTTTCATAGTTCAAATTCAAAACAAAGGTACTGTCTTTTTTTATGTTAAAAGAAATTAAAATCCTATTGGATGGAGGGTTAGCTCACGGAAATTAGTATTTTTGGAACTTATTTAAAATCGCTCATGAGCCCAATTATTATAAAAGGAATTCAGTTACTTCTCAGTTTGTCGCTGTTAGTTGTCCTCCATGAATTAGGACATTTCATCCCCGCTAAATTATTCAAAACACGTGTAGAGAAATTCTATCTGTTTTTTGATGTCAAATTTGCATTGTTCAAAAAGAAAATCGGCGGAACAGAATACGGAATCGGGTGGCTTCCTTTGGGTGGCTATGTTAAGATTTCGGGAATGATCGATGAAAGTATGGATACGGAGCAAATGAATCTTCCGCCTCAGCCTTGGGAATTTCGTTCAAAACCGGCTTGGCAACGACTCATTATTATGTTGGGTGGTGTTATTGTAAATCTTATTTTAGGCTTCTTTATTTATATGATGATTCACCTGGTTTGGGGAAAAGACACCCTTACTTCGGAAGCCGTTCCCAACGGAATGGATGTTTCTGTATTGGCTGAATCTGTTGGTTTTCAAGATGGAGATCGCATTTTGAAAGTTGACGGAGAAGTACTCGATAACGTTTATAACCTGAATAAATACTTATTTTTAAGATCGGTAAGCGAAGTTGAAGTTCAGCATTCCAGTGGCGTGAAAGAAACCCTTCAGATTCCAGAAGATTTTGGATCGCAAATGTTCGAAAGCGGTGACCTAAGACCCGTTACCTTGTTGCTCCCTGCTGCGGTAGAAGTTCAACCAAACAGCCCAGCTGCTGCTGCTGGCTTATTGACGGAAGACATTATATTAAGCACCAATGGGGTTGCTATAAACAACTATTCGTTTTTATTAGATCACATAAAAAAAGAGCAATACGATACGCTTCATATTGAATTGAAAAGAGGTGATGATCAAATCATCACAAAAACCGTTTTGCCACGTGAAGACGGAACCATTGGAATTGGGTTTTTCTCCAGTTCAATTGAGTATACGCATGTTGATTTAAATTTATCAGAAAGTATATCCGCTGGTTTCGCCTATGGATATTGGACATTATTCGATTATGCAGCTCAGTTCAAATATGTATTTACTAAGAAAGGAGCAAGCCAAGTTGGAGGTTTTGCAGCCATTGGAAGTCTTTTCCCTGCGGAATGGGACTGGTTAGGATTTTGGTCCAGCACAGCCCTTCTTTCGATCATTTTGGCCTTTATGAATATTCTTCCTATCCCAGCTTTAGATGGCGGGCATGTGATGTTCTTACTTTATGAAATGATCAGCGGTAGAAAGCCAAACGATCGGTTTATGGAATACGCTCAAATGTTTGG
>JGI20154J14316_10004351_pt1 | contig 10900 bp, 17 predicted proteins | sample COG_04_FD_14316 | JGI IMG/M metagenome (IMG submission 14316) | reverse complement strand
AATAATGGCTTCTGCAGCTTGGACTAGAAAGGAAGGTAAATCTAAATCAGGTGGACTTAATAAAAAAGGTGTCGCATCTTACAGAGCCGCGAACCCTGGATCAAAATTAAAGACTGCTGTTACAACTAAACCATCAAAATTAAAATCAGGATCAAAAGCTGCAAAAAGAAGAAAATCATTTTGTGCTAGAATGTCTGGTATGAAAAATAAATTAACTTCTGCTAAGACTGCAAGGGATCCAGATTCAAGAATAAATAAATCACTTAGAAAGTGGAATTGCTAATGATTAAAAATTTTAAAGACATAGTTATATTATTAATTACAACAGGTGTTCTAATTTTATTAGGTATCATTATTATTGGAGACTATTGGGTAGCTGTTAAAGAAGATAGACCTATAGATGACAGCATAATCGTACTTATGAAAATGTCAGTGACAGGTTTAATTGGAGTTATTGGTGGTTACATTGGTGGTAGTAAATGAGAGATACTAAATCAATAGAAAGCTTTTTAAAAGAGAAATACAAAAAAATTACTGAGATGAGTTTGTTTAGACACTTGAAAAAAGAAGTAGAAACAGGTGCTAGTGGAACTCAAGATTATGTGATAAAAAAGGGACCTAATAAAGATAAAATAGCAAAAAAATAGAAAGGGTATTATGGAAGAAGATCACTTTATAGATAAAATAAGAAAAATAATTAAGATGAGACATGACGATACGGTTTCAGCTATGGCCTCAGGTGGGGTTGACAGTATGGAAAAATATCAGTATATGCTAGGACAGATACGGACGTATCAATATTTAAGTCAGGAGATATCCAGCCTGCTAAACAAAAAGGAGCAAAAAGAAAATGAAGGAACAGTTGTCAACATCGGTTCAAAAACCAAAGATTGAACTACCGAATAAAACATTAGTTGGTGTCAAACCAACAGAAAAAAAATCAGATGAAATAGGAAAGACTCCTAAACCTACGGGTTGGAGAATTTTAGTTCTACCTTTTAAACAAAAAGAAAAGACTAAGGGTGGAATTATATTAGCTGATGAAACAGTAGAACGATCACAAGTAGCATCAACTTGTGGTTTAGTTTTAGACATGGGACCACACTGCTACGATAAAGAAAGATACCCAGAAGGTCCTTGGTGTAAAAAAGGTGATTGGATTATCTTTGCAAGATACGCCGGATCACGAATTAAAATAGATGGGGGTGAGATAAGACTTTTGAATGATGATGAAGTTTTAGCGACCGTGGATAACCCTAAAGACATATACCACGAATTTTAACAACCATAGGAGAAACTATGCCAGAAACAGAAAATGATAAAACAGTTGAATTAGACGTAACCGGACCGGGAGCGACTATTGAATTGCCAGAGACAGAAAATGATACAGATAAAACTTTTGAAAATGAGGAAAAAAAGAATGAAGCAAATATTACGTACGATAATAAGCCCAATGACGCATCTGAGAAATCTGATGAGCAGCCTGTTCTTCGAGATGAAAAGAATGAAGGCGGAGAAGTTGTACAGAAAACTTCTGAAGAAGGGAGTGATAAACAAAAAGATAACTCTAAAGACGTTGAAGAATACTCTGAAGGCGTTAAGAAAAGAATAGCAAAACTCACTAAAAAAATGCGTGAAGCAGAAAGACAAAAAGATGAAGCTTTGTCTTATGCAAATCGTATTAAAAGTGAGAGAGATAGATATGAAGCTACAGCCACAGGTTTAGATAGAAATTATGCCACAGAAATGGAAGGCAGAATTACATCATCGTTAGCAGCCGCTCAAGCAAAACTTGCAGCAGCTAGAACTAATGAAGACTCTAAAGCTGAAGTAGAGGCTTTAACTCAAATATCTCAATTAGGTTATGAGCAAGGTAAATTAGCTGAGATTAAATCTCAACATGCTATGCAAGATAGCGCAGCTAACGAAAAACCTACATTACAACAACAACCAGTAAGACAACCAGCACCTGTAAAAGATCCTAAAGCGGAAGCATGGGCTGAGGAAAATGACTGGTTTGGTAAAGATAATGCCATGACTTATACAGCATTTGACCTACATAGAAAACTTACTGAAGAGGAGGGTATGGACCCACAATCTGATGAATATTATAATGAGGTGGATAGAAGAATAAGACTTGAATTCCCCCATAAGTTTGATAAAGTAGAACAAAAGATTAGTAAACCTACACAAAACGTTGCCTCTGCAACGCGTAGTTCAAAGACTGGTCGCAAAACTGTGAAGCTCACACCGACACAGGTAACAATAGCTAGAAAGCTAGGTGTGCCACTAGAAGAGTATGCGAAACAACTTATAATCACGAAGGAGGTATAGGCATATGATAAACAATAAACCAACTCGTGCGAGCCAAAGTAAAAGCGATTCTACAAAAGTAGATTCACAAGCATCTACGATTAAACCCAAAGTTGCTACAAAACCTTGGACTCCACCATCGTACTTAGATACGCCCAACGCGCCAGAAGGATTCAGACACAGATGGGTCAGAATAGAAATCATGGGATTTCAAGATACTAAGAACATACAAGGACGCTTAAGGTCCGGTTATGAACTTGTAAGATCTGATGAATATCCAAATGAGGACTTTCCAGCAATCATGGATGGCAAATACGCAGGGGTAATCGGGCACGGAGGCCTTGTGCTGACAAGGGTACCGGAAGAGATCGCAAAACAACGACAAGATTATTATGCTAAAGAAGCTAGTGATCAACAACGTGCAATCGACAACGATCTTATGAAGGAACAGCATAGGGGAATGCCTATCGATATTGATATGCAAACTCGTACAACCTTCGGTGGCAAAAAGTAATTTTACTTTAAACCAACGAAATTTTATAAACCGAACTGGAGGCCCCTCGGGGCAGGTTCATAAGGAGAAAATAATATGGCTAACGCTTCAACAACAGGGTTTGGTTTCAAACCCATTAAGATGGTTGGACAGTCGTATAATAATGCCGGTTTAAGTGAGTGGAATGTAGCCGCTTCTTCAGCTTTAATTTGTCATAGCGCTTTGACAATTTTGACTGCTGATGGAGTTGTGCTTACTGCCGCTAACGGAGGGGTTAATAACCTCGGCGTACTTAACGGTGTATTTTATACAGACGCAACAACAAGTAAACCAACATGGTCGAACTATTCGCCCGCTTCTAACACAGCTACAGACATAGTTGCACTTATCAATGATAATCCGCAACAAATGTTTGAAGTAATGTCTGCAGATACTGCATTCAATGCTAATGAAGTAGGACATTGTGCCGATCAAGTTACAGCTAATGGCGGCGCGCCGTTGTTCAATTCTGAATCAAAGATATCAGCAACAACAGATGCAGCAACAGCTCAACTAAAAATAATAGGTGTTTCAAGAGATCCTGATCATTCTGACACAACTGAAGAGGGCTTTGCTCTTAGAGTTATGATTAATGAACATATCTTAGGAAACAACGTAGCAGGTATATAAGGAGATAAAATATGGCTATATCAAGAAACCAACTCGTAAAAGAGTTAGAGCCAGGATTGAATGCTTTATTCGGCCTGGAATACAAACAGTATGAAAATCAGTCAGCTGATATTTATGCTACAGAGTCATCTGACAGAGCTTTTGAAGAAGAAGTAATGTTGAGTGGTTTTGCACAAGCACAAGTGAAACCGGAAGGTTCAGGTGTTACATATGATAACGCTCAAGAAACTTTCACAGCTAGATACACTAACGAGACTATTGCTCTCGCTTTTGCTATCACTGAGGAAGCAATTGAGGACAATCTATATGACAGACTGGCTTCTAGATACACTAAAGCTTTAGCAAGATCTATGGCTCAAACTAAGCAAGTAAAAGCAGTTAATCCGCTTAATAACGGATTTGGTACATTCACTTCAGGTGATGGATCAGCTCTTTTTGCTACTAATCACCCTACACTTGCTGGAACTGTGTCTAACACACTAGCAACTGCGGCTGACCTTAACGAAACTTCATTGGAGCAATCATTAATTGATATCGCTGCAATGACTGACGAAAGAGGTCTAAAAATTGCTGCTAAGGGTATGAAGATGATTATCCCATCTGCACTACAATTCACAGCTGAAAGACTTATGGCTTCTGCTGGTAGAGTTGGAACTGCTGATAATGATATCAATGCTATCAAATCTATGGGGATGATTCCTCAAGGTTACTCTGTTAACAATTACTTAACAGACACTGATGCGTTCTTTATTATTACAGACGTGCCAAATGGTATGAAACATTTCCAAAGAACTCCTATGTCTACTAAAATGGAAGGGGATTTCGATACTGGTAATGTTAGATACAAAGCTAGAGAAAGATACGTTTTTGGCGTATCTGACTATAGAGGTATCTTCGCTTCACCAGGAGCTTAATACTTAAATATTTTGTGGCGGGACATAGTTCCGCCACATTTAACTACGAAAGTGATAATATGAAAAAAACTCTTATCAATATCTGGGCTTACAATCACCATGCTAAATTTAGTATTGAACATGTTGAAGACACACCAGAATTAGTTGAAAAAGCTATACTTGACAAACTCGGAGAAAATAGTATAGTCTGGGAATATCTCGGAGATAGTTATCATTCGGGAATAAATAGAATAACTTATGAAGAGGTTATTAATGATACAAGACCTATACAAAGCAAAAAGGTCCTTGGAGTTGAAGTGGGAACAGGAGCATCTATCTAATGACAGATACACTCTTGAAATGGTCAGAATTGATGACAAAGTTAAAGAAGTCATTACAAAGATCAAGCTTGAAGAAGCTAGGATTGCTCACTTACAGAACAACGTAGAAGGTTCTGCTCCACAAGTTTCTGTAGCTACTTAGACAAAAGCTACATCGCTGAAATGCATAAATACCTAGGGATCTCTTGCACTCCACTTAAAAATAACATATAATATTCGCACTATACATAAATTAATTAATGTTTTACATAGACGCGGTATAGTCGACGGCCTAGAGACTATGTAAAATCAACTAGGAGAATAATCATGGCTAATACTACTTTTTCGGGACCGATAAGAGCGGGAACGATTTCAAACACTACAGGTACAACACTTGGTGACAACGTTGCAAACGTTGGTCAAGTTGTTATGTGCCAATCTCAAGCGATTACTCAAGCAGATGGTACAACTAATATTGTAATTCCTGCAAACTCACAAATCGTAGCTATTGAATTATCAGTAGATGTAATTTGGACGGGTGTAGCAACTACAGCAGGTTTAGGTTGGACTGGTGATGCAACTGCAATAACAGCAGCAGCTGCTGTAGCAGGTGGAACATTAGGAATAATTTCTGCAACTGCTGGAGCTGACGCAACTAGAGTTAATAACTGGGCAGATGTTGGAACAACTGACAGAAGAATTCTTTTAACTAACACTAATACAGGTGATGGTGAAGGTTTCTTAACTGTAAGATACGTTCAAAACAATAACCTAAGTTAATAAATAATTAGTGTGGGCTTCGGCCCACATATAAAATTTTAAGGAGAAAAATATGAGTTCATTTTCAAGTGACCAAACAACTCTTAATAAAACTACAGGGGCAGCCTCTGTTTTATTAGGGGCTAGAGCTAGAGTTACATCAATTCAAGGAAGAGGAGAAGCAGGTTCTGTTTTATCTCTACATGACGTAGCTGATGCAGGAGACGCGGCAGCAGGTAATTTAAAAGCTATCTATAGATATGAAACTGAAGGACTAGAAGTTTATGTCCCCGGTTCAGGTATCTTGTTCCAAAATGGAGTTTGTGCTACGTTAACTCAAACTACTGGTACAGACGGTAGCGTTACATTAACTATTACAGGAGCGTAAGCTCATGGCTAATACGACTTCAGGTTCTTATACTTTTGATAAGAACTTAGGCATTGATGAAATCATTGAAGATGCTTATGAGCGTATTGGCATTCAAAGTGTTTCTGGTTATCAATTAAAAACTGCTAAAAGATCTTTAAATATTCTATTTTCTGAATGGGGAAATAGAGGTCTACAATTTTGGGAAGTAAAAAATCAAAACGTAACTTTAGTAAATGGTCAAGCTGTTTATAATTTTTACAGATCCACTGCTGATGGTGTATCTGATGGTGTAAGCACTACACTTAGTGCAGGAATAGATGCAGCAGTTACAACTATTCCCTTGACCGCGATCACGGGTTTTCCAACAGCAGGTACTTTAACTATTGGTACAGAAGATATTACTTACACAGGAATTTCTAGTTTAAATCTTACAGGATGTGTGAGAGGGGTTAATGGCACTACAGCTGCAACTCATGCAAGTGGTGATACTGTTCTACAGTCTCCAAGAGGTATGACTGATATTCAAGAAGCAAATTACAGAGTAGATACTACAAGTGTTGATACACCTATGACAAGAATTAGTAGATCTCAGTATCAAGCATTTTCTAATAAAACAGATTTAGGTTTACCCACTCAATACTGGGTTCAAAGATTTGTAGATAAAGTTACTATGACTTTATATTTAACACCAGGTAGCTCACAAGCAGGTGATTTTATAAATTTCTATTATACAAAAAGAATTGATGATGTAGGAGCTTACACTAATGCAACTGATGTACCTTACAGATTTATACCTTGTATGATAATGGGTCTATCTTATTATCTAGCTTTAAAATATGCACCACCAAGAGTACAGGAATTAAAATTATTATATGAAGATGAATTAAAAAGAGCCGAGTCTGAGGATGGTTCTTCTAACTCAACTTACATATCACCTAAAATATATTTTCCAGGAGTTAGTTAATGTCTAGTTTTGCACAGGGTAAACATGCTTTAGCGATATCAGATCGTTCTGGTTTGGCTTTTCCATATAATGAAATGGTTAGGGAATGGAATGGTGCGTTGGTACATAACTCAGAGTACGAGCCCAAACAACCACAACTACAACCTAAACCCGTTAATGCAGATCCTCAAGCTTTACAAAGAGCAAGACCAGCAAGAGTTGAGTTTCCAACAGAAGATTTTTTACCAAATAATCCAATTACTACGACAGCTACAAGCACAACTTTAAAAATAGATTTTCCAAATGGTGATTTAGAAGTTAATGATTTTGTTAGACTTAGAAATGTAAAGTCACCGGTAGGGGGAGTTCCAATTGTTACAGGTGCTTCGGGTCCTGCACTAGAATTATCTACAACTTTGGATACAGCTGCTACAGCTTCTGATACAACAATTACTGTACAGACAGGAACACATTTTCCAACTTCTGGTTTTCTTATGATTGAAAAAGTAAATGCAGTTACAGGTTTATTTGAAAATGAAACAATAGAATATACTGGAAGAACTGGAGAGAATTTTACAGGTTGTATTAGAGGAACAAGTGCACCCTACAGAGGCGCTACACCACAACGTACAACAGCAGGAACTCATCCTATTGGAGCTAAAGTTTTTGGTGCTTATAAAGTAGATTCTTTAAACACAACACAAGTTAAAGGTACCGGTCAACCTGAATTTACAACTCAATTTGATGGTGTAAATGTTATATTAGCAAGTAATGCTACAAGTACAGAAACAGGGGGCGGTTTATTATGTACAATCGGACCCATTAATGATAGAGCTTAATTATGGCATATACATACGCAACACTTACAACATCAATTAGAGATTACACTGAAGTTGATGATTCTGTATTTACTCAAGCAGTAATAGATAATTTTATTATGCAAGCAGAACATAGAATTAACATAGAGCTTCCTATGGACTCTGATAGATTTGTACAAGAAGGTACAATGGCCGCTGATGTGAATAATATAAGAGTACCAGCAGGAACTTTATTTGTAAGAGGTGTAGAAGTATTTAATGCATCTAATACTACGGAAGCTGGAACTTGGTTAGAGAAAAAAGACCAAACTTATTTATCAGAATATATTGGTAGACTAACAGGACCAGACGGTGATCTAACAGCTCAGGATGTTACAGGAAAACCTAAGTATTATGCTATGTTTGGAGGAGCAACAGGATTAAGTGATACAACGTCAGGATCTATTTATTTAGCACCTACTCCAGACGTTAATTACAATTTTAGAATATATTATAATAAACAAACAACAGGACTATCGTCTGCTAATACGACAACTTATGTAAGTAATTACTTTCCACAAGGACTATTATATGCTTGTTTAGTGGAAGCATATGGATTTTTAAAAGGTCCAATGGAGATGTTGACACTGTACGAAAATAAGTATAAAACTTCAATACAACAGTTTGCAGGAATGCAAATTGGGAGAAGAAGACGAGACGATTACACTGACGGAACTGTTAGAATACAAGTCAAATCACCTTCACCCTAAATTAGGAGATAAAAAATTATGGCAATAACATCAGCAGTATGTAACAGTTTTAAAACAGAAGTTTTACAGGCTCTACATAATTTTACAGCATCAACTGGAAACGATTTTAAATTAGCTTTATACACAAGTAGTGCTACTTTAGATAAAACAACAACAGCTTACAGTGCTACAAACGAAATTACTAACACATCAGGTTCAGCTTACACAGCTGGTGGTATAGCACTTACAAGTGTAACACCGGCTTTATCTGGTGACACAGCTTGTTGTGATTTTGCAGACGTGTCTTGGACATCAGCATCTTTTACAGCAAACGGATGTTTAATTTATAATGATACAAATGCCGATAGAGCAGTTTGTGCAATTGCATTTGGTGGAGACAAAACTGTATCAAGTGGAACTTTTACAATTCAATTTCCAGAAGCAGACGCAAGTAACGCAATAGTTAGAATAGCATAAGGAGGAATTCCTTATGGCATCAACCTGGGGTAATAATACTTGGGGCTCTAATGAGTGGAGTGACGATACCATTACTATTAGTCTTACAGGACAATTAGCAACATCATCAACAGGTTCTTTAGAAGCTTTCAACGAAGAAGGTTGGGGTAGACAAGAATGGGGTAATTCTGGTTGGGGTGTAGAATATGCTGTATCTCTTTCAGGTCAACAAGCTACCTCATCAACAGGTTCTATTACTACAGAAATTGCAATTCAATTAACAGGTTTACCAACTACATCAAGTGTGGGTTCACCTACTTTAAATCTAGAATCAATTGTAATTCCAACAGGTCAACAAGCTACAACAGAACTTGGAGACTTTGATAATGCTGGAACCTTAGTAGGTTGGGGTAGAAATGGTTGGAGTGAAGAACCTTGGGGAGATTCATTTAATAAATTAGAACAACCCGCTGGTGTAAGTGCAACTTCTAGTGTTGGTTCACTAACTTTAGATTTAACATCTATAATATCTTTAACAGGAGTTAGTGCAACTTCAAGTGTTGATTCTTTAAGTTTTGTTATAGATTCTACACCTGTTATAACAGGTGTCAGTGCAACATCTTCAGTGGGTGCTATTGCACCTGCGGATGTAATGGGATTAACGGGACTTTCATCAACATCTTCAGTAGGGGCTATTACACCTGCAGATGTAGTGGGATTAACCGGACTTTCAGTAACATCGTCCGTTGGATCATTAGCTGTTGTTAACATTGAACTTCTAGATTTAATTGGAGTGTCATCAACCTCTTCTGTGGGATCTTTAGTTACAGAAGTGGGTTATACTCTATCAGGACTTTCAGCAACTTCTGCAGTTGGAACAATTGCACCAGCCGATACGATGGGCTTGACTGGAGTGTCAGCAACTGTTAGTGTAGGAAATGTAACACCTTTAGGATATGGAGATGTTACAGCAACACAAAGCGCTAGTTATAGTAATGTAACGGCCACGCAAAGTGCTAGTTATAGTGACGTTAATAGTATATAAACGTCATTGACTTTATATAAAATATAAATTAAAGATCTAATTAGGAGAACAAAATTTATGGCATCAACATACACGGATCTCGGCCTAGAGTTAATGGCAACCGGCGAAAACGCTGGTACTTGGGGAACAAAAACTAACGCAAATTTAAATTTAGTAGAACAAATAGTCGGTGGATATTTAGAAGTATCAATCGCTGGTGGTGTACAAACAACACCTTTAGATGTTGATGACGGAGCTTTAACAGGTAAAGCTCAAAACAGAATTATAAAACTTACAGGTACTATAACAGGAAATCAAACGGTAACATTACCGGTTGGCATGGAGAATTTTTACATTATCCAAAATGCAACTACAGGGGCATACACTGTTGAATTAAAAGCAGTTTCAGGTTCAGGGGCCACGGTCACTTGGTCAACTACTGATAAAGGTTGGAAAATAGTATATGCAGATGGTGTTGCAACAAACACAGGTATTTACGACACAGGTTTTTCAACTTCAGCTGGAGATGTAACTCTTACTGGAACACAAACTTTAACAAACAAAACTTTAACTAGTCCTGTAATAAATACAGCTACGTCCACAAGTCCAAAAATTGTAACTAATATCTTGGATAGTGGTGGAAATGAGTTATTTGTTTTAACTGCTACAGGATCAGCAGTTAATGAATTTACAATTGCAAATGCGGCTACAGGAAACAATCCAAGTATTACTGCTTCTGGTGGTGACACTAATATTGGATTAAATTTAGTACCAAAAGGTACGGGTGTTTTACAAGGCGCAGGTTCAGCTTTAAAAATTGCAGGACTGGAGACTATGTGGGTTCCAGCTTCAGCAATGTATGGAGCTACAACAAATCCAGCTGAAGCAGCTCAAGTAGAAACAACAGCTACAAGACCTGATATGAAAGTATTAGATTTTGATGCTAGTACAGATGAATTTGCACAATTTTCAGTAGCTTTTCCCAAATCATGGAACGAAGGTACAATTACTTATCAAGTGTATTGGACATCTGCTAGTACAAATACAGGAGACTGTATATTTGGTTTACAAGGTGTATCAGTTGGTGATGGGGATACTATTGATGTTGCTTACG
>JGI20154J14316_10004347_pt1 | contig 10907 bp, 7 predicted proteins | sample COG_04_FD_14316 | JGI IMG/M metagenome (IMG submission 14316) | reverse complement strand
GCGGGTAGTACCGGGCAGGTTCTACCACTGGTAATAATGGTTTTGCTGTCTTCACACTCATAATAGCGGCCAGTGCGCTCCAGGCTGTCACGAATAGGCGTTGAGTTTGATGAAGCACTGTTACGGTATAGTCTATTGAGCAGTTCGCCTTTATTGCCTGTCAGCGCAGACTCATTCATCTCTGTGATATTGATGTTGTCGTCTTTGCCACCGAAGGTCCCAAAGCCGATGCGCATATTTTCTGACGCGGCTAATATACCCCCTAACGCATTTTTTGCCGTGTAGTGCCGCGTGCGGCCAAAGCTGTAGAAGTTAGCGAAATTTTGTATCTCTTCCGCATAGGTACAGTTGATACCGACACAATCTGTCCTGTTTGGTCCTTTGGGGTAAATGCTTGTTGCCGGCTTGATTTCTACGAGCGTACCCTCGGTGCAGATGCCACCTGCAGCCGTGAAGGGTGAAGTGCCGTCAACAACGCCGACGACGTTGTCAGGGCAGTTAATCGCGTCATCGATATCAGTCCAAGTGTAATGTTTAGCCAAAAAAACCGCACTGTCGCTGCCAGGCATATCTTGGCCAACGGTTAAATTAATTTTTGGGCTGTTCTGCTTATAGGGATCAGATATAGCAGCGGTTGGATCTGAATTTGTAAAATTATCGCCACGATTATCCAAGCCAACCCAGGGTGAATAGGTGATTTCAGGGTTATAGTAAATCTTGTTGTAGTCCTTATTGCGCAAGCGCCAGAGACCTGATGTTGAATCCTTTGCCTCACTGACTGCATAGCTGGGTCTGCCAGTACCATCTTCCGGTAAAAACCAGGTTTTGGTCAGGTTGCCGACGGCGTAGTAGCCCTCACTCTGGTCAGTGAGGATGTCTGATGCCATGGCATCAGAATCATCGAGTAAAATAAACACATTAGGCGGAGCGGCTACGGGTAGTTCCAACGGTCCCTGTGAGAGCGTGCCGCTATCAACGACATTGCCTGTATTGACTGCATCTGCGGCTTTTTTAAGGATGCTGACGTAGACGATACCAAGGGCGCAGCGCGCCTCAATTGTGGATGCTGGTGTATCACAGACACGGTAAATAAAATAGTCCAGGCCATCATCCGTGACGTTTGTTCCGGCTGTTGGCAGATAAATAAATTCACCGCTGGTGCTGTCAGTACCGACCTCGTTAGTGAATGTCACAGTCGCCAGCAGACTGGTCGTGGATTGTAGCGTTGAGTAATACAGCAGGGTATCGTCTTGATCCCAGGCCTTGGGAAATTCACTGATAAGCTGTCGGTAGTTGGTCGTTGCTGTGTCCGCGGGTGACGGGATGGGCGACCGGGTAACGATGCGTTTGTCTTGCTCCATGTAATAATTTACCGGCGTGCTGATCACTCGGTTGCAGGGAGCAGCGGCAGAAAAATTGTAATAGCCCAAGGCTAGCAGAGGGGTGAGGAAGCCGGGCAGCGTGTTGAGAGACTCGCCCAGACTGTCAAATTCTTCGCAGACCGTGATGCCCGGTGCATCATTTTGATCCGTAAGGTTGACGGTGATAGTTGCTGTATCTGTCAGACCCTGACTATCAGTGACCTCCACAGTCAGGGAGTAAGTGTTTTTTGTTTCAAAATTCAACAGTTCAATATCCGGTGTGTGCGTGCCCACCAGAAGATCACCGTTACTATTGACCTGGAATTCGGCGGGTGCGGTTAACCCGGCAGTAATAGCGAAACTAAAGGTCGTATCATCGACGTCGATATCAGTCGCGCCGAGATTCAGGACAAAGGCATCGCTCGCTGAGTTTTCCGGCAAGTTGATAGATTGATCGCTGATCTCCGGCTTGTCATTGCTACCGGTGATGGTAATGACAATTGCCTGCGTCACTGGATCAAGGCTGGTAGCCGCAAGAATAAGGCTGTCAGTGACCACGTCACCGGCATCCAGGTCCTGGACCAGACTTTGGTCGAGGGTATAAGTCCAGCCGCCGGGCGTCACGACGATACCGCCAAAGGTGCCCGTCACATTGGTAGAGAAGGTCGGTGTATTACTGGTATCGACATCAGTGATGTTGATGGCGCCACTGACTGTTACGGTATCTCCAAGATTGCCTTCAGTAACGCTGCCCGTAAAATCACCGGTCACCACGGGTAAATCATTAACGCCGGTGATGGTGATATCCAGGGTGGCATCCCTCGTACCCCCTTCATTGTCGTCAGCGGTATAGGTGAAGGTGTCAAGCAGAGTCTGGCCGGCATCGAGGGCCTGCACCATAGGGTTAAGATTATCGATGGTGTAGGTGTAGCTACCATCGCTGTTCAGCACAAGGCTGCCATAAGTGCCGGCGGTGGCGGCGCCGATGGCACCGCCGTTGANNGCNCTNACCANCAGNNTATCTGTATCCGGCGCGCCATCAGCGTCATTNGTCAGCACGTTGCCGGTGNTGGTGGTGCCTTCTTCGTTGATGCCATTCGTATCCGCGACGACAAGGGGCGCTATGTTGGTGACGGTCCAGATAAACGTATCCGCGACCGTGAGGCCATCGCTGTCAGTGGCGGTGATGGTGAGGGGATACATTCCGGCGCCATTATTCAAGTCGATCTGGCTGGCAGAATTATCCATAGTCCCCGTGATCAGGCCGGTGCCTGTGGCCAAGGTCAGGCCGCTGGGCAAGGTGCCAGCGGTGAGGTTAAAGGCCACCAGCGTATCGCCGTTATCAGTGCTGGGTGTGAAGGCGGCAGAGACATCGAGGCTGATACCCGGCTGGCCATCCGTGTGAGCTTGATTAGCGATGGGCGTGCCTACCAGAGGAGCATCGTCAACGCCGGTGATGGTGATATCCAGGGTGGCATCCCTCGTACCCCCTTCATTGTCGTCAGCGGTATAGGTGAAGGTGTCAAGCAGAGTTTGGCCGGCATCGAGGGCCTGCACCGCGGCATTCAGATTATTGATGGTGTAGGTGTAGCTGCCATCGCTGTTCAGCACAATGCTGCCATAAGTGCCGGCGGTTGTGGCGCCGATGGCACCGCCGTTGAGAGCACTGACCAGCAGGGTATCTGTATCCGGCGCGCCATCAGCGTCATTGGTCAGCACGTTGCCGGTGCTGGTAGTGCCTTCTTCGCTGATGCCATTGGTATCCACGACGGCAAGGGGCGCTATGTTGGCGACGGTCCAGCTGAAAATATCGGGTACCGGTGTGCCACCGTCCGAGGCGCTGATTTCAACACTATAGGGGCTGGACCCGCTGGCAGACGGGTTGATGGTGCCTTGAATCAAGCCAGTGTCGACGTCAAGGCTCAAGCCATCGGGTAATGCACCTGAAGTCAGGGCGAAGGTATTGGGATTGCCATTAAATGCGCTTTTGATATCGATGAGGACGCTGGCGCCGTCATCGTTGACCTGGTCAGCAATGCCGGCGCCAGCGACGGTAACAGCAGCATGCGCATTTAAGGCGACCGAAAGAACACAGGCTAAAAAACTGCCCCTGATCAACTGATGTATTGCTGTCTGAATCATTTTATTGTGCTCGATTAATCACTAAAATTTCTTACCATAGGTACTTTGCAGGTAAATTTTGGCTGCTGTGGTCTTACCCCTGCCTAATGCCGTGATGCGAAATATCTGAGTAATATCAGATCCCGCATCACCACCCACATTGTCGAGGTTGAGTTGGTCATCTCCCGAACGCACGGCTTGGACAAATTCAATAATGTATGACGGTGGGTTGATGCTACCGGAATATGTTGTGGTGATGGCGTTAGCTGGCGTCCAGGTGGTTGCCGTTTGCCATCTGGGTGTGACTTCAACACCCTGGCTCTCATATTTGCCATTCGCATTGGCGGTATAAGCCGTGGTCGAGGTTTCAAGTTCAACGATAGCTTCTGCCGCTTTTAATGCGGCCTCTGCGGCCGAGAATGCACTGCTGGCATCGGTGGCGTTTCTCGACATGCGTTCAAGCAGACTCGTCATCTGAATGGATGACGTGCCAAGTAAGGTGACGATCAGTAATATGATCAGGGTCATAATCAACACGACGCCAGACTGCTTGTTAGGACTGTGCATGTAGCGAGTCACTCCGTAGGTAAATATTGTCAATGAGTTAATGAGTCAATGGGTCAATGGGTCAATGATCGGCTATCGGCCATTGCGCAGTGCCACTGTTTGGCTGAAGGTTCTACGCAACAGACCATCGGTGGCTGTGCCAGGCTTGCAATATTGCGTGCTACAGCCGTGAGTTGGGGTGCTGGTCCCATCGACATCGTCGATAGACGTGGCGACGATGGATACNCTTAGAGAGCGCACATCGTCGAAATTTATGACGGCCCCGGCGTCGACGTACCTGTTGGGAATCTTGTCATTATCGGTGTCAACGCCGTATTTAATCTGCAGGTCTTCAATGCCGTCTACCAATTCGGTAGGCGGCGAGATGCCCGACTTGCGCCACAAAGACAGAGGACTTTGACCTGAATTGTTCCTGCCTTCGCTGGGTGCGACATAATAAGTTTCTGAAGCAATGGCTGACACGTAGGCACTGTTTTTAAAGGCACCAAACCGAGCGAGGATGTTGGCATTGGTGTAGCCGTCCGCGTCTACGCTTGTGGCATGCTCGATGAGATCGCCGGCGATACCGCTGACTCTGAAGAATGTTTGTTTTTCACAATCGTGAATAAAGGCAATATGCTCTGCGGCAAAGTCGAAGTCTTGTGTTGCGGTCTGAATATCGGCGGTGTTGGTTGGCATGTCGATTTTCAGGCGGTGAGTCTTCTGCGGTAAATAGTTAATGGTGATGATGTCAGTACCTTTGACGATGGTACTGATATCAATCCCGGTACCCGCCCCGATGCCATTCGATTTGTAGACATGGGTGTCGGTTGTGCCAACTGTGCTCGGTAAACTGTTGCTTATATTGGGGACCCATGCGCTGGTTTCACCCTCGTAGCCAATGATTGGCCGGTCAAGATTGAATTCGTAAGGTATGTCAGCGAGAAACGTTTTATGCACGCTGGCATTGGTTGAAAAGCAACCCTTATAGCCGGAAGCTTGGGCCGCTCGCGTGATGATGCCGAGCGCGAATCGACCGGATTCTTGCATGGCAGACTGACCCGCGAGTAAGTTGTAGGTTTTTGCATTGGCTAAAAACAATTGGCTGACGCCCAGCATGATCGTGGATGACAGTGCCAGTCCGATCAAGGCTTCCACCAGGGTGAATCCTGAAATTTTACCCATCGTTGTCCTGTTGATCATCACTGCACCACCACCAGGTTAACGGATGAAGCTGTACTGGTGCTGATATCAGACCATTGCACGGTAATCGCATATTCGTTACCGTTTTTCACCAGCGAGGCTTTGCCACCAGGCAAAACACCGACGATGTTCAAATTTGAGCACGCAGTATAAGTCGAATCGTCGGCGGCATTAATGGAGTTGATGGAACATAACCACTGTGCCGTATCATAAGCAGCCATTTGCGTTGGCGAGCAGTTGTTGGCGGTACAGTCGATGCCAACAGCCGGCGTGGTGGTGAGTGTTATGTCGCTATAGCTGGTGGTCTTGTTAACTTGGATGCGGTTGGCAATGTCGCTTGCCAGGTACGTTGCCTCGGTACGAAAAAACGCGTTGCGATTCGCATCTAATCCGCGGAGTTGTAAACCGCTGGCGCCGAGCAGGCCAACTGACAAGATGAGGACTGAGATTAAAACCTCGATCAGAGTAAATGCTTGTATCGATTGTCTCACTACGTTAGTTCCAATAACTTAAAAATAAATAATAGTTTAACAATCACCAGGTGCCACGTTGTCGATTTTAGATCGACCAACAGGGGTAATGGTGATCAGGCGGTCTTTACCTGGGGCGCAAAATATAAATGTTCGAGTCGAGTTGTCATGCATGGCGCCAAAGGCGTTGAATTGCAGTGAATCGCTCTCTGAGTTGATGGCATCGACGCCGAGCGGTGCTGGGAACGAACGAATGATATCGCCGTTACAATCGCCTGGGTTACCGACGACGACACACCAGCCGTTACCGAATTCGTTGTTGTTGTCGATGATGTTGTCGATGGTGTTGTCGATGGTGTTGGTTGCTTGCAGACTCACAACCCCACTGACCTTGGAAGCCTCGCTCCGTGCAAGGTTGATCGCTATGACAAGTTCATTGATTTGGGTTGTAGTTTGGTTTTTGCTGACTATTGAGTTAAAGCTTGGGGCAGCCGCGAGGATGCCAATGCCAATCAAGGCGACAACGAGTACCAATTCTATTAACGTCATGCCGTACATCGACAAGCGCATTGTTACCTCCTAACCAGCTCGATGACTCATGCAACACCGCTTTTTGTTCATCGACTTCAGGATGCTAATCTAACACTCAACTGGTTGTAATTTGATCGATTCAGGGTGGGCTAGGGCCGAACGGTCGAATCCCTAGTTCAGGCGGTAATGGCCGCCAAAATGCCGCTCAGAACCCATTGAATGATTGACGCGGCGCAGCTAAAAATACCTCAATGTGGCGTAGGATTTTAAAGTTAAATCTTGTGCCAAGAGGGAAGCCTGATGCAATTTGAGAAACGTCTTTTGTTGATTCTATTGCTGAGCTTAGGTTTGGCGTCGAATGCGAGTGCTGGCGACGCCATAGACAAATCACTGGCGGTGCCCGCGAAAGCGGTGATCAGTATTAATAACACTCGCGGCGCAGTGGCTATTATCGGTTGGGATCAGCCGCAAGTCAGCATCAAGGGTGAGCTTGACGATCTCGCCGAGGCGCTCGTCTTCGGTGCCGATGATGGGTTGATTGTCGTTGATGTCAAGATGCCCCGCCAGGATCTGAACTGGGGTAATGGTTCCGACTTGACCATCCAAGTGCCTCACAGCAGCCGAGTCAAATTTGTTGGCGTGTCCTCCGAGGTTGAAATCGAGAGTGTACGGGGTGGGGTTCAGTTGCAGTCCATCAGTGGTGATCTGCGGGCGCGAAAAATCGAAGGACAACTGATAATGAATACCGTCAGTGGCGATATTATCATCGAGGATGTGGCTGGATCAGTGCTGGCATCCACCATCAGCGGTGATCTGGCGTTGTCAGTCACAGCCACTGAAGTGCGACTCGATACGGTTTCTGGTGATTTGGTCCTTGAGATGACGACGGTTGACCAGCTGGCAGCGCGGAGCGTCAGTGGTAGCATGGAAATTATCGGAAAGCTCAATCCAGCAGGTCAGATAGACCTGTCATCAGTCAGCGGTGATATCCGCCTCGGCCTACAATCGGGGCTCAATGCCACCGTTGATTTGGATGGTGGTATGAGTGGTGCTATTGAAAATAGACTGAGTGAGCTCGAGGCCAAAACCCATTTTCCCGCGCGCCAGCGCCTCAATGCAGTATTTGGCGATGGCAAAGGTCGAGTGTCGGTTCGGACTGTCTCCGCAGATATTACGCTAGAGGAGGGCTGATTTCTCGTTGTGACTGAATCCCATTCCAGGCAAGCAGCAGGCTGGCTAGCCAATCTGTTTAAAGAACTCAAACGGCGGCGGGTGATCCGCACAGCGACCCTGTATGTCGTCATACTGTGGCCGATCATTCAGATTGTCGACATTCTGTCGCCCACTCTCTCCTTGCCCGACAGCACCATGCGCTATTTGGTCACCGCCTTTGCTGCCGGCTTGCCGTTGGTGTTGCTTAGTGCCTGGTTGTTCGATCTAAATCAGCGAGGCGTGGTCCGCGATCAGGGCTTGAATGCGAGTGCTTCTCACGCGGGTTCAGGTGCCGTTCCGCCTGAAGCGACGGCTTTGATTGGCAGCCGAGCCGAGCTGGCAATGATTGTCGTGATGCTACTCGTCGTTGGCGGTTTGTTTTATGCCCAGCTCACTCTCCAGGAATCCATTGGGTCGCCAGCCGTCAATGCTCAGGCGCAGGAACGCACTGTCGAGGTCGCGAAGGCAGTCACCAAGGCGAGTAGTCAGCTAGCAGTGGTCAATAGGATCGCGGTCTTGCCCTTTGAGTCTTTTACTGATGACCGTCGTGATCGATTCTTCGCCGACGGGCTTTCGGAAGAGTTGCTCAATGTGCTCGCCGGGGTGCACGGACTGCAAGTGGCAGCTCGTACATCCTCTTTTGCCTATCGCGGTGTACGAAAAAGCGTACAACAGATCGGTAGTGAGCTGGGCGTCGACTTCATTCTTGAAGGCAGTGTGCGGCGTAATGATATTGACGACACCATTCGTGTGACTGCGCAATTGGTCAACACCCGTGATGGCGCGCACCTGTGGTCGAATACGTATGATCGCCAATTCACCGATGTTTTCAAGATTCAGGATGATATTGCCGCAGCAGTTGTGGATGAGTTGAAAATCAAGTTGCTGGGTGCGACGCCGATAGATCTGGTATCCCGAGCTTCTGCCAGCCCCGAAGCCATCATTCTGTATAGTATGGGTCAGGCTGAGTTGGCCCGCCGCAGTGAGGTGAGCCTGCAGGACGCCGCGCGATTCTTTCAACGGGCAGTTGATCTGGACCCCGACTATGTGGCGGCGTGGGTTGGTCTGGCAGACGCCAACACGCTGCAAGTTTCCTATCGTTTTGAGTCCGCCTCGAAAAATGCTGTGAATGATGCGTATCGGGACAGGCTGTTGGCTGACGCGCAGGCAGCGGTCGATCGGGGATTGAAATTGAACCCGCAGTCAGGCATGGCCTGGGCCAGTCAAGGCTTGATCCACAGGGTGCGAAACCACGAAGACGAAGCGGCCAAGCAGGCATTGCTTAAAGCGATCGAATACAGTCCGAACTACGCGATGGCGCATATGTGGTATGCGCCGCTGATCGATGATCCCGATGCCAAGCTTGCCGAGTATGAGGTGGCCTTCAAACTGGACCCTCGATCCCCCGTTGCCGGTTATAACGTTGCTAGTCTGTATATTGATCGTGGTCGTGACGCCGAAGCGATGCAAGTCTTCGGCAGTATTATCGACGCCAATCCTAACTTTGCATTGGCCTATCGATTGTCAGCGCGGGTTAGTCAGGCCCGTGGCCGAATCAGTGACGCGATTCGACAATATGAAAAAGCCTATGGGTTGTCGGGTAGCGTTCACGTTGCCTTTGACCTCGCCAAGTTGCAGCTGTCGCTTGGCAACTACAGGCAAGCCGATGAATGGATTAGTGTCGCCAAGGCGACGGTTGAGCCTCAGCATATGTGGCGCTTTGACTGGCTGGAGGTACAGCGTTATGCCATGCAAGAAGACTTTGATCAGGCGCAGACGGTGCTGCAGCGGTTGGCTCAGTCGAGTGGGCTGGGGGAGCCGAATCAGTCAGCGCATGAGCATTACCTGATGGCGTCTTATGCGTCGTATCTGATCGGTGAGCCGCAGGCCGCGATTGATTATTGGCAGCAGGCACAGGGCCTCGAGGACAGAAACAGGCAAGGTGGCGATCTCGAACAGTTCGCGATGCTGGGTACCGTCTACGCCTATCAACAATCGGGTCAATTAGAGGCTGGCGCGGCCTTACTCAACGTCGCCAAGACTGAGTTAGATACGGTTCTGGCAGGGACCGCCCGCGCTGATCCCAGCATCTGGTACCGTCAAGCACTGGCGAACCAGTTGGCAGGCCAGCAGCAGATGGCCCTGATGAGCCTGCAACGTGGCATTGATGAGGGCTGGGTGGCATTTTGGCAGCCGCCTATTGAGCCAATTCTACGGGATATGGCAGTGCAGCCTGAGTTTCAGACCATGATGGCGGGCTTGCAGACCAGAATCAACTTGAGCCGTGACCAGTACGCCCTTGAGCAGTCGTTTGCGGCAACCCCGAACGCGGGAGGCTCGGGGTCTGAGTGAACGGGGTACTTGAAGATTGGTCAAAATGCCCAATCTTCGGTCAAGTAACGCACGAGTCAGCCATGTCGGCTGACCGAGAGATGCTCTATTGACATTGAATTCAGTGACTTACAGTTTTGGTGCGATCCTTGCGTTTCTTTATGCAGAGCTAGGCAAAGATAGGCAAAGATAGGCAGATTAAGTTAATAATCTTAGCTTAAGAACGGAACGACTTTGTATTAATCATGAACGACGGAGATGGTATGGATAACGAGATGAAATCATCATTGACTGCCCTGGATACCTGGTTACGGGGTTTGTATATGTTGCTGTTTACCGTGATCTACTCGGTGACGGAGTTCGTTCTAGGACTGATTGTCGTGTTCCAGTTCATTCACGTGCTTTTCAGTCGCACAACCAACGAGCGACTGCTGGATTTCAGTAGTGACCTGAGTGTCTATATCTACCAGATACTGCAATTTTTGACTTTCAACTCGGAGGCAAAGCCCTATCCATTTGCAGTTTGGCCGAATGGCCCCGAGGACCTTGAAAGCCTGGACTTGTTTGATAATGTGGAAGCAGGCCCTGAAGCAGGCCCTGAAGCAGGCTCTGCCGCAGAATCTGACGCAGACGCAGGATCTGACGCAGACGCTGAATCAGACGCCGGAGAGGCGGGTGCTAACCCAGGTCAGAATGATCCGGCGGAGACCGCGAAGCGCGCGAAGGATTCAAAGCCGGATCAGCCAGCGGATTGATCGTGCCAAAGATGACGTAAAAGCGACTGCATTTTTGTAGTCGCTGAGATATTCTCACCGTTGCGACCATGACCTTTCATGGTGAAGCCCTGATGATGGGCCAGCTATTGAGCTGGCTCAAGGGCGAGTTCGCGTGACAAAGGAATTTCGAGATGTCTCTGCTAAATACCCTCCTGCTATCAATTGCCGTGCTGTTGTTTGTCCCCATCGCCGAAGCTCAGGCCACAGAAGCTCAGATCACCGAAGCTGAGCTCGAGCAAGACCTTAAAATCGAAGCCGCCCGCTGGGATATTAGTCAGCCTGATTACACCGTTTCGGCCAGTCAGGCCAGCCTGAAGGTGAGCGAAGGCACCTGGATGAGCCTGGATATCTCTCCC
>JGI20154J14316_10004340_pt1 | contig 10918 bp, 10 predicted proteins | sample COG_04_FD_14316 | JGI IMG/M metagenome (IMG submission 14316) | reverse complement strand
ACTCCTTTCTAGAGTTCTATATAATTAAACAAGATATTTTATCTTGTTACACTGGGAAAAAATTATTTCCGCCTATATTTATATAAATATATACTAAATGATCTAAAGAGTCAAAGAATATTTAAATTTTTTTACATTTTCAATTCTTGTTTTATTCTAAAAATTTGACAGAAACGGATTTAAGACACATACAAAATATAGTTACATTTCAGTTTTTTTAAACAAAAATATATCAATTGACGGCCAGCTTTTTAATGGCATGTGTCTCCAGAAGCGGGACCGAACAAGGATCAGAACGATGAGTGATAGAGATAAAGTCGAACATATTCAGTCTATTAAATATACAGACGTTGAGCAGGTCCTGACCGATGAGTTTGGCGACCGCTTTAGTGACTACCGGGTCAATTACCGAAAAAGCCTGAATTATGACACGAATGGCTTTATTCCACCTTTTCCCTTAACGCTATCTATTGAATTTGTGAACCGCTGCAATCTCAGTTGCCAGATGTGCTACACGATCAACCATAGCGACAAGAAAGCCACTTTATCAGTTAGTGACATCGAAACTATGATGCAAGAATGCGCCAAATACGGCCTGCCTGCAGCAGTCGTCGGGATGGGCTCTGAAGCCCTTATCTATAAGGGCGCTCAAGACGCTATTAAAAGCATTCGTGACTCGGGTGTCATGGACGTGTTTCTTGGTACGAACGGCGTCTTACTCAACAAACAGTTATGTAATTTCCTGGTTGAACAACGCGTCGCGCGTATCGAAGTGTCACTGGATGCAGCGACACCTGAAACATTTAAGAAAATACGTGGCAAGGACGAGCTTTTAAGGNTTGAAGCCAATCTGGAAACACTCATTCAAGCNAAGAAAGANGCCAACTCCAAACTTCCCGTGATCCGGCTTTGCTTCTGCGTTCAANAAGACAACATCATGGAACAAAAAGCATTTTTGGAAAAATGGCGGGACCGTGTCGACTACATTGATTTCCAGGAAATGGTCGATTTTGATGATGTTGATGACCTTAGAGGTATGGGCGAAGACGCATTCCGCGCTGGAGACCTGCCCCCACCCGAGAGCACATATTGCGCGTATCCTTTCAATAGCTTGCATGTCTGGTCAAACGGTGACGTGACACCTTGTTGCACATTTTTTGGCAAGGCCCTCGTTATTGGCGATGCGACGAAACAATCACTTAAAGAAATTTGGGATAGTGATAAAATGTCTGAAATTCGGGATCAATTGTTGACCGGCCGTTTGAACAAAGTATGTCATATNTGCCTTTCCAGCCGAGACAAAGAAAACTTTGCCACAGCAGGCGTTGCAGCCTCCGAGGAAATGGATGCAGCAAATTAATTNCCGTTTATTTTTCTAACTTAGTCACGTTTTAACCGTATTTTTTTCATACGGCCTGACGTAAGTTCAATTTCCGTAAAATGTATTTTTACTGGAATCTTAAATCGGTCAATTTTATCCTGACATAATTTTTTTATCCGCATTCGTGCGCTTGCTGCAGGTTCGAACTCCACCAAAACAATGTCAGCGCAAACAATATTGCCCATTAAAGGATGCCTCTCACCGTAAACTACAACGTCTTTTACATTTCTTAACGTCAGCAAAAAACTTTCAACTTCGGCAGGATAAACCTTATCGCCACCAATATTAATAAGATCCGATTCACGCCCAAGTATCCTGAAATACTCACCATCGACTTCGACTTTGTCTCTCGTCATAAAGTACCCGTCTTCAGTAAAAGGGGACGGCGCGTTCAGGTAACCAAGCATTGCTGATGGTGATTTTATCTGCAGTTCGTCGTCGACAACTCTAATATCAAATCCTTTGCCACCAAGCTTCACCCACAAAGATCCATCATCGCGAGATTTGGCCCGTAATACACCAAGTTCAATGAGCCCATAGGTTTGACGGAGTTCCACTTCTGGGAAAGCAATGCCGAGTTGCTTAAGGGTGCTCTCAGGCATGGGTTCAGCGCCATAACTAATTATTTGCAATGAAGCAAAATTCCGCTTGAGCCATATTTTGCTCAACAGCAATATATTTAAAAATGTCGGGGTCGCAGGCAAAAGCTCTACGCCATAGTCTTCTATCAAACCGCAGATGTAATCCGGCCTTCGGTTTTCCGGCAACACAACATGTGATTTATTAGATAAGCCATGTAACAGCGTGTTGAGACCGCCCCAGTGATCAAACATCAGAAAATTGATCGTTACTAATGCTGGCCTGCTCGTAAGGAATTTCTCAAGTAGCAATGAAAAATTATGGACAACACCTTTAGGAAGCCCCGTAGAGCCTGAGGTAAACAATATAAGACCTGCCACCTCAATTGAACGAAGCTCATCTATCAAGTCACTCTGCTTAACCGATCCTGGCCATGAATGGATTACAGCTTCTCCCGATGCATCAACTGTCACTTCGTATGAAGCATCAACGAGAGGTAATACATTGATCAATGTGTTTTTTGTTGTTGGAAGTAATGGCACGATGATCGTTCTCAGCCAGATTAAACCAAAAAGTATCGCCACAGTCTTAGGTGTATAATCAGAAGTAAGAAGGACAGTCTGACCTTGCTTAATACCATTCTCAGTTAGCCAAGTCGTCGCTTCTTCAATTTCAGAAGACAGCCAATTGAAACTTTTCACTTCACCGCGGTACGCGAGTGCCGGCGCCTCCCCTGCTTCCGCAAAGCGCGCCCGCAATGCATCGACGACATCAATGGCCATTATATTTTAATCACCGTAACGCCCCATGAAAGGCCCACACCAAAACCGCATAATAAAACCAGATCACCCGATTTGACCCTACCGTCACGAATAGCACTATCCAAAGCCACCGGCACTGAAGCGGAAACCAGATTGCCAACATGAGAAAACGCACGCACCATTTTCGAATCCGGAATACCTATTAACCTCTGTACAGTATCCAATGCAACAGCGCTCGCTTGATGGAACACGAACGCATCAATTTTTTGGATATCCAATTTATTCTTTTGCAATGACGCTTTGACGGCTTTCGGGACAACGTCGCTAAAAAAAGATAGTATTTTTAAACCATCCATTTGGATAAAATTTTCAATATCTGGTAGCTCATCTGTTTCGTCATTCTTCATAAACCTTGTTCCCCCTCGTTTAACAAAGAACCGGGAAAATAAATCACCTCTACTGCCAAAAACCGACAAAAAGCGCTCAGCTTTTGGATTATCAACAAGCAATGTTGCCGCAGCGCCATCACCAAACAGGGTGCGAGTTGAGCGGTCTTCAGGATGTATAAACCGGGTATACGTATCAGCCGTTAGAATCATAACAGTCTTGGCGATCCCACCGCGCAATAAACCATCAGCAATCTGCAAGAGATATGGAAACGCAGAACAACCCATATTGATATCAAGACAGAATGCATCTGTGCGCACACCAAGGCGATGCTGCAAAACACTCGCATTACCAGGCACAATATAATCTGGCGTCTCTGTACACACGATCAACGCATCAAGTTTCGATATCGAAAAATTTTGTTCTTCAATGAGGTTTTGAGCTGCGGATTCTGCTAAATCTAGGGCAGTTTCAGTTTCATCAGCAACGTATCTCGCATGAACCCCCGTACGTTCAACCAACCTCGGCATATCCCAATCTGGATACTGCTCTGCCAAAACCGAATTCGTCAGTAAAGTTTTCGGGAAGGCCGTACTCATCGCGGAAATTTTCATGATGTCTCCTCGGACCCTATACGCAGCGCATCTGTCAGGGATAGAGGGCGACCGTGTCCAGCATAAACAGTCAAATTCTGTGATAAAGCGTGATACTCATCAAGTGAGCGCGCGAGGTCATCTTTGTTACCACCTGGCAGGTCGCTACGCCCAGGACCATTCCCCATTAATGTGTCACCCGTAAATAGTGCGTCTCCAATAACAAACGACATGCCACCCTCTGTATGGCCAGGCGTGTCTATAACCTGAACCTCAAAAGGGTCCAGATTCGCGATTCTCAAATCAATAACAGAACAAACCTCAGTCGGAACTGTAACGTTTGTCTTTCCATTAAATATTAATCGGTAAAGATTGGCCCGACGCATAAGTGGAAGATCAGCATCACTTAAAAAAAATGGGATATTGTAACGCTTTCGAATGATTTCAACTGCGCCAATGTGATCAAAATGCGCGTGAGTGTTTAAAATCGCAATAGGCTGCAATTTGTTATTCTCAATTTCAGTAATAATTCGCTCATCTTCGCTACCAGGATCAATAATCAATGCATATCCATCTTTACTAACGATATAACAATTCTGTTTCATCGGCCCGTTAGTTATCTGCATGATACTTTGGGTCACCGAACACCTCCGAAAAAGATGACCTGATTAGTAATATTTCCTGCGGCGTCATCCATAAAAAACTGCAATGCGTGATAAATTTCGTCGACGGATATCTCATTGGGTTTAGAAAGAAATTTATATTTTTCTGCCAACGCCATTTCCGATAATCCAGTAACCATACCGTCACCTTCTACCAGCGATAAACCGAGTGTGTTGAGGGTAATATCTTCATCGAGAATTTCGTTTGCAAAAACTGCATTGAGGCTCTCAAGGGCAGCCTTGGATGCTGAATAGGCAAGACTGCCTTTACTCGCGAGCGGCACATTGATCGATGACAATTGAATAATTCGCCCTTGACCTGTTTTTTTCATGAGCTTGATGGCTTCACGGGTCATAAGAAAAGCGCCGACCAAGTTCGTATCTAAGATAGATTTAAAGGCATCAACGGTCGTCAATAAGCCAGTCATGCTATTGGAGATACCCGCATTATTAATTAACCCGTCAATCGCAACACCGTCTTTACGTAAAGATGCAAAATATTTAATGACATCCTTTTCATCCGTGATATCGAGACATCCGTGCGTGTATTGCGCGTGCGTCAGATCGCTTGGGCTTCTGCTGATACCATATACGGCAACACCATTTTGCAGAAACAATTCTGCGACAATTCGTCCAATGCCGCGACTTGTTCCAGTAATGATTATCTGGCGTCCCATGACCTCAACGTTCCTTTTTCACCTGAAACTTAAGAGTTTTGCTGCGCTAATCTTTGGTCGACGTGATCGGCAAGGGCCTGAACAGTGTTAAAAGGACTATTTTCCTGAATCATACTATCTTCAGTAATCAAAGTAACAATTTGACCTGTTTGATCAATTATCGCTTCTTCTATAGCTACGACAAGGTTGACCAAAACCAATGAATCGACGGTTGTTGTGTCTCCCAACAATTGTGTTTCCGGTGCTTTTGAAATTTTTTGTGAAACATCTGATAGTTCGTTCACCGTGTCGATTGCCGCGTAGACAAAATCAATACCCTTAGTCATTTACTCTCCGATCATAATTTATTGTCGTTTAAAATAGTTAAATTCACGTCTTCCAGCTAATCCAGAGACATCACAAATTACTACACGCCGCCTTTATCAATGGTATAGAATAATCCTTCGGCCTGACCTGAACGAATTGCATCTTCAGTAAAGTTATAAATATCATCGGATAGAACAGTTCTGAACCCATGTCCAATTCCAGGCCGCTCGCCTTTATACAGACCGAGGTGCCAAAGTTTTTCACCTGCAAGCGTGACATCGGTAATAATATTATTATCCCAATCCCTCGCGTAATAGCCGAACGAGCGGGCTGACAAAGTTCCACTTTCATCTGTATAAGCAACATCAACGTCTTTTATGAACCTGTATGGAACGTTCAACGCTTGTTCCACATGATGATAAAACGACATGCATTTGTTATCTTCTAAATCAAGTGCTCCAACGCGACCATTCATCTGATGTAACAAGGCAAAAGGCGATTTTGGACCGATCCCGGTATAATCTCGCAACGCTGCAAATCTCTCAGCATGACGACCAATAACCGCAAATGAAAGAAAAGGATGCTCAGTCCTAAGTGCTGCTGGATACTTTCTCGCTGCTTCAGTGATTGCCCCCATTGCCGATGGTGTATTTAGGATATCGAACACCCCCCCGTTGATCACAGAAAAATTAAATAGCGGTATTAGCAATGTGCCGTCTGGTCCTAATGCTGAAAGAAATGAGTTAATGACGTCNTCAGGACGNAATAAACGATTCTTTGACTTACAAATGTACATCAACCTAACGGACGATGAATGAACAAGTAACGTTTCTCCTTTTTCAACGCCTGCCATATGCCAAGCGTTCGATAAGGAGGCACAAAGATCAGAGATAGTTTCTTGCGGCGAATGGGTAATCGCAATATCCCTTTCAAAGAAAACTTTTTAATACGCAACCAAATATATCAGCAAATTTGAAAAATAAAGAGGCGCAATAATGGCCTTACTTTATATTGTTATCAATTTCTTCAATAAGCCCGGCACTAAGGAAACTTTGTACGGCATCATCATATGCTTCAATAGGAAGTGCCGACCCATCGGCAATAGCCAGCAGATCTTTCTCACCATCGGCATCAATCATTAACTGATAGAACGCAAGACCGCCAAACGTCGATTTAGTCGCCGTTGTGCCCGTACCCAAACCATGCTGATACGGATAAACACCGTGCTTGGACATAAACGGAGTTCCTGTAAACGTCGCCTTGTAGGTCCGCGCACGCTCGATTGCTTGCATTGCATCCCAGCTGATTTCCAGCATTTGCGACAGATTCTCAGCATTGATTGCGCTCAAATCATCGGCTGAACTATGATACTCTGCATACCCTATCTGCTTTTTACCGGGGATTTCCGGTGTAATATGTCCCCCCCGGACTGGGTGCCCAAATGGTACCCGCAGTCCAATAGCATTGAAGTGTGCTTGATCGCTTCCGTTGCAAACACCGTCATACTCTAAAATATCATAAGGCAGGCCACTATTGCGGAGCGCATGCTCAAACGCTCGATCAACAAGCGCATCACCGTAATAACTTTTGACATAGCGGATCGGCGCATTATCACCACAGATCGCGATTTCATAACCACCTACAATTTTATCCAGATTGTATTTGTTCTTGTCGATCCACGTCAGCGCACCAATAGTCTCAGGCCAAATACAAAGGCGATAAGAATAATAACGATCCTTCACCTCGTTTAATCGGCGAAAAAGTTCTGTCGCAACGGAAACACCACTCAAATTATCGTTAGCGCCATAGGGATGGCAAAGATACGTACAAACCATGATCTCCTTGTCAGTTTTCCCCGGAAGATACACTTCACCAACGCGTAATGCGCCATCGTTCAAGTTCGTATCGATATGTACTTTGTAGTTGCCAGGCTTCCACTCTTTTACTTGCGTTTGTGAGGCACATAGCCCCCAGTCATATTTGTAATATGATTGGCGTAACGGGATCGCATCAGGCAAATCAGGATGCGTCGACACCCGTTCCAATAATTCTTCCAGCGAAAGTTTGCCTTCGAATGAACCACTATAAATGTGCACATGATATGGGTGATCAGTAAAATCGATGACACGGTTACCATCCGGACCTTCAACCCAAGCCTCATTTACCGAGAACTCTGGCGGGATAACCCAGTCACCAACTTCACTGCCCGTTGGAAATTCATTGATTTTAAAATCCAGATACTTCTGAAGATGCTCAAGTGATGATAAAAAATCTGGCCCACACAGTGCACGATATTTTGGAAAAAGCTCTTCAACAATCTTCCAGATCGTTTCCCGACTATCTTTCATCATGTTAGATGTTGGAGTCTGGTCGATATAAGCCATTGTACGTCCTTGCTTACTAAAGCTTTAAATATAGCCGCTGAGCCAAAAATCAAAACGGAATCGTAGATGAGATTAGTAAATATATTCCCAAGATTTTTTGGCAAAGATTAATATGATCCTCATATTTTGCCAATTAACCTCACACACGATTAAACTGTTCCTGAAACATCACTTTAAGAGGTCATACCGTGCAGGCAAATTCTTCATTATATGGCGACGACGTTTTTATCATCGCTGAGGTTGGCAATAATCATGAGGGCGATTTCACCCTAGCTCAGGATATGGTGGGACTGGCTGCAGAAGCAGGCGTTAATGCTGTGAAATTCCAAACCATCATCCCCGAGTTGCTTGTGAACCGAAGCGACGAGCCACGGTTTTCGACATTAAAAAAGTTTCAACTCAGTTATGATCAGTTTGGGGCGTTGGCAAAACAAGCTCACGGTGCCGGTATCAAATTCTTATCAACGCCCTTCGATCTCGAGAGTGCGGCATTCTTGGGCACGATTGCAGATGGTCTGAAAATCGCTTCAAGCGACAATACATTCTATGCCTTGATTGATGCTGCTGCGCGCACGGGCAAGCCCTTGATCATCTCAACAGGCCTAGCCGATGAGGACGATGTTCGGCTTGCTGTCCAATGTGTAGAAACGGTATGGCGTGGGGGTATTCCTCTTGAGCAACTAGGGTTACTGCATTGTGTGAGCAATTACCCGACGACAGCGAATAACGCCAACATCGGCGCGATTGCATCGCTTAAAGCTGAGTTTCCCGCACAAACCATTGGTTACTCAGATCACACCATCGGCATTGAAGCCGCGCGTCTTGCAGTTGGCGTTGGCGCTAAAATTATTGAAAAGCATTTCACCATTGCCAATGACCATTCGGATTTCCGCGACCATCAATTGTCTGCTGACCCCGCCACCATGAACCAATTGGTTCGTGAAATTCGCATGGCCAGTGAGTTGATGGGAAGTGGCGCCATTGAACTTTCGGACTGCGAAGTCGATATAGCATCAGCTGTTCGGCGTTCCATCGTAGCGGCTGAAAATTTAAGCGCTGGCACTACGGTGACAGAAAAAGACCTGAACTGGACCCGACCCGCTGGCGGCATGGCACCGGGTGAGGAACGAGAAATTATAGGCAAGCGCCTTAAAACCGCCTTGTCACAAGGCGATGCTTTCACGCCCGAAATATTGGAATAGAGTTCCAGCATGTGTGGTATCGCAGGTGCATTTGGCCCATCACCACTGACGCAACAAGGCGTGTCAAAAGCACTTGCCAGCATGAAGCAACGCGGCCCCGACGCACAGGGATGCAATCAATATACGCTGAATAAAAACACTGTCACATTTTTACATACGCGCCTCGCGATCATCGACCTCGACCCCCGTTCCAACCAACCTTATGAACGGGATGGTCTTTGTCTCACCTACAATGGTGAGATTTATAATTTTATTGAGCTTCGTTGTGAGCTAAGCGCTCTCGGCCATCGGTTTGAGACAAATTCAGATACCGAAGTGTTGCTTGCCAGTTATCAGCAATGGGGTCTGAATTTTATCGATCACCTTGAAGGCATGTGGGCGTTTGCGTTACTAGATCAAAAAAAAGGTACGCTCATCCTAAGCCGGGACCGGTTCGGCGAGAAACCGCTGTATACATGGCTGAAAGACGGCACCCTCTATTTTGCATCAGAGATTAAAATACTGTCTGCAATGGTTGGTGAGCGTCCTTCCGTAAATGTTAATCACCTGCGTCGATATCTTGTGAATGGATACAAATCTCTCGGCAAAGTGGGTCAGACATATTTCAATGACATCCAGGAATTCCCTGCCGCGGGCATTGCGTTGCTCAATGCACCGTCAAAGCTTGAGCCCACGCCTTATTGGAAACTTCGAACAGGTATCACACAGGTATCGGCAGAAGATGCGACCGCACATGCCAAAGAGTTATTGACCAAGGCCGTCGAATTGAGGATGCGCGCCGATGTGCCCCTCGCATTTTGCCTAAGTGGCGGTATTGATTCAGCAACCCTCGCGGCAATCGCAGCGAGGGAAATGGGGCAGAATATTCATTGCTTCTCCATCATCGACAGTGATGAAAGATATAACGAGCATGAAAACATCGATACCATGGTTGCGGCCTTAAACTGTCGCCATCACACGGTACATACATCGACGGAAGGCTTCTTTGATCGGATGCGACGTCTGGTCGGCTATCATGACGCCCCCGTTGTCACTATCAGCTATTACATGCACGCATTTTTGTCCGAAGCGATTGCGGGTGAAGGTTACAAGATTGCCATTTCTGGCACTGCCGCTGATGAAATCTTCACAGGGTATTATGACCACTATTCGATGTGGTTGGCTGCCATGCATGACAGACCAAGCGTTGATTTCGACACGTTGGTTCATGAATGGAAAAGTGGGATGGGTGCGCATGTCCAAAACCCTGGTCTTCAGGACCCACTTTGTTTTGTCAAAAATTTCAATCAACGCGATCACATCACGTTGGACCGCNACCTGTTTTCTTCATTCCTGACGGAACCCTTTGAAGAGGCATGGACCGAANAAACGTATTCGCCAGAATTATTGCGCAATCGTATGGCGAATGAGCTTTTCACTGAAGCCGTGCCTATCCTTCTGCATGAAGATGATAAAAACTCAATGCTATATTCTATTGAGAACCGCTCTCCATTCCTGGATAGAGCACTCGTCGAATATATATACTCAGTCCCAACAGAACATCTAATTGGTGGCGGACTTGCCAAGAAAATCCTCCGCGATGTGGGCGAAGGTATTGTGCCCGACAGCGTCCGCCTAGATACACGGAAACGTGGCTTTAACGCCTCAATCAACTCTTTGGTCGATAAAAATGATCCTGAAACACGTGATGCTTTGCTGAGCAACAGCCCCATCTTCGATGTCGTCAAACGTAGCGCCATTGAAGGTTTTTTGAACGAAGATATGCAGAGCAATAGCTTCTCAAAATTTCTATTCAGTTTTATTTCGTCGAAGCTATTTCTCGAGGCCCAGCATGAACCGCTTTAAGGGACAGTTTCTATGACCACCGTTGCCGTCATTCAGGCGCGTCACACGTCAACACGCTTGCCCGGCAAGATGCTCCTCCCCCTTTGCAATGTACCCGTGATTTCCCACATTATCGCACGTGCTCAAAGCGTTTCTGAAATC
>JGI20154J14316_10004334_pt1 | contig 10931 bp, 10 predicted proteins | sample COG_04_FD_14316 | JGI IMG/M metagenome (IMG submission 14316) | reverse complement strand
TATCCGTTTATCTTTCAAGAAATCACCCGGTTTTTCCAGCAGATTAAAGGTGCGCATGATGCCGCGCAGCACGTGAATATTTCGAGTCGAAGCCATGGACAAGGCATCACCAAAGGCCGCGTTGAACCAGGCTTTTGCCGTGCCGGCGCTGTCGATGACCTGACCGTTAATCTCTGCCTTAGCCTGACGAATGGCTTTTTTGTCTTCTGCCAGGCTGGCCTTGAAGATGGGGCGCAGTTCTTCTTCTGTACGTTGATGAAATTGTAGCGCCCGCGCCAGAGGGTCACTGATATCTCGCAGCGTATCTGCCAGTAGGTGGGCGTGAATAATGCCAGTACTGCAGCCGCGACCATACAATGGATTGGTGCGCAGGGCCGCGTCACCAACCGCAAAATAGTTGAGGGCGACGGCGCGACCTGCATCCACAAAGTGGTGCCAGACTGCGTGAATGTCACCGAAGCCGAAGGACTCGGTGGTGGGTTCGGCCTTGTCGGCGGCCACCCAGGGGGCCAGGCCGGGGATGTTGCGACAGATCAGGTCGAACTGGTCGCTGGACTTGATCGCTTCATGCAGGGCCTTCTCTTCCTTGTGCAGGCAGGCGATGACCGCAAAGTGACCGCCTTCGCCGGGGAAAACCCCATATTTAATATAGCCTAGGTCGCCCGATGAGCGATCCTTGTTGGTGCCTCGAGCCGGTTCCTCAACGCCGGGCAGTAATTTGTAGTGGCGAGTAAAGTAGACGATTTCAGCATCGTCATCTTCGGTTTTAATCGCGCCACCGGCTGCTTGAAGCCAGGTTTTGAGCTTGCTATTGCGACCGCCAGCATCGATCAGTACCTGGCTTAGCAATTGTCGCTCAGGTTCGTCGCGGGTCTTGACGCTGATGCCGTCAACCAAGATTTGGTCGCCGTCTTTGTGGCTTAACAGCGCCGTGACCTGGGTATCGCTTTCGATGCTGATCAGGTCTTGTTTCTCAGCGTAACGCCGAAATACAGTTTCCATGGTGGCGCGACGACACATCAGTAACCACATCTTCTCGTCGCCAGGAAGGGGGGTGTATTTTTCTTTCAAGTCGGGTGGCAGCATATCTTCAAAGGTCACCTTGCGCGCACCGGCGGCAAAGAAGTCGTCCATCAGGCCCGGAAAACTGTCTTGCAGCAGGTTGCTCATGACAGCCAGGAACGCATGGGGATGTTTGAATTGGGCCGCACCGCGCCGGTTCCATTCGAAGAACGCCTGGTCTGGGTCACCGCTCGGTGGTGGTGAGTCGCGCTCAACAACAGTCACCGCTAGTCCGGTCTTGGCGAGGGCCAATGCTGTGCAGAGGCCAGAGATGCCGGCGCCAACGATGACGACAGGGGGATTTGCGTCATTCATACTGATAAGCCCTCAAGAAATTTCAGAATGCCACGGTTCACTTCAGCAGGTGCTTCCTGCTGAGTCCAATGGCCGGCGCCAGGAATGAGTTCGTTGATCTGCAGATTAGGCACGTGCTGAGGCATGGCCTGTAGTGCTTCCGCTGCCATCATAATGACACCGTCTCTATCGCCCGCCATAAATAGGGCTGGCTGTTGTATAGTCGTTGGGGAGCCGGCAGTCAGCTCCCAGGTGAGATCCTGTGCCCGGTAGTAGTTCAAAGGGCCGCGGAAGCCGCTGTGCTGAAAGGCCTGGGTATAAAAATCCAGATCCGATTCGCTGCACCATGGGCCCAGCTTGCCTGGATCTGCCATGCCGGTGAACAGCTGGTCATCTGCGGCTTTCGGTGTGAAGGTGGTGAGATCAACATCGCCAGACGCCATATGGTAGAACTTGCGCAGGGAGGCGCGCACATCGGCCTCAAACTCAGCTTCGGCGACACCCGGTGTTTGGAAATATAATTGATAGAAAAACTGGCCCGCAAACAGCTTGCGCATGCGCGCCAAAGGCAGTTCTGGCCCCCTTGGCATGAAGGGTACGGACAGAGCGCCCACCGCAGTCACCTTGTCTGGGTGATGCAGGGCGCAACTCCAGGCCGTTGGTGCGCCCCAGTCATGGCCCAGAACAATGGCGGTTTCATAGCCCAGAGCGGTGATCAGACCGATGACATCATTCACGACCTCAACCTGGTTGTAAGCATCGATGGTTGGCGGTCGGTCGCTCTTACCGTAGCCGCGCATGTCAGGCGCTACCGCCTTGTAGCCGGCGTTAGCCAGGGGCTCGAACTGGTGTCGCCAGGAATACCAGGACTCGGGAAAGCCGTGCAGCATCAACACTAAAGGGCCTTCGCCAGCTTCGGCGATGTTAAGGCTGATGCCATTGGTTTCGATACGGCGCTGAGTAATCATCGCTGTGGTGCGCCGATGACCTGGCCACGGTGCTCGTCTGAGTAACCTTGCAGGTGGTCGTAGGCGACAGCGCCGCCGATGATCACCGTTTCAACACCGATGGCATCGCGGACATAACGATGACCATCGCCGGGCACGTCTTGAACGTAATACTCGGGACCTCGATCGATGGTGTTCGCATCGAAGATGGTGATGTCAGCAATGTAGCCTGACTTCAGCAGGCCTCGGTCAGGGATCGCCCAGATGTCAGCGGTGTCTGAGGTGATTTTCTTGATGGCTTCTTCCATGGACAACAATTGCTTGTCTCGCACGAAGTGCCCCAACAGGTAGCCCGTGTCACCGTAGGTGGAAAACGACAATATATGCGCGCCGCCGTCGCTGGCGCCAATCATGACATGGGGATGGCGGAGCATGCTGCCTACCTTGTCGTCATCATTGTGGCCCATGTCAGCCGAAATAAAGTGGGCATCGAGAGATTCTTCCAATGACAGGTCGATCATTGCGTTCAGTGCGTCCGTGCCACGTAGCTCGGCGATTTCTGCCAAAGTTTTACCGACGTATTGCTGGTTAGCCTCAGTCTCTACTTGGCGCAGTATGAGCGCCGACCAAAGGGGCATCATGCTGGTGGCTTCCTGGACCAATTGCTGTCGTTGGGTTTCATCCTGAAAGGCCGCCATGATGGTGGCCGGTGTGCCAAACCGCATCACGCGATACCAGCCGCGCAGTCGAATGAACAACAAGCTGGGAACGGCGAAGCTGAAGCTGATATCGATAGGGCGGGTTTGGACCTGGGGCCAGACTCGAGCCCCGGCAGCATTTTGTTCAACGATTCGAGCGATGACCCGATCCACGCCTTCGAAGTCACCACGGTTGATGAACAGGGGTGACAAGGTGGTGGTGATTTTGTGCTTCAGGCTGAGTTCGGCGAGCTGGTCGATGCGGCCAATGGTTAGGTCGATGTCATAGAATTCGTGGACCACCTGCAGGATGCGGTTGTATTCGGCAAGTACCGCGCAGAGAGCGTCAAGCTCAGCATGATCGGCATAGCGACTCGGTACGGGTTGGAGCTTTTCGTCCATATCTACAAAACTGGTGGACAAGCCGATCGCACCGGCATCCAGACACTGGCGCAACAGCGACTGCATCTCAGCAGTTTCTGTGGCCGTGGCGGTACGTTCCGTGGCAGCCTGGCCCATGACCCACAGGCGCAGCACGCTGTGACCGACGAGGGGTGCCACGTTGATGGTCAGGTCTTGTTGGATGCGGCCGACAAACTCGTCAAAGGTTTCCCAGTTCCAGGTCACGCCTTGCTCAAAGGCGACCAGGGGCATTTCTTCAATCTGATTGAACATGCCTACCAGCTTCATGCGATCTGCGGCTTTCAGTGGCGCCAAAGATAATGAACAGTTGCCCGGCACGATCGTGGTGACGCCATGTTCAATGGCGGGTTTAGCCGCGCCATCCCACAACAGTTGGGCATCAAAGTGCGTGTGTGGGTCGATAAACCCCGGTGATACGGTCTTGCCGGTGGCGTCAATCTCGGTGGCGCCGTGGCCGCTGACATGGCCAACTTGATTGATGCGACCCGCGCTGATGCCTATGTCGCCAATGTAGGCGGGTCGTCCGCTGCCGTCGACGATGTTACCGTTTCTGATGACTATATCCATTGTTTAAGCTCCTGGGCACCTGACGTGCCTATTCAAAATGTGCCTGTAAAAGAATGCCGATAAAAGTGTGCCTGTAAAAATTATCCGGGTTCAACCCATGCTCGTTGGAATTTAGGCCGTGTTCAAAATCGACTGTAAGACGTCTGTAAAGCATCCCGTACCTTGCTCCAGCCATGGCCGATCAGGTCATCAGCGACCTCGGCAGCACAGGCTTGAAACAAGGCCTGTGTGGCATGGTGATCCAGGGGTACCTGGGTCATGCCACCGTTCGCATAACGGATATCAACGATCAGCTCGACGTCCCCTTCATGGGCTGGCGCGAGCCGCACCGCAACGATCTGCGCTTCGCTCATTGGGACCTCATTGTGCCGAAAGGGGTGGCTCAAGAAATACCAAGTCGCTGGGCAGGATCGGATTGCCCGCTCGAGGTGAATCCGCCGCCGCCGGTGCGCGGCTGAAGACATGTAAATTCCAGCTCTGCAGGCTGGCAACGCCCTCGTCCAATGGTGTCGCCGCTAACTCGCGGGCAGCAATAGATTCCCAGGTATCCGTTGCGCATGGGTGTATGGATTTTCGAACCTTGATCATGAAACAGCCTCTTGTTTTTTGTTTGGGGTGGGCTTCGTCTTCAGGACGCCTGCCTCGGGCAAGGTGGCTTGTATGGCCACGACTTGCTCGAGCAACTGGGCGCGACTAGCCTCTGTTGCGACGGCCGCTAAGCCTAGGCCCAAGCCATATTGAGCTCGCGCGACCATGTCCGGTAACGTGATATTGCCTTTCGCCCAGGCCTGTATCCAGCCATAGAACTGGTGACCTAAGTTCAGTGCCAGTGAGTCTGGGTTGATTTGATGGCAGATTTCGCCGCGCTCGATAGCGTCGCTGACGAGGTCTTTGAGTAAGCCGTGGCGAGGCAAACTGAAGTGTGAAGACAGGGTTTGATCGGTGGTGGCTTGAATAGCCTGGGCGCCGGTACGATAGTAGCTGGGATTCTTCTCGAACAGCGCGGCGGTGACGTCTACCAAGCTAAAGAACACGTCGAAGCCCCGGTTGGGTTCGGCAGTGAGAGCAGCCATAAAATCAGCAAAGTCGTTGTCCATGACCGCGGCGATGACCGCCTGTTTAGAGCCGAACAGTGCATAAGGTGTGGCGCTGCTGACGCCCGCGACCTCGGCCAGGGTCCGCATGGAAAAGTCAGAAANGTCCCTTAATTGCATCAAATGCCGAGCGGTCGTGACGATCAGCTGACGCTTTTCGTCACGGTTGATTTCGCGCTTGCCCATGGCCGATCCGAATTCAAAGGAATTCTAAGGCTATAGAAAAGTTAAGCGGGTTTCAACAAAACTAAAACGTGTTTTAGTTAGACCGAATTATGGGGTCGGAGTAAAGTGCCGGGGTAAACCGGCAGCAAATCAGCAACTGACCTTTACGCCGGGACTTTACCCCGGCACTTTACTCCGACCCTGCATCCTTGGCGCGCTGGATGGCTTCCTGGATCAGTTGTTTGGCGTGGCTGGCGTCACCCCAGCCTTCGAGTTTGACCCATTTGTTAGATTCAAGGTCCTTGTAGTGTTGGAAAAAATGCTCGATCTGATGGAGAGTGATCTCTGGCAGGTCGTCATAATTACGGACATTTTCGTAGCGGCGGGTCAAGCGTGAGCTGGGTACCGCGAGAATTTTCTCATCGCCGCCGGCCTCATCGGACATCATCAAAACACCGATAGGGCGACAGTTCATGATGGCGCCAGGCGTAATTGCGCGGGTGCTGGCAATGATGACATCGGTAGGATCGCCATCGTCTGAGAGGGTGTGAGGCACAAAGCCATAGTTACCGGGGTAACGCATCGAGGTATATAAAAACCGATCAACCACCATGGCGCCTGAGGCCTTGTCCATCTCATACTTGATGGGTTCACCGCCGACTGGGACCTCAATAATCACGTTAATGTCTTCGGGGGGATTATCGCCGATGGCGATGGCTTCGAGTCGCATGTTGATTCCTTCTGACTTACTTGAATTGGCTGGCGCCGAGTAATGGCGTCGGCTTGGCAGCGCGCATTATTCGGATTGTGCCGATGTAAATCAAGTAGTTCGGATGAACGCGATAATATCGTTGATACAGGCGTCGGTTTGGGCGCCTTCGGTGTGGGCAAAGCCATGGGCTACACCAGGATATTCGTAATATTGGGCGAGTCCACCGGCGGCTTCATAGCCGCCGAGCAGGGTCTGGCTCATAAACACCGGTACATTCTGGTCTAATTCAGGCTGGACGATGAGCAGGGGTGGCAGGTGGCTAAAGGCACCCCTCGTCAATAAATGCTGAATGCTGGCGGCTTCCATAGTTCGAGTATCGCCAAAATAGGCCCGATGGCCTGCCGCCAACCGGTCCGGGGCAAAGTCGGTCCAGCTTTGCGGATCTTCGTGAAGGCGAGCCAAGACATACTGGTAGCGGGCGACGGGGTTCGACACGGGCCACAGGCCGATGACCCGGTCGACTCGGGCGCTGACATCAGATGCCATTTTATAATCAGCGCCGGTGTTGATGGGGGTCGTGCCATGTGCGGCAATATCCGGGTTAAGCGCCACCAGCAGGGCTAAATGTCCGCCGCTGGAACTGCCGATCAGGTTGACGGAGCTGGGTTTGAGTCGCAAGGCGTCGGTGGTTCTGATGAATCTGACGGCGGCGGCGATGTCGCTACTGGCGGCGGGGTGTTTAAACTCGGGGCCCTGGCGAAAATCGATGGCAAACACGCACAACCCGCGACTCGCCAGCTCGCGGCAGTAGTAGCGACCGGCCTTGCGGTGTAAAGATGACCAGGCGCCGCCATGGACATCGATCAATACAGGCAGGTCAGCCCCTTCAGTGACTGCTGGTCGATACAGTGTGCCCTGTAGTGTGATGCCATCAGCCTGGGCGAAATCGAGATCCTGTTCAGTAAACTTCAATTTGTGCCTCTTGCAAGTATCGCCGAGCGTTAGCGTTTGTCGGCGATAGCACCGCCTGGGTGTGACAATGATTATCACCTAAATCGCCGCTTTCCCCTATCAGTTGTTATACTGGCGAACTGCCAGGCCGTTTAACCGAGGTTTTTCACGCCCTTCATCGCTGAAGCGGTGAATAGCTGTTATCGACCTTCAGCGCGCGATCAATGAGCGATCAATGAGCTTTCGACACTCTATCTATGTTTAGACTTGCACCCGAATGGCCCTTCAGCCCGCAAAAAAGCCCCGTGTTTTACGGTTGGGTGATCTGGGCCTTCAGTACTATCGGCTTTCTCTGCAGTATTCCTGGCCAAACCATGGGTATGGCGGTTTTTACTGACACCTTCATCGAGGTGTTCGGTCTGTCGCGCACTGAGCTGTCCATGGCGTACCTGATCGGTACCATAGGCTCGTCGATTTTTCTGACTGCCGCGGGTCGTTGGTACGATCGGTTCGGGGCGCGGGTCATGATCACTGTTGCTAGCCTCGCACTGGCTTTGATGGTCGGATTCATCAGTGTCACCGACCTGTTAGCAACAGCTTTGGGTGGCAGCACGCTGGTCACTTTTATGCTCATCATGTTGGGCTATTTCGGTGTGCGCTTCTTTGGTCAGGGGGTGTTGACCAGCAGTTCGCGGAATGTCTTGCTGGTGTGGTTTGTCAAACGTCGCGGTCTCGTAAGTGGCGTGCGCGGCGTGTTTGTCTCTTTCGGCTTTTCCCTGGCGCCCTTGTTGCTAGGGTGGATGATACTCACTTATGGTTGGCGTGAGGCTTTATGGATCATGGCCTTCGGTGTCGGCGTTGTTTTTGCTGGGCTGGCATTAGTGTTTATGCGGGACAACCCAGCCAGTTGCGGCTTGCGGCCCGATGGTGGCCTGCTTGACGACTCGAATATTGTCGATGTAATTGAAGGCCCGAGCCAGACGCTGCGGCAGGCGAGACGCACTGGCGTATTCTGGATATACAGTTTCAGCCTGGGTATGCATGCCATGTTCAGCACGGCCGTGACATTTCATATCGTCTCTATATTTGCCGAAGCTGGGCGGAATGCCACGGCAGCCTTCGGTTATTTTTTGCCTGCTGCGGTCTTCTCTATCGTCGTCAATCTGCTGGCCAGTACCCTCGTTGATCGACGCAGGCTCAAACCGTTTTTACTGCTGATGCTCATATTCTTTAATCTCGGTGCCGTGGGTTTGCTTAATTTGGAGCAAAACTGGGGCTTCTGGTTGTTGGCTCTGGGCTTTGGTGCCGGTGGTGGTCTCTGGGGTGTGACCTCGAATCTGGCCTTTATCCGGTTTTTTGGTCCGCTGCATCTCGGCGAAATCAGTGGCTTGAATACCTCGTTGTCAGTCTTTGCCAGCGCAGTCGGTCCGGCTGCTTTCAGTCTTGGTCTGGATTATTTTGGCAGCTATAACGCTGCCGTTAGCATCTGCCTGGGTTTACTTATTGTACTATTGATGGCGGCCATATGGGTTCGCCAGGAGGAAGTGATACATGCTCACCACTGATGACGTGCATATCCAGCGTATTCGACCGCTGATATCGCCGGCAGTATTGAATGAAGAGTTGGCGGCTTCCGAGGCCGCGCTCACCTTGATCGATAAGTCGAGACGGGCACTTGAGAAAATCCTTGACGGGCATGATTCGCGCCTCGTAGTTATTGTTGGGCCTTGCTCGGTTCATGATCCTTTGGCGGCCGTTGAATATGCGCAATTGTTGCGGGCGGCTACTCGTCACCTTGATGATAAGTTGCTGATCGTTATGCGGGTTTACTTTGAAAAACCGCGGACTGTTGTAGGCTGGAAGGGCTTAATCAATGACCCAGACCTGGATGGCAGTTACAGAATAAACCATGGTCTGCGACTGGCAAGAAAGCTGTTGCTAGATGTGGCGGAAATTGGCTTGCCCAGTGGTACCGAGTTTCTGGATACGACCTTCGGTCAATATTATGCTGACCTCATCAGCTGGGGCGCGATCGGCGCGCGCACAGCGGAAAGTCAGATTCATCGGCAACTGGCGTCGGGGCTATCGATGCCCGTGGGTATTAAGAATCGCACCGATGGTGATGTGCAGGTCGCGGTAGACGGGATCCGGGCCGCGCGACACCGACACCTGTTTCCCAGCTTGACCAAAGAGGGTGCGCCGGCGATCTATGAGACGGCCGGTAACCAGTATGGTCACCTGATTCTGCGTGGCGGTGATCGCTGGGGCACGAACTATGATGCCGAATCCGTTGCGGTCGCGCGGCAGTTGCTGCGTCAACATGATCTGCCGGAAAATATCATTATTGACTGCTCCCATGGCAACAGTAATAAGGATCCGTACAACCAGTGTGAGGTGATTGACGTAGTTTGTGCCCAGTTGCAGGACCCGGATTGCGCCATTCGTGGCGTGATGCTGGAAAGTCACCTAAAGGCAGGTCGGCAAGATTACTCTGAACATGCAGTCTATGGCGTGAGTATCACCGATGCCTGTCTGGCGCTGGCGGATACACTGCCCCTGCTGGAAAAACTGGCGGCCACCCGGCGGCAGTAGATGCTGCGCTAAAAGTGATTTAATCCGTGGGGCGCTGGTAGTAGCGCTGATATAGTGCAAGTGTGACAAGCAAGCGGGGCGCTAGTGACCTGCTTTTCCCGTAATTTTTGAGGTTTACGCCATGTGGCTACGGATTCGCTGTGATCTCACATTTGAGATCGGTACGCCGACGCCCTTTGTATTGATGTTGCGGCCTCGCAGTGGCGCGCAGCAATGGATTGCCCGTGAAGCCTATAAAATCCAACCCATCACTGATGCCTTTGAGTTTACCGATGACTACGGCAACCTGTGCCAGCGCCTGATTGCGCCGCCGGGCCAGTTTTCAGTGCATACCACGGCGGATGTGCGAACTGCCGATGGCGTCGACCGGGATCCTGGCGCGCCGTTTGTGGAGGTGCAAAATCTGCCAGACTTCGCCTTGCGTTATCTGCTGCCCAGTCGCTTCTGTGAGTCCGATCGATTTGGTCAGATGGCGGCTGAAATTACCGACGGCGAACTGCTGGGTTATGACCAGGTGTCTGCCATTGAAACCTGGTTGCGGTCATCAATTGCTTATTTGCCTGGCACCAGCGATTACCCAGTTTCCGCCGTTGAAGTTAATCAGCGCCAGTCTGGCGTTTGTCGAGATCTGTCACACCTGGGTATCGCCTTGTGTCGCAGCCTGAGTATTCCGGCGCGAATGGTGGTGGGTTATCTCCACGGTCTGCAACCCATGGATATGCATGCCTGGTTTGAAGCCTTCGTCGGTGGTCGCTGGTACACGTTTGATGCCACCCAGACCGTACTCACCGGTGGGTATGTAGCGATCGGTTACGGCCGAGATGCCGCTGACGTGGCGGTGTATAACCAGTTTGGCCCGGCAGTCTTTCCGATCACCCATCATGTGAGTGTCGAGACCTTCGAGCCAGATGACGCCGATGGGTCGATGTTTATTTCGGGGTCTGACGGGCTTGTTGACGAATAATGTCGACCCCTGCAGGATCAATATTGCTGCCGTGGACTTGCTGATTATTGGCATGACCCAATTGCTGAAGTGACATGGCAGCCTGCAACGCGCTCCAGATACCTTGATTATCCTGCATTTGATTGACCGACTGCTTGGCGAGCTTGAGCCCCATGCTGGGCCGTCGAGCGATATGCTCGGCAAGGTCGCGCGTCCGGCTGACCAATTCTGCCCGTGGTACCACGTGATTGACCATGCCCAGAGACTTGGCTTCGGCCGCGCTGATGGCGTCTCCGGTAAACAGCATTTCTTTGGCCTTGCGCACCCCCACTTCCCAGGGATGCGCAAAGTATTCAACGCCGTTGACGCCAAAGGCGACCACCGGGTCAGAGAAGCTGGCGTCATCGCTGGCGACGATCAGGTCACAGACCCAGACCAGCATCAGGCCGCCGGCGATGACTTTGCCTTGCACTTCAGCAATTA
>JGI20154J14316_10004333_pt1 | contig 10933 bp, 10 predicted proteins | sample COG_04_FD_14316 | JGI IMG/M metagenome (IMG submission 14316) | reverse complement strand
ATCGGGTATTGGCGTGCCCGATTTCATTCTTGTTTCGGGCGAATATTTGGCCCAGATGACCCTGCCGTTGGCGTTGCTGAGCATCGGCGCCAGTCTATCTTGGTCGGGCTTTTTAACGGGGGGCAAGGTGACGGCCTATGCCTCGGCGCTAAAGCTGATTCTGATCCCCTATTCGGCCGCCTGCTTGGCTCACCTCTTAGGTTTTCGTGGCATGGAGTTGGGCGTGATGTATCTGATGATGGCCACCCCGACGGCGGCGGCCAGCTATATGATGGTTCGCGCCATGGGCGGTAACGCCAGTCTGGCCGCGAGCATTATTGCCATGACCACCGTCGCCAGCCTTTTTACGACCAGCTTTGGCCTAGTGGCGATGAAGGCGCTGCAATGGATCTAGCGGTCGCTCTTGGCGTCACCGCGCACGCGGGTAGGTTTCAAAAGAGTGATCTCAGGTCTTACTGAATCCAAGTTGGCCTCATCGCCGCTTAAGGCCGCCAGCTGTTTGTCGATAGACTCCAACGCGGCGGCGATCCGTTCCAAGGCCGACCTAGACGTTTGACCGATCGAGTCGGCCGGCTTCGGTAGCGCGACCTGGGGCTGCGCCGTGGCGACGCTCGACACCCCTAGCTCATTTTTGATGGCGTCGAGGTCAGCCCCTATCAGGTGCGTTCGCTCTTCGGCAAAGGCACACAGCAATAGGCCATCGCTGATTTTGTTGATCAGGCGGGGGATGCCCGCGGAATATTGGTGCACCCGCTCGATAATGTTGTGCGGAAACAACTCGACCCGGTCCATGCCGGCAATGCGCAGGCGATGCTGAATATAGCGCTCGGTATCGTCGAGCGACAGACCCTGCAGGTGAAAGAACAGTTTTACCCGCTGACTGAGTTGTGGAATGGCGGCAATATGGTCAGACAATTCCGGTTGGCCGAGTAAGATCACTCGCAAAATCGGCCCCTGTGAGCTCTCCATACCAGCCAGCATACGAATGTCTTCGAGGTTTTCATAACTGAGATTTTGCGCCTCATCGATCGCCAGTAAAATGGGGATGCCCTTATCGGCCAATTGCCGCAAGTGATCATTAAGGGCAAAGACGATATTAACCTTGGTCGCGTCAGCCAAGCTGATGCCAGCCTGATGCAAAAGCGTTTGAAACAAATCATTGCCCTGCAAGTTGGTATAGGCAATTTGGAAGAGTTGCACCTCTGCTTTTACATCGGCGATCATTTTTTTCAATAGGGTGGTCTTGCCCGAGCCAATCTCCCCGCTGATCACTACAAAGCCTTCCGGGCTCCAGATGGCCGAATCCATAAACACAAAAGCCCGGGAATGTTGCCGGGACATGTAGAGAAAATCCTCTTCTGGCGCCATGCGAAAGGGATGGCGCTCGAAACCAAAGTGCTTCAGATACATAGCAACGGCTCTCCTTGGGTTGAGGGCTCGCCTTACAGGCGCCAAAGCGGCACGTTAGCCGCAGCGAACGAGACACGATCCATAATCGACTTTACATCATATACGCCAGCACCAGGCCTCAACATGGCGGCGAAATCGCGTGCGGTCAGGGCCTTGTATTGGGTGTGCGCGACACAGATGATTATCGCCGCCAGATCGGTTAGCTCGGATAACTCGCATAATTCAATGCCATACTCCTGGCGCGTCGTGGCTGGATCGGCATGGCCATCCTGTACCAGCGGCTCGACCCCCCAACTCTGCAGGCCCCGGATTACATCGATAACCTTGGAGTTGCGAATGTCTGGGCAGTTCTCTTTAAAGGTGATGCCCAAAACCCCGACTCGGGCACCCTTGACCGGCTGGTTATTGGTGATGAGCTTCTTGACCAGCTCGCCCGCCAAATAACCACCCATGCCGTCATTGATACGCCGGCCGGCCAGAATGACATCGGGATGATAGCCGAGCTTCTCAGCCTTATGGGTTAGATAATAGGGGTCGACACCAATACAGTGACCGCCGACCAGGCCGGGCCGGAAGGGTAAGAAATTCCACTTGGTGCCGGCCGCTTCCAATACTTCAAAGGTGTCGATATGCATATGATTGAAGATAATCGCCAGTTCATTCATCAATGCGATATTTAGGTCGCGTTGGGTGTTCTCAATAACCTTGGCCGCCTCGGCGACCTTAATGCTGGCGGCGCGATGGACACCGGGTTTGACCACCGACTCATAGACCGCCGCGATAATCTCGAGTACTCCGGCGTTTGGCCCGATACGATCTTGAGAATATTGGTGAAGGTGCGTTCCTGATCACCCGGGTTAATTCGTTCGGGCGAATAGCCGACGAAGAAGTCGCGGCCACAGACCAGGCCAGACGTCCGCTCTAGGATCGGCACGCAGTCCTCTTCGGTGGTGCCCGGGTAGACGGTCGATTCGTAAACCACTATGTCGCCCGGCTTTAGATGCGGCCCAAGGGTTTCCGACGCGAGGATCAATGGGGTCAGATCCGGTTGCTTGGAATCATTGATCGGCGTGGGGACGCCAACTATATGAAAGTCGGCCCTCGCCAAATCCGCAGGATCACTGGTATAAAAGATATCGCTCGCGGCCAACTCTGCGCCGGTTACCTCCAAGCTACGATCCAGACCCCTTTGCAACTCGGCGATGCGCCGACTATTGATATCAAAGCCAATGCTCTGGCGTTGCTTACCAAAGGCCACCGCCACCGGCAAGCCAACATAACCCAAGCCGATAACGGAGATGGTGCGACTGTGCATGCGGGTCATAACTGTTCCTTATAATTAAGCGGTTGAGCCTGCTTGATCAGGACGCCTGCCGTGGGACTGTAAGTCTCGATTGGATTAAAGAACGCTAAGCTGTCGGACAGGGTGCCAAAATCGAAGTCATCAATGAGCCGGTTCAGGCGGCCTTCGCATCGTTCCAAGTTGGTGTAATGACGGAAGCGGGCGAACCAACTGGCCGTGTGAAAGCGTGGCTGATCGGGATCGACTTCCCAGGGGTGTAGGTAGAAAACTTTCGGCACCCGATTGCCCTGACTGGCTCGATTAAACAGAAATTTGAACAGTGCATAGGGAAACTGACGAAAATAGCCGCCCCCAGCGACCGGAATATTCAGGCCGGAAAACCTGGCCGCGGTGAGCGGGAATTCGGTTAATGCCAGGCCAGTGCGGGTTTGAATGCGGTAGGGCTGATTGGGTGTATTGGGCATGCCGTAGTTATCGTGGTAGATCGGAAAGATGCTGGAGTCCCAGGTAAAGCCCAATTCGGCGAGTATATCGAGGGCCCATAGGGATTTATCGGTGATCGAATAGCTGGCCGCCCGGTAACCCTCGATCGGCGCTTGGCTCAGGTTTTCCAGTATGCTCTTGGCGCGTTCAGTTTCGGCGCGAAACAGGGCCGGCGTTTGGCCGTAGATCAGTTGATGGCTGTAACCATGGGATGCAATTTCATGACCGAGGTCGGCTATCTCTTTGACCAAGTGCGGATAGCGTTCGGCGACCCAGCCGAGGATGAAAAAAGTTCCGTTAATTTTTTTGTCAGCAAAGAGTTGGAGGATTTTATGAGTATTGTGAACGACACGAGACGGTTGCTGTGGCCACTGCGCTGGGCTCACTACCTTGCTGAGCGCGGCGACATGAAAATAGTCTTCGACGTCGATCGTCATGGCGTGCAGGGTGCGCGGCGCTATCGCCGAATCCTTGGCATAAAGCATAATTACATCCTGTAATAATTTTTGTTGTTAGCTAAAATTTATAGCAAAGTTATAAATTTATTGTAGTTCGATAATTTTTAATTCCTGGGTTTTACGCTTCGTATACAGTGTATTGTCTTCTTGTTATGACTTGTAGTTTGAATTATTTCAGTGCAGTATCTATTTTTATATACGACCCGGTTGGCTGGACGCCGTTACCTTTTTGAACTGCAAGGAAGCATGTGTGTCTTATATTAATTTTGCTAAAAATCATCGACACCTACCCTATCTGGTCCTGGCTGCGCTAGAGTTTCTTCTGCTGTTTCTTAGTCTTTATATTGTCAAAGCCATACAAATATTATTGAATGTTCTGCCTGAGTCTACCCTTTCATCGGACCCCGTCGTCGCGCTGATTTATGCTGCTTTCTTGAGTTGCGGCTCACTCGCTATGGGGGTCTATTTGGCGATGATGCGCGACAGCTTTAAGGCGATGTTTTTTCGCACCCTAGTGGCCTATTGTTTCTTAGGCGTATTGCCACTGTCGCTGTTGTCCTCTATCTGGCCATTCTTTAATCTGACCGGTAGTAATTTATTTTGGGTTGTTATGGTCTCAACCGGCTTAACCCTCATTGCGCGTCGGATTTTTAATCGCTTAGTCGCCTCCGATCGACTGTCATTGCGAGTGCTGGTGTTGGGCACCGGTGCGTCCGCGCGCCAGTTGCAGATCGATTGCGAACAACACCGGCGCAGTTTGAATATTCGTGTGGTCGCTTATCTAGGGTCTGCGCAGGCAGCCATTGCACCGAGTCAGTGTGTCGCATTGCCAGAAGACCTATTACGTTATTGCATCGACCAGCGCATTGTGGAAATCATTGTGGCGCAACAGGAACGACGTGGGAGCGATGACAGCAATGGTCTGATGAATGAACTGATTCGTTGCAAGTTGCACGGCATTGCGGTGACCCATGCGCTGTCTTTTTATGAACGAGAATTGCATCGCATTAAACTGGATATTCTTGAGCCTTCGTGGATTATTTTTGCCAATGGTTTTCCAGTATCGCGCCTGCGCGACCTTACCAAGAGACTCTTCGATTTGAGTATCTGTTTGGTTTTGGCCCTAGTGCTGGTCCCTTTCATGGCTATCGCGGCACTGTCGGTGTTCGTCGAGACTGGCCGGCCGATTCTCTATTCCCAAGTTCGAGTAGGCAAGGACGCACGCCGTTTTAAAATCTATAAATTACGTTCAATGCGCCAGGACGCAGAGCAGGGCGGTAATGCGGTCTGGGCCACGGCCAATGATGACCGGGTAACCAAGGTTGGCGCGTTCCTGCGCAATACTCGGCTCGATGAGATCCCTCAGCTGTGGAATGTGCTAAGAGGCGAGATGAGTTTTGTGGGTCCACGCCCAGAGCGGCCAGAGTTCGTTGCTCAGCTAAATGAAAAAATTCCATTCTATGCACATCGGCATACCGTCAAACCGGGTCTTATGGGCTGGGCGCAACTGAACTACCCCTATGGTGCATCGGTGGCCGATGCCAAGGGTAAGCTCGAATACGATCTCTATTACACCAAGAATCACAGCCTGCTTATGGATCTATTGATCGTTATTCAGACGGTCGAGGTCATATTGCTCGGCAAAGGAGTGCGTTGACCGTGAAGTCAGTTATCAAAGGGTTTGTGTTGAGGTTCTGCGCTCCGTTCGCAATGCTTTGGCTGATCGGCTGCGCCACGGCCCCGGCCATCAGTTCAGTGCCAGAGCTGACCTATAGCCAACAAGCCTATGTGATCGGTATTGCCGATCAGTTGCGCATAGATGTCTGGCGCAATGCCGACCTGACTCGTGACGTTAGGGTGCGCCCAGATGGTTTTATTACCATGCCGTTGATGGGCGATGTTCAGGCTCAGGGCCAAACACCAGAGGCCTTGGCCGCGATCATCAGCCAAGAACTGAAGGCGGTCATTAAAAATCCGGAAGTGGCCGTGACTGTATCCAACCCGGTCAGTGTCACCTACCAGTTTCGGGTGCGCGCCCTCGGTCAGGTCAACCAACCCATATCGATTGCCTTTACCGCAGGTATGACCGTTGTTGACCTAGTCTTGGCCGCCGGTGGTGTCAGCCCCTTTGGCGCAGCGCAGCGAACCATTTTGTATCGCCTCACGCGCGCGGGCTATGTCGAGCATCCGGTGCACCTCAAGGCCATTTTGCTCCGGGGTGAGATCGCGACCAACTACCTATTACAGCCGGCCGATATTTTAATTATTCCGGAAAAGAGTGTTTGGAAGGGAGAGTTCTAATGGATCCAAGTCACCTAAGTGAACTGTTGCACGCCCTGAAAATGGAGCTGCTGCGTTACCGCTATGCGTTGGTCGGGGTTTTTATGCTGCTCTCTGCTGCCGTCCTAGTGGCCGGCCATCTGTTACCCAAGACCTATAGCTCCAGGGTAACCCTATACGCCGATGTGACCAATATTATCGGCTCCTTGCTGCAAGGCAAGGCCGAAATTACCAAGATAGACCGGGCTAAGGAAGCCCGTGAGACCATCTTTACCGATCGTATTTTACGCTCAGTGGCGCGCAAGGCCGGATTCGATTCACCCGATGCGGCTATTGCGCAATTACGTGCACGGATGGATATTAGCGCCAGCGGTGACTATGTCATGATCCAATATGGCTCGTCGTCGCGCGACGAATCCTTTAACGTGATCGATGCAACGACGCAAACCTTTCTCGCCGAAGCGGCGCGCAAAAAACGTGAAGAGTCACAGAGTGCATTCGAATTTATCGACGCCCAGGTAAACAGTTATAAACGGCAATTGGAGCAGGCCGAAGACCGCTTAAAAGATTTCTCGGCATTGAATATCGACATCACCGAACAAAGTGTGTCGAATCGGGTGACCCAATTTAAAAATGACATTCAGGTTCTCAAACTGAGCATAGAGGACAGCGTCTCCCGTCTGGCCAGTTTTGAAACCGAACTGCAAAACGAAGCGGAATTTTTGCGGATTGAAATCGATCGCAACCAATCGTTCGAGGAGCGTCAACTCGAAGCCTTCGAGCAGCAGTTGGCGGATCTACGTTTGACCTACCTCGACAGCCATCCGGATATTATCAGCCTAAAGGACCAGGTTGACGCCTTGCGCGGTCGGGTGGCGATCATTGTGACCGAGGCGGCCGACAATAAAAGTTTCTCGCAGATTGAAAACCCATCCTATACCAGCCTAAAGGATGTCATCAATAAAGAGCGAGCGGATCTGACGGCGAATCGAAATCGCTTGTCCAGTACCGAACGTTTGTTGCACGGTGAACTGTCGAATGCCGAGACGGTTGCGGAAAAACAGGCGACGCGGCAGGAACTGAACCGAGACTATGCGGTTACCAAGGATGTCTACGAAGATATGCTGAAACGCCGTGAGAGTGCTCGCCTGTCGATGACGCTTGATATCGAAGGCCAGGGGGTGTCCTACAAAATCCATGAGCCGGCCTCCTACCCGGTGCGCTCCGATGGTCTGCAGTTGGTACACTTCGCCCTGCTCGGGCCATTATTAGGGCTGGTAGTGCCGCTGGGTTTTGTTCTTGCGTGGTTGCTCATCGATCCGCGCGTCCGTTCGGCGTCCTTGCTCAGCGAGCAGCTGCCAGCCCAGTTGCCCCTAATGACCTCGATACCCATCTATAACGGTGCTCTAGCGAAATTTACCAGCCAACGCGCCTTGGTTTTACTGGGCAGTCTCTGCTTGGCCTATCTGCTGCTCTACGCACTGTTGAGTAGTGGGTCCTTTGAGCTGTCCGCATTAGGCCTTTTTTAATAGTGAGCCAACGGTTTTTGGAGCGTCGATATGGATCAAAATAAGCTTGTGCGAGCCTTTGAAAAAAATCGCGCTGAACGGATCCCCAAGCACCAGGGCACCCAGGATATCAGGCTGCGGACCCTATCCGATGTTGGGCCGCGCCACGGCGTTGGCAAGGTGCTGCAAGTTACGCCAGGCACTTTGCTATCGGACATGCGCAATCCGCGGCCGATGACAAGCCATGACATGAAAGCAAAGGGCCTAGTCTATGCCGGTATGAAGCATCGCGCAGTACTGAATGCCTATCGCGAGCTGCGCATTAAATTGCTCGATCAAAGTGAGACGCAGAATCTCAGCGTAATGATCAGTTCGGCCGACACGGCCGACAATGGTATTACCACCGCGCTAAATCTGGCGATCTGCTTTTCACTCGAGGTGCATTCCTCTGCACTCTTGATCGACTGCAATCCCTATAGGAGCAACTTGCCGCAATTGGTCACCGCGCCACTCACGCTTGGCATCACCGACTTTCTCATGACCGCAGGCGTGGGCTTGGACGAGATTATCTATCCGAGCGGCATCGAGCGGGTGAATGTGATTCCCGCGGGCAACAGCCCGTCTGCAGCAGTGGAACTGTTTTCTTCGCATGCGATGCAGGATCTGATATATGAANTGAAGAATCGTTACCGCGACCGGGTTATNGTGATTAATGCACCNCCGGTGTTGGCCAGCAGCGAAGCGCGGGTGCTGGCACGCTATTGCGACCAGTGCCTGCTAACGGTGCCCTATGGCCAGTCAGATATGGCCACTATTGAAGACGCCATTACAGCACTGGGTTCGACCAATCTGTCCGGCCTGGTTTATCGGCAATAGTGGCCGGGATGATGCCATTGCCTGCCACGGTCCTATTGATGCTCGGGTGCCTAGCCATGACGCAGAGTTCTGCTCAGGTCGACTGGTCTGCTGCACTCAGCGGTGAAGTGATGGGCACCGATCGGCAAGCCGGCGCCTATCTAGTGCCCACGCTTGCACTGGCTTATCAGGGTCGCCACGTGGACCTGTCGTGCGCGGCGACCAGCCAGCTTGACGGCCAACAGACTGAGCAACTCGTTGTTAGCTGGCAAAGCCAAAACAGTCTCAACTGGCGACCTGACGGCAGTCCTCTCTCCGGTCGGCTCGTCTTCGATCATCAGCAGCTCGATCCGCCGCAACGTCCAGCTGAGCGCCGAGCAAATGATGATCTAAGCGGCACATTGCGGCTCATGGTGCCTCAAACCATGAGCCTGGCCCATCAGTTGGAGCTAACCGGCCGCTATCGTAACCGACGCTCCGGTAACACCTTGCACAACCAACTCGATGAATGGAGCGCAAGCGGTGATTACCGGCTGAACTGGCAACACGACGCTCGAACCCAATGGCGCACCGGCTTGACTCTGCTGCTCAGCGATCGCGGCACGCGATCAGTGCAGGGCAGTCTGGGCTGGCAATGGCAGGCAACGCGCTTTAGTCATGCGGCCAGCCTGATCGGCGGGCGCAGCGAACAGGATGGCCAAGCGGTCGATAGCTTGGGTTGGAACGGCGTGTTCAGTTATCGGCGGGGCAATTTGGGATGGCGCCTGCGCGGCGAGCACAGCCAGACCGATGCCATCAGTTTCTTTCAAGCGGCCGGGCTCGATGCGCCCGTTACCCAACAGAGGCAGCTGTTAGTCGACCAACTGACCGTGAGCGTGTTTGGCGTGCAACCGGTCGACTCGGTGAGCCTAACGGCTGACTTTAGCGTGGGCCGCAGCCGCGCGCTCTTTAACCTGGATCTGCTCGATCTGGATGATCAAGCGCGCCAGCACTTTCAACAGTTTAGGACTGACCTGACTTGGCAGTCGTCCAGCGCTACCCGAGTGCAGCTCGGTTGGCAGCGACGCTTGCAACAGGAGGTTAGCCGCACCCAGGTCACAGCGGAGCTCAACCGGACCCTGAACCGGCGCTGGTCACTGGACGGCCGTTTGGCCCAGAATGTGTCGGGCCGGGAGAAACCACTCGATTGGTCGGTGGCCATCAAGTACCAATTTTAAGCGCCGGGTCGTTACAGACCGCGGGTTTGTAGTCGCCGTGCGACAGGGGTGCTCGCTGGAATCAGTCTGCTCAACAGGGCGACAAAATGATAACCACTAGAACGGAGTTGGCGGCAAGATGACCACTTTTTTTTACCCCGAACAGGCGCACACGACCCTGTTTCAGAGCCCCGCCTGGCACCAGGCTTGGCACCACAGTTGGCGACCCATTCTGGAACAGGACCCCCAGCTTAACGCGATTTCAGTCGCCGGCGCCTATCAGACATGGGCGTCCCTTAAGGGGATTATACCGGTTTGCAGCTTAGTGCCGTTCGGCTGCCAGGGCCCCCGGTTGGGTTCGATGCGCAGCGAATACTGGCATCAAGTAGCGGCCATCGACAGCCGGCCGCCGAGTATTGAGGGCTGGCTGCAACGTGCCTTGCCCTTTGTTAAGCACCAGCTGTTGTTGCCCGATGTGCAGTTTAACAGCGCCAGCCACGAGGCGATTCGTCGCTTTGCTGCGGCCCATAAACTGACCCTACTGCAGCGCAACGAGTCGTTCGCCTATGCCGTTGATTGCCAGAGCCAGTCCTTTACCACCTATCTCGCGCAGCTCGGGTCTAATAGCCGCTTAAAACTCTTTAACCGCCGAAAGCGCTTGGCACAAGTAGGGCATGTCCGGGTCGTGAACCACTGGCCAGATATCACCGGCTTTATCGAGCAGATTAATGGCTTTCATCAGTCTCGTTGGGGCCGGCCCTGTTTCACGGCGCCAAATCGAATCTTTATCGAGCAACTCTTGACTCAGTTAGTGGCTGACGGACATCGAGTGGATCTGTCAACGCTAATCGTGGATGAGCAGGTGGTCTCGGTGCTACTCGATTTAACCGTCAATAAGCGGACCTATAATCTGCAAGGGGGATTCTTGGAGTCTCATTTCAAGGGTATCTCCTTAGGCACCCTACATTTTGGTTACCAAATCGAAAAGGCTTTTTTGGACCCTGATGTACAGGCCTATGACTTTATGGCCGGAGATGGTAAAAATACTAACTACAAGGAAAAGCTCGCCACCTTGAAGACCCAGTTGGTCGATTTGGCTCTGGTCAAGAGTCGCTGGTTGGCCGCCTGTTATCGTTTGAACGCACAAAAAAATCGTTTGTTAGATTAGTAGCCCGCGCGCTTTCGAAAATAATTCATTTGTGCCAGAGCTAAACGTTTATAACCGACCATAAGATCCTGCGTTAGAGCCTCGGTTTTATCCGCTGAAAAGTGAGTTCCTTGGCGCGCTCAATCCAACTGCAATATTGAATGAAATGGCTGATGTTGTCGGTAAAACTAAAGCGTCTTAGGGCAAAAATATCGTTACGCCGATGTCGGCCTATATCGATATAGCCGGGTTCGGACGAGAGCGCGGCGATCATCCCCGCCTTACGCACCATT
>JGI20154J14316_10004332_pt1 | contig 10934 bp, 12 predicted proteins | sample COG_04_FD_14316 | JGI IMG/M metagenome (IMG submission 14316) | reverse complement strand
CTTACAGCCATAATTTGTTTTTTATTTTATATAGTTATAGGCCACCTTTCAGCAGCCTATTACTATAAAGGTGACTAGTTTAGTCTTTTTTCTATTGCCTTGTATATTTCCATACCTTCGTCTGTTCTAAAGAATGCAGACAAAGCAAAGTAAGGATGCTCATCAAATGGCACTGTCATTACTTTTCTACCGGTATTTCCGTATGTAAAGGTTCTTTGATCTTGTGATAAATTTAATATACCCATTTCAACAGCTTTTGCTCCGAAACTTCTTAATTGCGTATTTTCATCCGTAGCTAATTGTATAAATAGGTTTGGATTCTTTTTAGCAAAAATTAATACATCTCTTTTAATTTCAGAAGATGATAGTTCTGTTACAGATGCACCCATTTCAACGCGTAAGATAGCCTCTGCTTCATCAACAGTTAAACTCTTAGCTAGATTCAGTGCTTGTAATTCAAACTCAATCCAGTCAACCTCATTGCTTGCTTGTTGTGCTGGTTTGTATTCTTCGTATATACCGTCTTTAACAGCGGGGTGATACAAAGATAATAGCTTTTGTAATACTACATTTTCTTTTGGAACACTAAGTTTGCCGTCTCTAAACACGATACGTCCCATAACTATCTGCCCTTGTTGCTCATCAACAAAACAAGATCTTTGATTTGTAGCGTATCTTAGTTCTCTCTGGTAACCTAATTCTTCGTCAAAATGTAATAAACTTTTTTTCCTACCATGTGATGTAGGTAATGTAAAAACCAGTGGCTTTGTTCTTGTTAGCTCATATAGCCTATCCTTAATAACCCACTCGTCTTTTGGTTTTTTTATTTTAGCAATTGGTTTAACAACTTGCTTTACTTCTTCCTGAGGAGCAACCTCAACTTTATTTGCTGTAGCTTTTTTAGCCATAATATAATATAATATAAATGTTAGTAATGTACGACGATAGCCTATTACTATTTAATATAACTACCTACTGTCGCTAATAGTAGTAATAACTACCCCCGTAGATTCAACGAGGGTAATCATTACAATAAACTTACTACTATGTATTTTTTAGTAATACAAAGTTGTTAGCTGCTTGAGTACACATAGTTCTTTCCGATAGGAAGTGAACATTCATTGCATCCTCGTCACTTGTGTAGTTTCCACCAACTGAACCAGTTACCCAAGATTTCAAACGTCTGTCATCAGCTTCTGAAGCTCTATAACGGATGTGTAAGAAAGGTCGTGAGATGTTTTGTCCTAATTGCTGATCATATACAGTAGACGTTCCTGCTGGAACTATTACTCCTGATATGTCTGAAATAAGTCCACGAGTTGTAGAATCATTTAAGTATTTCCAGTCTGTCTTGTAGAAATCGTAAGATCCTCTACGGAATCCTGAAAATCCTAAGTTCAACGCCATTTCTTCAGAGTTTTCGAATACACCGTAAGATGTACCACCTGCTCCGTAAGAATTTTGCGCAGCCAACATATTGTCAATGCTTAAAGAAGTACCACGATCTAAGAACATCATGTTCTCTTCAATCGCTCCTTGCTTATCAAGCTCTGCTAATATAGTGTCAAATTGTGCAAGACCTCCTGCGATGTCAAAGTCTGGATCGTTAAATACTAGTCCTCTAGTTTCTAATGAATCAAACAAACCTTGCATACCTGAGATAGTAGCCCCTGCTGCGTCAGTAAATGCACTTTGAGCATCTTTGGCTTCAACCATAGACATCTCTAAGTAATCTTCAAAACGAATTCTAGACTCATGCTCAGACTTTAGGTACCATAGGTATCCTCCAGTTCCGATCTCAGTAGTAACTTCAACCCATCCAATTTGAGCAACGTCTGATCCGTTAACGGCATACTTGTCTCTTAAGATGATTGGCTTGTTACTGAAAGTTGTAAAAGAAGCGTCAACTGAATTACCAGCTAAGCTAGATCCTTTACCATATTCAGATCCATATACGAATAAGCTAAGTGGCGCTCCTGCTGTTGCACCCGCTAAGGCTGCTGGCAGTTGACCATTGGCAGTATCATATACTTCAATGTTATACGTTTGTAATCCACCTGCTAAAGCCCCTACAGACTTTATGAAAGCTTTTACTGTTTCATTACCTAAAGCTATTACTACTGTCATACCAGGTCCTAGTAATGGCACTTTGCCATCCGCTCCAGGAGAAGGTAATATAATAGTTTTAGCTGCTGCTGCACCAGAAGTAACAGTATCATAAGCAATGTGTAATCTTCCTTGTTCTGACCAAACTACTTGATCTGACGCCATTGGCATCTCAGCTCCGACCATACGTAAAAATCCAGTGATTGTTCTGTTTCCATAACGCTCGATTTCTTTTTCGTATACCTCAGGTAAAAATTGTTGTGCCCAGTCCATATCCGCAAGAGCTAAATAGTTGTCTCCGAATAATCCTTTTACTGGACGNGGTGTTAANTGCGCTAAATTGGCTAATGTAGCCGGCGCGGTTGCAAATCCTGTTGCCATAATTTTTCTTATTTAATGTGTTTAAATTTTTTAATTCTCAGTTTTGAATCACTTCCCCCGGAATCAACAGATCTAACTGACCAACCATTCGGTGCTTTAACATCCTCGTGAACGCCTCTCGCGCCCATTTGTACGTTTTTCGAATTGGTTATACTCGTTTTCATTGCATCGGCTTTGCCTTGCTCATAAAAATGATTTGCAATTGAATCTGCATTCATAGCTGTAAATAATCCCTTGTGGTAACCCGCGGCATCTGACATTGCATTATCTTTGTCCAAGAACTTCTTGACAAAATTGTTAATGTCACTTTGGGTCTCCTTAATAGAAGGTGCGTCTTTAACTTTAAAACGGAATTTTTTGTCCCCAACCTGATAATCAAAACCTTTGAAATCTTGGTTAAAAACGTTTTCTGTTTTGTTTAAAAACACTTCTGATTGCTTTTTAGCTAATTGAGTTGCTGTTTCGTTTTCTTTTGTATAGCGATTGAAAAACTCAACCGCTTTCTTTTGTTCAGGCGCTAATCTAGCTCCTCCACGAATTTCTTCGTAGTACTTATTTTCATTCCCGTTAAATGAGCTTTAGCTTTTGCTAATTCTTCTCTTCGGGCTAATTTTTTTCTTTTAACATCTCGCTCTTCGTCAAATTCTTCGTCATAAAGAAAATTGTCTTCCATTAGGAAATCAATATCTTCTTTTTCTAAATGAGGCTTAGTGTTTGCATAGTATTCTTTTAGCAATTGGTCCTCGTTTAAATCTTCGTAGTTTTGATTAAGCTTAACGTAATCTTCCAGTGAGCCACTGGTTTCATTCATAAAGTCTATCACCTTCTGAATATTCTCAGGTAATTCAACGCCTGCGTTCGCTCCCACTATAGCTTGCTCAACTTGTTCGGTTAGCTCTTCTACCTGTTCCACTACCTCTTCTTCTGTTACCTCTTCTAAAACGGCCTCCTCGATAGCTGCTTCCAATACAGGTTCTGCTGGCGTTTCTGCAATTGGCGTTTCTGCAATTGGCTGTTCTTCAACTGGTTGCTCAATAGGTGTTTCTGTTACGGGTTCAGCGAATTTACCCATGTCTAGTTTAATTGTTCCGTCGTCGCCCATTGATGTCGGGCTTGTATCATCAACCGCAACTTCCGTTACTGGCTGTTCTACAATTTCTTGATTTTCTTCCATGATAAAATATTATATAATTATTGTTACTATTATTATTACTTAGGATCGAACGCACCTAAGCCAAATCCTCCGCCCATTACGTCATTTCCTGAAGACTCAAAGTTTTTGGCTGGAGAATCGTTCTTTCGCTGCTCAATCATTTCACTTTGCTGAGTCCCTTGTATTCGCGTTCTTTGATCTTTGCGATCTTCCATTTCCTTCTCCTTGGCTTTGTTTTTGTCTATCTCAAGACCCTTAAGCTGCATGTTGTACTGGAACTCTAATTCCATTAGTTCTTTCTTAGCTTTTACTTCAGCGGACATTTCTTGCTGCTTTAGAGTACCTTTAAGTTGTTCTAGTTGCGATTTAGTTTGAAATAGAGCTTGGTCTTTTTGTATTTCTGCTTGAGCAGCAACTTGTTGTGCCTGGGCATTAGCCTGGGCTTGAGCTTGTATGTTGGCTTGTTGTTCTTCCTGCAGCCTAGCTTGTCTTTGCTTTTGCTTAACCTTCAATAATTGGTTAGCTAGCTTTATATTTCTTACCTCTCGTATATCTATTGCATCAGACAAATCTATAGAGCCTTGTTGCAAAGCAATTTGAACATTGTTTTCGAGCATTTGAGATTCTTCTTCGTCAGGCATTAGTTCCAGGGATATTCCGAAGTCGTGCATATATAAATTTGACATTTCCTCCAAGATACCTACATTGAATCTACCTATTTTAGTTATAAATGCTTCTTTAGCTGGATGGTACTCTATTATATCCGATATTCTAAGTGACAAACATTCGCAAAGCTCTCTTGTTAAATACAAACCAGAATCCAATATATGCCTTGTTGCGGTGTTTGAATTTGCCGCCGCTAACTTTTGCACCCCTACTAATGCTCTAGAGTCAGGTGTAGAACCATCTCTTGCTTCGTTCAATCCAGTTACATCTCTTATCATTTGCAGATAATAGTTGTACGTGGATATTAATGTTTGTAGCTTTTGACCACCGCTGCCAGTAGGCACTTCTTGTATAGGCACTTTACCAGGATTCATATCTCCCTCTTGTGTAAATGATCTACCTATTATAGAACCCGTTTGAAAAAACATATTTAATGCTTCCTGCGGATTGTAATTTGTACCGTTACCTAAATCAACCTCGTTGATTCCATCGGCATCAAGATAAACACCGTCAGGTATCATTCTTTGTAGTACTTGTTGTAATTTCAAGTGAGTCAATTGCACCATATCCGCAAATCCTGTACACTTGCTTACTAATGATTCTATTCTACCCTTATACATTCTAGGAGCAGTAATAGCGTAATTCATTTTAACCTTAGATACATCACTTTTAGGGCGCATCATGTTTTTTGCCATTTCCCACTTAAGCATAATATCAGTACCAACAATCATTACCCCTTCGTAAAGTACTTCAAGTGATCTTGACATTTTACCAAATTGCTCCTCAAGCATTTCTACTGGTGGATCAAACTGATCATCTCTTACTATTATCTTAGTTGCTCCTGTAGAAGTTTCTTTAACTTTGTATACTTCATTCATGTAAGTTTTATAATTAAAGTATAAAACCTGTATGACGTTTGAATCTCTATTGTTATTGTACTCGTTGCTCACATTAGTATCAAAGACGCCGTAATTTTGTGTTCCTTGTTGCTGGATTCTTTCTAATTGATCCTGCGTTAAATTTGGGAATTGCTTTTTAAGCTCGTTTATAGGTACAAATTTTACTTCACCAGCATAATATATGTCTTGAAAATAAGGATCCTCAGTATAAGANTATACTAAATAAGCTGGATCAACGTAATCAATAGTTACCCCCTCTGATTCTGAAAAGTTATTTTTAACAGCTCCAATACCCAAAGTCGCAAGATCTAAGTAAGTTCTTCTTTTTGTTAAATCATATCTGTTCTCATCAAGTAATGTGTTAAGAGCAGTTTCCTCCGCTATTTCAATACCTTGCTTGTAAGTAAGTTGCATGTGTATGTCAAGCTCTTCTTGCGAATCAGGTAATGTTTCTGGAGGATTTTCAAAAAGATTAATACCAAAGTTTTCTTGCGCAAAATTGTTAAGCTCTTCTGTTTGCTTATCTCTTATTACGGATTCCATATAAGCAGATCGCTTGCTTACCCCGTATGGGTCTTGTGAATATGTACTAATATCAAAAGATCTATCTGCGATCCCGTTTACAACTATATCAACAAACTTTGATAATATAGGCACAGGCTTCCAATCTAAATTCAAGTAAGATAAATCTCCATTAATAGAAAGTTCGTCTTTATACTTCTGCACAGGTTGTTCACCTCTTGCATATAACCTTAAGTTATGAAAAGTATTTTGATTGCTTCTATAGCGAGTAGCCCCTGTATTACTGGAAAACCATTCGTTTTGAATCGCTCTACCAACCTGTAACCCGTAACTCTCAGAAACTTTTTCTTGATCACTTACTACCTGGCTAGGGAAAAAACTATTTATTGCATTTATCGCCATATTATCTTTTTATTATTTTTGATGCGTTACCTTCGTGGGTATATTTCGCAAATCTTAAATTAACAACTTGCCTCTGCCTAATATTACTAGGCCTATATAGATCTTTGTTGCAAGCCATTATGGCAAGCCCAGAGCTAATAGCTGCATCAAACTTCGTCCTATTATTTATATCAAATTTAGACCAGTCGTTTAATGTCTCATTAAAATACATTGTCCCGTACTCTCCTTCGTCATTAAGCCCTACGTGTCTGTCTATATACATTTCAATAGCAGCAGCGTGTGCTTGTTTTATATCCTCACTTGAATTTGGTATTCCACCTATTTCTTTCTCGGTAACAGATAGCTTGTTCCATAGCTTGTCTGGTCTGTTCATAGAGTAACCCCTATAGCCCCTTCTTTTAAAGTAATATAAAAGTCTTGGCTTGTTATTTTCACACAATAAAGGCATTCCATAAAATACGCATGCCATAAGGACATCTTCAAAAAATATCTCAGCGGTTTGAGGCCTTGCTACATACTCTAAAAAAAAAGTACTTGGCGGAGCGTCTTCCATACTAAATTTGGTTAAACCGTGCAAAGCACCCTTGGATCCTCTGCCGTCAGTTGTACCTGATATATCGTAACTATCACAACCAAAAGCACCCATGTGTTCATTGCCAGGATGTTTAACGCCGTTTTTGATTACTTGCCTGTTCTGTATACTATATTCAGGTGTCCAAGAAATTAAAAATCTTCCTTGAGGGTTTGGCGTAAATACCACCTTGGTATCTTTAATACCGTTTTCCCAATGAAAACTACCTTTAGTTAATACATTGCTGTTCCTTAGATCTTCGTTGTAATCTATTTGTTCGTATATTTTTGCTAAATTAAATATACTGTTTTTTGTTTCATCTCTGAAAGCGTGTTCCTCTGTTCTAGGAAATTGTCGGTAAAACTCATTTAGAGCGTCCTGGTCGCCTTTTAATCCATCAACCTCATTATTCCAGTGCTCTATAACCCCGACGTCTATAACGTCTCCGTGTGGGTCCACAGTCCTTTCTGATGGCGTATTAAATACAGCGTGCCCGTATTCATCTATAAAACCTTCGTAATTCCATTCCATGGGAATAAACAAAGAATACAGCCCGGATCTAGTTTGACCGTTGGCATTTCTTTTAGTTACGTCTGAACTATTATATAGCTTTTTAAAATTCTCTCCTCCTTTATCTAATGCGTTTGATGTTGATCCCATCATGCACTTACCAATAATACGACTACCTAATCTTAATGTTGTTTTCGTGACCCTCCAGTTGTTGAGGATGTTGTTCGGCCTTTCCCATTTACCGCTCTCATCGTGGACGAGGAGTTTAAGTTTCTCCCCATCGTACGCATTGTCCCCTGTGTTCTTCCAGTCAATGGTGGTATCGAGACCTGCGAGCGATTCCGTCTTGTCATTCGAATCGAGTCTGCGTCGTGTGAATTTGGATGCGGGTACTCTGTATGCGAGTTCTGTTTTGGGACGGTCCATTCCGTCTTGTATTGGTTTGAAAAAGAATGGGTAGTTAACAGATATGGGTACAACCTTATCGGTGAACATTTTCTTCGCATCGGCCCCAGATTTGGACAATATTCCAATCCGTGCATCGCTTGATATGGTCGCGAGGTTAACTGTCTCCCCTGACCCCATGAACGAAAAACCCGAACGTCTGTTCTTAAGATAACACATACCATAACATCTTCTGTCGGCTTTACAAGCTTCCCAGAATATGAAGAATAATCTGTTTGATTCCCTAAAGTCAGGTTGCCCAACGTCAATCTTGGTCCACTGCAAGTACATAAAGTGAGTACCAGTAAGGTAAGTATCCACGCCTTTATTATTGAACCAATGACCGTTCTCTCTTTTGTTGAAATTTTCATCTATATATTCTCCCCATTTTGTTTTGAATCCCTCAGGGTAATCCCTCCAATCAAAAATGCTTTTTATGCCTTTCAATTCTTTTGGGTATTCCTCTGGAGTCCATTTGTTAGTAGCTTTACTTAATTTGCCTGGAGATTTAGGCAGCGCTATCTTTAGATTTTGTATATTATAGATTTCGCCTATTTGTCCAGTTTTGCTTATAACAACGACATCGTGTTCCTTGTTATAGCCATATTCCCATTTTTTACCTTTATTAAGCCGCGTAATTGTTGTGCGCCTTATAGGTTCTATTATTTGATATAGTTCTTGGGTATACATTATTTGGATCTATTTTCAGCAAATCCACCGAAGCTAGTAGTTTCAACTTCTTGCCTAGGTTTGTTCTCGAGGATTCTTTCTTCCTCTTCAATACGGTTAAGTATTTCAAACGCGTCAAATATAGCCAGCTTTTTTGTAGCTGCCGCATTCTTGAGTCTGTCTGCTGAAATGTCATCGTCTGAATCCACGATGTCTTCTTTAGCTACTTTAATGAGTTCCTCTACTGCTCTGTGCCCAGCTCGGATTATATTCCTCTTCGTTTCCTTTATGTCCATAATTGATTGTAATTGAATTGTTGGGTACTCGGTATAACCTCTGCCCGTCTATAATAAATTCGTATTCTGATGTAGGCCTAAAACCCACTATATTATCTACTTCTAAGCCNCAAGTGCAATACTTAACCACGCCTATTAAAGGCTTTTCAAAATCCATTGAAAACATTTTGGTTTCTTTAACCGGCATTACAAAGCAAAAACCTTCTAATGCTTTCCACTCGCCGTTTCTTCTGTAAGCGTATATTTGATCAGGTTGTGCTAAGTAGGTCTCTTCAGTTAAATAGCTTTTACTATTTTTTTCTTTACCTCTTACGTCTCTAAATCTTCTGAATACATTGTGATGCACTATAACCTCATCACCTTCTTTTATTTCTTTATATTTCTCCGCTAATGGTAAGCTTAAAACAACACCAACTCTATTCGAGTACTCATGGTTTTGTAATTCAGTATTAAGCAATAGCTCTTGTCCGTCGATAGTTGTTTGTCCTGTCGTTCTAGCACCTTTTGGCGATACTAGGTAATTAAATACACTCTGCATTCTACCATGCAATATTGTATTCCACAGATATAGACATATTCTTATTGAAGTCTTTCCATGGCATGATAACATCCCCTTTTGATATATAGATTGAGTACTTTGTTTCCTCTTCTATAATGTTCTCTATAGTATGACCACCATACACTTCCTGTCCAACAGTATAGTGCATGGCATCATTCTTATAGTCTTTGCCTACACTAATCTTTCTTATCAGCTGCATGTTCTGTAATTTCCCCCGTAGTAAGATTAATATTTACATCTCCGTATTTAGCGGCTAGTATTTTTTGAGTACTTTCAACTTCTTTATTAAGCAATAGTATGTCTGCTATTAACTTAGCTTTATGCGCTTCGATTCCACCTATTTGCATTTGAACTTCACTAACGCTATTAACCGCTGTTTGTAGTTCTTTTAATTCAGTTTCGCTTAATGATTTTTTCACTGCTGTGAATTCTGTGTACTCTTTTACTTTCTTCATAATATTAAATTTAATTGTTACTTATATGGAAACATCTTATTTAGTGTTTCTTTTCTTTTATCACAACCGCAATCCCATGGCAAAGCCTTAACAGCTTTTTTAATTCCGGTTACGGTTGTAATTTTTTCTATTGTGTCTCCTAAACCTTTGGATTTCATTATTTAAAATACCCTTTTTTTAATGGGCCAGCCTTTTTGAAAAGTCCTCCGCCTTTGCTTAATTTTTGCTCAGCAGGAGTAAACCCTATTTCAGTATTAGGACTTGTATTAATGTTTGAAAAAGAACTGCTTGAACCCCCGGCTCTTTGCTGCTCCTCGGTTCTTTGCCCTTGTGTTACGTCTCTATCTGCCCCTATAACTCTATTTTTGCCTCCTTTTGGGCCTATATTTTGCTTGGTTTGATTTTTAACGTTTTGAACTTCGCTAGTAGCTACTCCTAATCTGTCATTAGCCTGCTCTAATTTAGCTTTTATCCTTCTGTATTTTCCTGGGTTTTTTGCTTTATCTATGCCAGCTAATTTATCCGTTAATCTGCCGCTTTTTATTGTCTGTCTTTTTTTCTGCCTACTTGTGACTTTACTAGATCTAATATTGTTCCTTCTATCTACAGCTCTTTGAGCATCTCCTTTTGTAGCTTCTTTTAAAACAACATTCTTCTTTGTTGTTACTTTTACAGGATCTCCTTTTGTATCTGGCTCGAATGTTCCGGTCGGAACTTCTCTATCTTTATACCTATCTTCTATTGACGGGTCAGCGTCTACTGCCGCCTTCCATCTATCGTACTCAGGCGTTCCTGGCACCGCAAGTCTTTCAACTTTGTCGCCTTTTACTTTTTTCATTATTTCTTTACCCTTAATAATGTCTCCCGCGCTTTCAACAGTGGATTCATTACCTAATATAACTTGACCGTCTTTATATGATTCAGTGTCTTTGTTCTTAGTTTTAGGGTCTAGTGCATCGTCTGCAGCGTTTTGCTTAAAGGGCGAAGACTTCATGGTGTACCCTTTCATTTTACTTGGAGAGGGCATAGTGCGAGTCTTATTGTTTCCATCAACTCCAGCCGGTCCTACATTTAGTAATGGCTCTTTTGTTTTGAACATGCCGCTTTTAACCCTGGCTGTAATTGGTGTATTTTTCATATTTATAGTTTTGTATTATAAGAATTTTGAAAACATAGACTTCGTGTCTGTTGGCTTAAAGCCTGTGCCTTTGACAGCGGGATCTTTGTCTTTCGTTTTGCCATTACCGTTACCAGCTAAATTTGCTGCCTTAGGCTCTGGGGTTGCGTCTTTAAATCCGTCT
>JGI20154J14316_10004328_pt1 | contig 10941 bp, 7 predicted proteins | sample COG_04_FD_14316 | JGI IMG/M metagenome (IMG submission 14316) | reverse complement strand
GTAAAAGCCAGATCGGCAAAATCGACCTCAGCCATCCATCCCCACGCACTGCCAAACCAGATTCATGCGCACTCGGTTCGTGGCTAACTTGGACACCGTTCATCCCCAGAGGTTAAACCACCCGTTCCCATCCTCCTTCGCTTTACAAGCTACGGCGGACAGGTCGGTCTCTAGAGAACACAGCGGGTGGTTAAGAATAATCATGCATGGGGCAGTTCATATCACCAACATCTCCCAATCTGACTAATGTAGAAGCATAGGCTCTCTAAGGAGTGCGAGGGGTTCGCATCGGCTCATCTCTTTTTGAATACGGTATGCATGCGCTGCGCGTCCATGACCAACGATTGACCCACCGTAAGCTATAAAAAAAGGTTCATCGTCATTTAGCGGGGAGTGAGTGCATAGAACCACTGATTTGCCTCATGCCCCAACCGAATCCCATTGTGAGCGTGCTTGTTATTATGCCCTTGGGTGCGGATGAACCTTAACCTTCCGCAATCTTAGGTTCTGTTCTGTGCGGTGAATGAGCCTCCGCGCCTCCGTGTGAGCAATGGCTTCGTGCTGGATAAGCGTTCAATTAGCGTAAATAAGCGGTTCCCAGCTCTACTGAAGACCACTAGTGTCTGGAGACCAGCAAATGCACTTCAAAGAACTGACCATAAAGGTAATGACATGACCCATTTTCAGCTCTTGTATCAGTTAATTGGCTAGCGTAAACGTCGCCACCACGGCGCGGTGGTCAGAGGGATAAGGAGACACGACAATGTCAGCCTTCGCTTTGTTTTCACCGACCATCTTGACTTCAGTCACCTTGAGGGCCTTGCCTTTGTAATAAACAAAATCAATGCGATCATGGTGGGTCGTAGGGTCATCATCCTTGTAATTCGTTGACCAAGTGATACCTGGTTTTTCCATCTCATCGGGGTAGATCATGCGATAAGAATCACTAAAGCCAGCGTGCGCCATTGCCAACGAGTTGGGGTATTCCACTTTGATCGGGTGGCGTCCGGACTTGGCCGCGGCTTCGGTCCAGTCCAGGTGTGAGGGTTCGTTGAAGTCTCCTACCACAAAAACAGGCGCTTTCTTGTCAGGGAGAGAGCTAATGACTTTAAGTAGTTTTTGAATTTCCGCACCACGAGCCTTTTTTGCCCACTCAATGGCCTCGGCCTCGGTCTTGATAAAGACGATATCATTTGTGTGCTTGTGCCACCCTGGGCGGATGCCCAGTAGCTGAAAGGATTGTCTGGGGTGAGACGGCAGATGCAGATTAAAGATGTATGCTTCCCTGCCCGAATCCATTTTGACTTTAACGCCACTGTTGAGGGATTCGATGATTTCATAACGCGTTAGAATCTTGGAACCCTTACCCATATCATGATTCCAGCCAAGCAACTTGGCAAGATCCTCCAAGGTGTCACCTTTGGGGGAACGGGTCTCTTGAATGCCGACAATGTCGGCCTGGGCTAACTGGATAGCCATGGCCGTTTGGGACAACGGTTGTTTATTGCAGACGATGCCGCCACGGTGGATGTTATAGGACATGACCTTCAGCGTGGACTCTTCAGCTTGAATGTGCAGCGGCATCACGATCATTGTGGCAATGACGGACGCCCATATCCATTGTGTTATAATCATCGGTTTCTTCAGGTTCTTTCTCCTTTTTTATTCTCGGGACGTCGCCGGACCGCGCCCTCTCCGTCCCTTCCAGATAACAATGTCCGCAATATCATTGATGGCCGCCGGACCGTCCGTGCTGCGTCCCCGTTCCACATCGGCCGTCAGGTTGGTCAGCAGGCGCTGGGCAAGCTCGGGATGAGAGAGATACAGATTGTTCTGCTCGCCCGGGTCCTTCTTCATGTCGTAGAGTTGTGCCTGAGGCGCATCGGGCTGGACCTGATTTTCCTTCGGCGAGGTCCAGCCACCGGAGCCTTTGGCTAGAATCAGTTTCCACTTGCCCTTGCGGTAGGCGAAGTGACCCGAAATCGAATGGTGAATCACGCCCTTGCGGGTGGATTGAATCGTTTCTCCCAAGAGCGCAGGCAAGAAGCTCACGCTGTCTTCGGCCATGTCCGGTGCTTGCTCGCCGGTGATCTCTGAAACCGTGGCGAACAGATCCACCAGAGTGATGAGCTGGTCGCAACGGGAACCGGCCTCAACCGTACCCGGCCAGCGAACCATAAACGGGACCCGGTGCCCGCCTTCCCAGCTATCGGCCTTTGAGCCCCGGTATTGGGCGCTGACGTGATGGCCTTTCTTGCGCAAGGCAGGAATTCCAGCGGCTTTTGAACAGCCGTTGTCGCTGGTAAAGATCAGCAGCGTGTTGTCCGCTAAACCATTTTTCTCAAGGGCGTCGGTGATGGCCCCGACAGTGGCGTCGGTCTGCATGACAAAGTCGCCATACGGCCCCAACTCGCTTTTCCCCTGCCACTCCTTGGAGGGCACAATCGGGGTGTGCGGCGAACCGAGCGGCACGTACAGGAAGAACGGCTGTCCGGAGGCATCGGCAGCCCGCGCATCAATATATTCAACCGCTTTACGGGTCAGGCGCGGCAGCATATTGATTTCATCGTCGTGAACGATGACGGTGTCGTTCTCGATCACCGCCTTCATGTTTCCAGCATGATGGAAGCCGTGATAGCTGTCAAAGCCCCGGCTGACCGGTCCATCGGGGATGTTGGCCCCGACCGGCGGCGGTTGTTTCTTGATGCGTTTGAGCGTCTCGCCGCTGACCGGATCTTGGTACTGGAAATCCAGATGCCACTTACCGAAGATCGCCGTGGCATACCCCTGCCGCTTCAGCAACCCGGCGACGGTGAGTCGGTCGGGCGCGATCAGGCAAGGGGCGAAGCCTTGTACGACGCCGCTTTGCAACCGGGTCCGCCAGCTATAGCGCCCCGTCAGGAGCCCGTAACGCGTGGGCGTGCAGACCGAGGAGCCGGAGTGCGCATCGGTGAAGGTCATGCCGTCACTGGCGAGCTGGTCGATGTGCGGGGTTTTGATTTTTCCATGCTCCGGATTCAGGCAGTGCACATCCCCATAGCCGAGATCGTCGCACAGGATCACGACAATGTTGGGGCGCATTTCCGTTGCGAATGTGTTCGATGCCAGCAGCGATGCTGCGGCACACAAGATAGTTAAAATGGTCTGTCGGTTCATCTTTTTTTATTTCCCCACCTTCCGGTCCCACGGATTCGCTGCCCGGGGTGCATACAAAGGACGGGCATCCTTTTCCGGAAGGGAATCGATGACCTTCTGAAATTTCTTCAGGGCTTGTGTGTGCTCGGCACGATCACTACCGAGAAGGTTAGTCGCTTCCCATGGATCTTCTTTCAGGTCGTGCAAGCGAATAATCTGCCTCTGATTGGAGACCCAAACCTTGTAGCGCTTATCCCGAATGACGCGCGTCGCAAAATCCTTCACGCCCCGCACGCCCTTCGCATCCAGTTTAGCACCCCCGTGCCCAAGCGCCATGATCCACTTGCGCTCTGAGTCCTGCTCTTTGCCCAGAATCAACGGAGCGATGGACGTCCCGTCGATCACGAGATCCTCCGGAACCGTGCCGCCACCGAGCTCAACAAAGGTGGGAAGCATGTCCGAAAAATCGCTTAGGGCATCGGTTTCGACGCCAGCGGGAACCAGGCCAGGACAATTCACAATAAAGGGGGCACAGACCCCGGCTTCCGTTTCCTTGCCTTTCGATCCTTCGACCTCTTTCCCGTTGCGGGTACCGATCACGCCGCGCTTACCACCAACCGTTCCATTGTCGGTGGTGAAGATTACAATAGTGCGTTCGCGGAGGCCGAGCTCGTCCAACGCCGTGACCAACCTGCCGACCAACTTGTCCATGTAGCGCACCATGGCCTTGTGCCTGTCGATCTTGCTCTTTGCGTTGGGCTCATCGGGGGTGGCAACCAGCGGGATGTGCGTGAGCGCCATAGCGTAATAGAGGCACATGGGCGCCTCTTTGTGCTGCTTCATGAACTCGATCAGACGGTCAGTGTAAACGTCTGGACCGAACGCACCCTTGTACGTCTTGCTGCCCCCCTCCGGCGTGTTGATATAGGCATCCTGGTAGCGTATATCACTCGCCGGGTTGCCGGTTTCACACCCAGTCCACATCGCCCAGTCATCAAAGCCGTGCTGCTTCATGGCCTGTGGCTCGATCCTGAAATCATTGATCTGCCACTTACCTGCCGCGCAGGTTGCATACCCGAGCTCTTTCATCAGGCGGGCAAAGGTGGTGTTTTCCTGCTGCTTCCAGTCAAAGTACCCTACCCCCCAGCGCGGCACATCCCAATGATTGACAAAGCCAGTACGCCACGGGTACTTGCCGGTCAGCAAGGTCGTGCGCGACGGGGTGCATTGCGGCATGCTGTAGGCATTATTAAACTTCATTCCGCCCGCTGCGAGCGCATCGATGTTCGGGGTCTGGATGTCTTCCGCGCCGTAGCAACTGACCCATTCCTTGCCCAGATCATCCACCAGGATGTAGAGGATGTTTGGTTTCGACCGTTCGGCGCCGTTCACGGCAGGCGGGCTCAGCACAGGCGCTTGGCTGCCCGACTTTTCCGCGGCCATTAACGGGACGGCCATGCTGGCGATGCCGACACAAATGCCAGCAGTGAGTCGCTTCCTGAGCGTTCTATTTAAAAAGTGATTGTTCATGCTATTGTTTACCTTTCGTTTTGTGATGCGACCCTAGTTTCATCCCCTCAACTGCTTCCACATCACCAAATATCTGGAACGCATGGGCATCGATCAGGATGAAACGATAAGCACCCACCCCTTCGGGTATGCTTGCAGCTGCTGAATACCCATCCGCGCTGATTACAGCGGGCATTCGGACGCCAAATTGCGGGGCGCCCGGAGCGGGCACCTCAGCTCCTCCATGCGGTCCATGCTTCACGTCCTTGGATCCGGGCTTGGGTACATACAGGATCATCGCTTCGGCGATGGCCGGCCCCTGGGGATCGAGTCTCAGACGAGCCTGGCGGTTCGATGGATTAAAGGTCGACTCGGCAATCACCGCCGAGACCTTGTCTTTTGAAGAATAATCGGGATTTCGGTAAGAGCCCCGTGCATTATTTTCCTTCAGGCTGGCGTCCAGATGATCAGCGAGACGTTTGACGACAGGCGCATACTCCGGGTCATTCGCCAAATCGATTTTCTCTTCCAGATCGGCACGCGCTCCGTATTTATATAGCTGATACAACTCATAGTTGCCACTGGGATGATGATAATACAATTTAAAGTCCCCTTCCCGAATAGCGGACTTCATCGAGCCATGTGGGAAGTGCCAAAACAAGCTCGCGCGTGCTACTCCGGCCTCATTGCTGATCTGCTGACTCTGCCCTGTAAGCAAGGGAGACAGATCCAATCCGCTGAGTTCCTTTTGATGCTCCGGAGCGATCTTGGCAGCAGTCAGATTCAGCATTGTGGGAAAATAATCGAGCTGGCTCACAAGTCCGTCATACTGTCGGCCTGCGGCGATCCCGGGGCCCGCAACGACCATCGGCACGCGAACGCCGCCTTCCTCGGTATGGGTCTTGCCGTATTTGAGCGGATAGTTGTCGGAGATAATCTCTTTGCCTTTCTTTTCCGCGCCGCCGTTGTCGGAACTGAAGAAAATGTAAGTGGTTTCGATCAGCTTTTTACCCGGATGGCGGGGGTCGTCGGTTTTTTCCAGGTAGTCGACCACGCGCCCGAGGCTCCAGTCCACCGATGTGACCATGGCCCCAAAATAAGGATTTTGCTGCCCTTCCCGTGTCATATCACCGGGTTCGGGCGGGAACGGTTGACCCATTTTATCGCAATAGTATTCAAGCAATTCACCGTTACGCGTCAGCACCGGCCAATGCACCATCCAGTGCCACAGATTGAGAAAGAAGGGTCCGTCCTTGCTCTCGTCCATAAACTGAAGAGCCGATTCCGTCACCTGATCATAGGGGTAAGAAATGCCGTCGGGCTTCTTCGCGCTGAAAGGGAGATATTTCTCCTTGCTCAGCGGGTAGCGTTTATCCGCAACCGTGGCAAAATTTTTGCTGCGATCTTTCATCCCCCGATGAAACCCGCGACTATGATCGACAAAGTCAAAACCGTATGCGGACGCGGTGAGTCCGACATGCCACTTGCCGACATGCCCCGTTTGATAGCCGTTCTGCTGCAGGGCATCGCCGATCGTCAGCAGGTCCAGATTTAAGTAAGCATCTAGATACGGAGCCACATAGGGAGCGGACTTCCGAGGCTTTTCGATCTTTCCCAGGTCGACATGTGTGATCCCGATCTTCGCCGGATGCTGCCCGGTCAACAGCCCGGCACGCGAGGGCGAACAGCTTGGAGCGGAGGCATAGGCCTGCGAAAAACTCATTCCCGATTGAGCGAGCTGAACCAAATTCGGCGTATCGTAGGGGCACGAGGCATCCAGGTCATTGAGCTGAACATCCTGCCAGCCGAGATCATCCACATAAAAGATGATCACATTCGGCTTTTCAAGCGCTTGCGTCATCGCCTGGCTGGCACACAAAGCCACCAAAAAAATACATCTTAACACATCACAAAATTGCTTCATCCTATAACTGCTCCACATCATACGTATCTCTCTAGCACGATTATTCTTCAGCGCATGGCTCACTTCTGCGGGCGAGCTTATCGACGTGTGGGGTTTTTATGAACTGTTTTCTCATGTCATATAAATGCTTACTGATCATTCGTTCCGCCTTGCTGATGTGCACGGTGAACCCACAGGATCTTTACGCCTACCGCTGCTGAAGGTCCTGCTGATGCTGAGTCAGTAGTGACTTCAGTCGGGCCAGAATGTCAGGACGCTCACTGGCGAGGTCGCGACTCTCGGAGACATCCGTGGACAGGTCATAGAGCTCAAAGGTTTTCGTCTTCTTGTTGCGGATGGCTTTCCAGTTCCCGGATCGCACACCGTCCGTTCCGTAAAAGAACAACTCGCGCGGACGCGCCCCGTCGACTCCCTTTAAGAGCGGCACAAGGCTGACACCATCAATCCTAGCGGCAGGCAAGTCGGCGCCCGTCAGGGCGGCGATGGTCGGCAACAGGTCGATGGTCGAAGCAATCTCCCCGCAAACCTTCCCGGCGAGAATTTGCCCGGGGGACCACATTAGCGTCGGCACCCGCATGCCACCCTCCCAAGTCGAGAACTTGTGGCCGCGCAGAGGAAAGGCAGAGCCACCCACGCTGCGGTTCTGGTCGCCCTTTACTTTCGCTCCATCATCGCCTTTCAAGTCCCATGGGCCGTTGTCGGACGAATAAACCACCAAGGTATTGCGGTCAAGACCGTGCTGCTTGAGCGCATCCAGAACCTGCCCCACACTCCAGTCAATCTCCTCAATACAGTCCCCGTACAGGCCGGCCTCGCTCTTTCCTTCGAACTCCGGTGAGGCGTAGAGCGGAATGTGCGGCATGCTGTGTGCAAAGTATAGGAAGAAGGGACGCTCTTTGTGCATCTCGATAAAACGGACGGCCTCCTCGGTATAGCGACGAGTCAGCGTGTTCTGATCGACGGGGAACTCAATGCACAGCTCATCACGCATCAGCGGCACCTTGTTTTTAAACTTGTGCGGCTGCCGCTCCCAGCGACTCATATTCTCCTTCGGCATCGGGAATGCGGCCGCCAAGGCCTCCGGCCTTACGCCCTCGCGGTAGAGGCAATCCGCAGCGTAGGACATCGTCTTCGACGGAAACATGTCGTTGCTGTAAGGGATGCCATAATAGGATGCGAATCCCTGATTGGTCGGCAGATACTCCTTGGCGTCACCGAGGTGCCATTTACCGACCATGCCGGTGGCATAGCCAGCGTCCTTCAGTATTTCAGCGATCGTCACGTGCTGGGGGTCTAAGCCCTCTTTCTTCCAGTTTGGAAACAACGCCCCGAGAACCCCTACACGATGCGGATAACAACCGGTGAGCAAGGCCGCCCGTGAGGCACTGCAAACCGAGGCGCCGACATAGAAGTCGGTGAATTGCATGCCCTCCCCCGCCATCCGATCCAGGTTCGGGGTCTTGATATTGGGCGAGCCAAACACTCCCATATCCTCATAGCCTTGGTCGTCGGTAAAGACGATGATGATGTTGGGGCGCTTGGCCACTGCGGATGCATGCACCGCCAAGAAGCAGAGTGCGGCACGCAGAATCATTTTAGTCGTCTGGAGTTTCATAGTGCTTCCTTAGTTCAGATGGTCGACGATAAAGTCCACCGTGCGTTCGATCAATTCCTCCCGAGTCGGCTCAATGGGGGTAGAACCATCGGCCCTACGCCAGTTGTGTCCGGCATGTTTGATAATCATGATTTCCACGGGTGCGTGAATGGCATCCGCTTTTTTTTTCATATAATAAGCATGCTTCACGGGAATGGTGGTGTCTCTATCGCCCTGGATCATCAGAAGCGGCGGGCTGTTTTTCTGTAGATAATTGATCGGGCTCATTTCACGATACAATTTCAGCTGCTCGCTTTTAGGTGTCGTGGGCAGCAAGATGCGCCCGCCAAAGCGATCTTGGAAGTTGGGCCTGTCGTCGTGATTGAAAAGGGATGTTTTCTCGAAATCACAGGGCCCATACCACGACACGCCGGCAACCATCCTGTAGGAATACTTCGCCAGCTCCGGATCACCGAGTAAACTGTCAGGCGATGACAGCAGCACCATTTGAGCGATATGTCCACCGGCGGAATCACCCATCACAAAACAGCGTTCTGGATCAATTCCCATCTCGTCCTTGTGTTTTGACAAATAGCGCAATGCATCCTTTGCATCGATCACACAGTCGCGCATCTGCACTCCTTTTTCACCATTCACCAGTCTGTAGCCGACACTGACCACACAGAACCCGGACTTGCTCAGTTCAGTAAATACCGCGCGAAAGTTTGGCGCAGATATTTTTTTATGCGTTCCGGCCGCCCAACCTCCGCCGTGGGTGTAAAGCACAACCGGGAGATTCTCAGGATTTTTGACAGGATAAAAAACATCCATAAACACCTGCCCCTGAGGTGTTGTCTTAAACGGCAGATTCAGCAAAGTCTCACCGGCCACCTTTAATGACGAAGATTCACCTTGAGCGCTGCCCCCGCCCGGGGCCGCTAAGCAGTAGCCGGTGCAACCGGCCAAAATAATCCCACAAACAAATAGAACCTTTCTCATCAGATACTCCTTTTCAGTTAATTAAAATTGATTTCGACACTATCGAGCATCGGTTTGGATGCATTCGCCGTCGTGTCTTCCAGTTTCAGCTCGAAGCAGAAGCCGTAGCCTTCAGGTAACTGGCTCAAATCCATCGAGGCCGGAATGCGGCTGATCTGCTTGGAGAAGCCTTCGATGTGGTCGTACTGCTCTTTGAGCTCCTGCCAGTCGCTCCAAGTATCGGCCTTGCCATCGTTGCTGGTATCCACCCCGACGCGCGTGGTGACTGTTTCGACCCATGGCCCGGGGCTGACGTAGTCGTGACTCGTTTGGTTGAGCAGATAAAACTGTCCTTCAGCAAAGCCGATGTCCGGGTCCGGATGGCCGCTGCCAAGCTCGCCGATGAACTCGAACGGCTCATCCAGGCTTGAGGAGGTCAACAGTCCGATGCGGATTTTCTGATGAGCGGGATGATAATCGCCAACCAAATAATACTGTCCGCCAATGGCGATGGCCGCCCAATCGCCGAATGCATTTTGCTCCGGCTCGTGGATCTCATATTGACCGAACGCTGCGATGCTCCCCACTTTGATACCATGCCCGCGAGTCGCCTCGGTGACGCTTTTCCCCGGATAGTTTGTAGGGTCTTCCTTGTGCCAGTGCGGGTGAATAAATTCGGCAAACTTGCCGGTTGGATTGGTGCGTTCATCCACCGCCGGCGGCAGGATCTTGAAGTCACTGATGCCATCCTCACTGACAGCATGCCCGGCTAAGGGTGAGTCCCAAGAGTGCTTGCTGGCGTCGAGCGGGCTCCAGTTCTCATAGATCAAATGAAATTTGCCATCCAGATCACGAATGATCACGCAATCCGATCCGTCGGACGGATCCTTGAAAGCGAGTCCCATNTCTTTGCCTGGCTTGCCGTCGGTCAGGTCGTCATCAATATAGAGATGCGGGTCCTGGTCATTCGGGAAGTCGTAGTAGATGTAGGCCTTGCCATCGACAAATTCCGCGGTCGTCGACCACTTCGCATGTTTCGCGGTGACCGAACCGTGGTGCACCCAGTTGACCATGTCGCGGCTTTGCCAGGCGTGGTAGCCGCCGGCGCTCTTCTTCAAACCGCCGGGTGCATCGAACAGATTCGGATACGGCGTGGTCTGCAGTGCAAGATCGAAGCCGTCCAAGGTGGCCGGCTGTGGTTGAAACCCTGCCTCACGCCGCGCCTTGTTTCGCCCGAGTATCCAGTAGTCATTCGGGCCTTTGGTGAGAAAGATCGGTGCATCGCTGAGCGTGGGCGGGCACACCTTTTTCGCTGTCGGCTGCCAATTATCCCACTGCGTCGATGCAGTGAGCGTGATCGATTGAGCCGAGCGCTTGTCCTCAAAGCGCTGCAACCGGCTGCGGTAAATTCCCTGTTTGCCCGTGGGTGAGAGGAGGTCGTCCTTGGCTGTGAGTCCTTCGATCTGTTGGCTTGCAGCATGCCACGCCTCGGTGCTATCGATCCGCCAACTCGTCTCACCTTGGGGTGCAGCCTGCGTGCTGGTCATTGTAGTGATCCCGATGAGGGCAGTCGTTATTAATTGGTGCATCATGACTTCTTATTTGTTGTGTCTCGCTTTACGATCATGCCCTTCCAGGTCGACCTTCTTGGTGTTTTTCAGTGCCTGATTGGCATCCTGAATCATTACATTGGGCGTATGCTGCGCGGCATCCGTCACAATCTCGAACGACCAGGCATACTGGCTCGTGCCCAAGTTCGTCGGCGGGGTAATCTGTAGGCCAGCCGGCGTCATTTTCCAGC
>JGI20154J14316_10004327_pt1 | contig 10942 bp, 10 predicted proteins | sample COG_04_FD_14316 | JGI IMG/M metagenome (IMG submission 14316) | reverse complement strand
CTTATTAAACAGACGATAGCTAATAAAAATACAATTCCATTATTTTTAAAAGACAAAAAAGGAGCATTGACCATTATTTCTTCCTTTAATAAAAACACTGACGACACCGCTATTGGGTTTACACTAGTTTACCTAGGAAAACCTATCAATACACAAGAAAAACAGGATAAAGAGTAACTTAAAAAATAAGAATAACGTTATTATAAAATAAAACGAAACGCATTGAAAAGTATATTAGCCACAATTATTATATTAATTATAGTTACTTCCTGCAAAGAGGATGATACAGTTTCCTGCATTATTTGTAATTCATCACAAACCATTGCTTTTGAGGTTTGCGAGGAAAGTAACGGAAACGCTTCTGTAAACGGTGAGAACACCGAAACCCTATATGCTACTTATATTGCTGACTTAGAAGCGGCAGGAGCTACCTGCGTTAATTAAAATTAAGCTTATTCAGGAGCCAGTTCAAAAGACAGCCCCTCTAGTTCTTTTGTTATTGCAATCTGGCATCCTAGCCTACTATTTTCTTGTACATTAAAAGCTTCGGATAGCATTGCTTCTTCTTCTTCTCCTGCCTCAGGAAGATTATGGTTTGAATTAATATAACATTGACAAGAAGCACACATTGCTAAACCCCCACAAATCCCGATTGTTCCTTCAGGTGCTAATTCATAGGAACGAATTATTTCCATTAGATTCATTGCCATATCAGTTGGAGCGAGTACTTTATGGATATTTCCAGCCCTATCTTTTATAATGATATTAATGTCTGACATGATTTATCCTAATCGTTAAGAGCTTGAATTACAGGTTTTTTTGCCTCTTTTCTTGTGCCATCAAACCCATCAACCCCGCTTACTGTAGTATATCTAAAAACATGTTTTTTACCAGGATTAATAATCTTATAAGCCGATTGGCACATAAGAGTTGCTTCATGAAATCCACATAAAATAAGTTTTAGTTTACCAGGATAGGTATTGATATCACCAATTGCAAAAACTCCAGGAACACTAGTTTGGTAGTCAAACGTATTTACTTTAATCGCATTTTTTTCTATTTCTAAGTCCCAATTTCCAATAGGACCAAGTTTAGGTGACAGCCCAAAGAGAGGTATAAAATGATCAATATTGATTTCTGTTTCAATTTTATCCTTAGTCACTACAAGGCTTTCTAATTTATCTTTACCTATTAGTTTTGTTATTTCTGCAGGAGTAATAATAGTTATCTTATCCTTCTTATGCAATTCTTTTACTTTTTCTAAGGAATCCAATGCACCTCTAAATTCATTTCTTCTATGAATAAGTATAACTTCCTTCGCAACATTTGCTAAAAAAATACTCCAATCTAAAGCAGAATCTCCACCACCAGCAATTACTATTCGTTTATTTCTATAAATTTCGGGATCTTTAATTATATATTCAACGCCTTTACCCTCATAGAAGTTAATGTTTTCAAGCATTGGTTTTCTTGGTTCAAAACTTCCTAGACCGCCAGCAATTGCAACAACTGGTGCCTGGTGTTGAGTCCCTTTATTTGTGATTACCGTAAAGATTCCATTTTTATCTTTTGTAATATTTTCTGCCCTCTCCCCAAGAGTAAAACCTGGTTCAAATTGTTTACATTGTTCCAATAAATTTCTTGTTAAATCTCCAGCAAGAATTTCAGGAAATCCAGGTATGTCATAAATCGGTTTTTTTGGGTATATTTCAGAACATTGACCCCCAGCCTGTGGCAGGGCGTCTATTAAATGACATTTTAATTTTAATAATCCTGCTTCAAATACAGCAAATAAACCAGTTGGTCCTGCTCCAATTATGATTATGTCAGTTCTTATCATCTTAGATTTAGTCTAGATTTTAATTTTTTTAGCTCTAGTTATAGAAGCTACAAAACTACAAAGCTTTTTATTCTTTTAAAGGTATTTTTTAATAATTTAAAACATGAGATTTAGCACACTAACTCTAATTTTCTTTAAAAAAAAACTTATTCCCCTCATTGTTGTAGTCCTAAAGCTTTATAGGCTTTAAAATATTTTTTCATAAATTTATGAAGAATATAAATAATAATAAAAAGATAAATTTTAATTTTACAAATCAATTTAATTAGAAAACAATGGCAATAAAAATTACAGATGAATGTATAAACTGTGATGCTTGTGTTGCAGAATGTCCAAACAACGCAATTTATGAGCCAGATCAAGAATGGTCATATTCTGATGAAACTATTTTAAAAGGAATGGTTACTTTACCCGGAGGCGGTGAAGCGGACGCAAACGTCGAAAATGAGCCTGGTTCTGAGGAATATTATTTTATCGTAACCGACAAGTGTACGGAGTGTAAAGGATTTCACGACGAACCCCAATGCGCCGCTGTTTGTCCAGTTGATTGTTGTGTGCCAGATGAAAATCATGTAGAAACTGAAGAAGCATTACTTCAAAAGAAAGCATGGATGCACGGGGAGTAACTATTAGAAAAAAACAATATTTTAAATAAAAACTAGTCGTTTAATTTAAGTACTGCCATAAAAGCTTCTTGCGGAATTTCTACATTCCCTACCAGTCGCATTCGTTTTTTTCCTTTTTTCTGTTTTTCAAGTAATTTACGTTTTCGGGAAATATCTCCTCCATAACATTTTGCAGTTACATCTTTTCGAAGCGCTTTTACCGTTTCTCTTGAAATAATCTTTGCTCCAATTGCAGCTTGTATTGGGATATCAAATTGTTGTCGTGGAATTAATTGGCGTAATTTTTCACACATTTTTTTACCGATATCATAGGCATTTTCTTGATGGAGTAATGCAGATAGGGCGTCAACAGGACTAGCGTTTAATAACACATCCACTTTTACCAATTTAGAAACACGCATTCCTATTGGGTGGTAATCAAATGATGCATATCCTCTTGAAACTGTTTTTAAACGATCATAGAAATCGAAAACAATTTCAGCTAAAGGCATGTCAAAAGACAACTCAACCCTTTCTGGAGTTAAATAAGTTTGGTTAGTGATCTGTCCTCTTTTACCGATACAAAGTGACATTACGGACCCCACAAAATCTGATTTTGTAATAATTGTGGCCTTAATATAAGGCTCTTCCACTCTATTTAAACTAGAAGGCTCTGGCAAGTCTGATGGATTGTTCACCAACAATATGGCATCTGGTTTTTTATTTGTGTAGGCATGATAAGAAACGTTGGGAACCGTCGTTATAACAGTCATATTAAACTCACGTTCCAACCTTTCTTGTATGATTTCAAGATGAAGCATTCCTAAGAAGCCACAACGGAAACCAAAGCCTAATGCTGCAGAACTTTCTGGCTGAAACACCAAAGAAGCATCATTTAATTGAAGTTTTTCCATAGAGTTTCTCAATTCTTCATATTCTTCTGTATCAACAGGATATATTCCAGCAAATACCATTGGTTTAACATCTTCAAATCCAGCAATAATATTAATCGTTGGATTTTTAAAATCTGTTATGGTGTCACCTACTTTTACTTCTTTGGCTTCTTTTATTCCAGTAATCAAGTATCCAACGTCACCAGCCTTCACGCTGGTTCTAATTTCTTGTTTTAATTTTAGCGAACCTACTTCATCAGCAAAATAATCTTTACCTGTAGCCATAAATTTAATATGTTGACCTTTTCTAATCTCTCCATTTAAAATTTTAAAATAGGTTTCAATACCTCGAAACGGATTATAAACAGAGTCAAATATTAAAGCCTGTAAGGGTTCATTAACATTTCCTTTAGGCGCAGGAATTTTATTAATTATCGCTTCTAAAATAGCTTCAATACCTATACCAGTTTTAGCACTGGCTGGAATTACATCTTCAGCATCACAACCTAATAACCCAACGATGTCGTCTGTAACTAATTCAGGATTTGCAGAAGGAAGATCTACTTTATTTAAAACCGGGATAATTTCTAAATCATTTTCTAATGCTAAATATAGATTAGAAATTGTCTGCGCTTGAATACTTTGAGCAGCATCTACGACTAATAAAGCTCCTTCACAAGCAGCAATAGATCGAGACACTTCGTATGAAAAGTCTACATGACCAGGAGTATCGATAAGATTTAATACATAATCTTCTCCTTTGTAATGATAATCCATTTGAATGGCATGACTTTTTATAGTAATTCCTCTTTCTCGTTCCAAATCCATTGAATCTAACAATTGGTTTTGTTTTTCGCGAGAACTTACTGCACCAGTGGCATCCATAAGACGATCTGCCAAGGTACTTTTACCATGGTCAATATGAGCTATGATGCAAAAATTACGAATGTTTTTCATATAAAAAATCTACAATATTTATTTGCAAATATAGAATAAAAGGAACCAAATTAGAAGGCTTAATTAGAGTCCATTTTTATCATATTTAATTTTATTTTGTCTAACAACAGGTATAAATAGACCTCTTTTCATCGAAAAAAAGTAAATAATGCCGGATAATAATGATAATTTGCTCATATTTGAATTAAGTTAATTTTTCTATTGATTTTTTTAAACTTCCCCATGAAAAAATTTAGAAAAACTTAATCAATTCCATATTTATATTTTACATGAAGAAAATATTTTTATTGATTTTTTTGCAATTTCACTTATTTTTATTATCTCAAAATAATACCATTGAGGGGCAGGTTGTCGATTCTGAAAACAATCCTCTTTCATTTGTAAATATACTAGTTTATAAAAACCAAGATTCTGAACCATTAAATGGAGCTATTACTGATGTTAACGGGAAATTTTCCATTGACAATTTAAAAAGTCATAACTATTATATGAAGTTTTCTATGGTTGGATTCACATCAGAATCTAAAACCATTAATCCAATCGAGTCAATTCATTTTACAATCATTTTAAATGAAAGTTTAGAAGAATTGGATGAAACTATAATTACAGCGAAAGCTCCTGACATTATTAGAGCACCAGGAAAATTAATATTTAACGTAGAAAACACATCCCTATCAACAGGAAATACTTTTAATTTGTTAAAAAGGACACCTGGTGTTTTGGTCATGGGTGATAATATTCAGATTCAAAGAACGGTACCGATTGTATTTATAAATAATAAAAGAGTGTATTTAACGTCTTTTGAATTGGCTTCTTTATTAAAGAATATGGATGCTTCTAATATAAAATCTGTTGAGGTAATCACTAACCCATCGGCTAAATATGATGCAGCAGGAACAACAGTATTAAATATAATTACTTCAAAAGCAGTTTCTGTTGGCTATAAAGGGTCTGTAAACGCTAATTGGGAACAAGCAAGGTATTCCAAGTACAGTTTTTCTACTGCTCAATATTATAAAAATGATTGGCTGAACGCTTATGCGAGCTATAGTTTTAGTCCAAGAAAAGACTATAAACACGATGATAATAATATTCGATTTTTTAATTCTGATAATACCACTACCAAATCAATATGGGATTCCGATTTTGAAAAAATTTCAAGTTCTAAGGCACATCAAGGAAATTTAAATTTAGATTTTATTTTAAATCAAAAGAATACTTTAAGTTTTTCCTCTACAACAATGGTATCGCCAAATAAAACTTTTGATAATAAAGTAAATGGATCCATATTTAATGCACAGAAAGAAATCGATTCGCTATTTATAACGAATAGCTATTTAATAAATGATGCTATTAACCTTTCATTTAATTTAGAACATAAAATAGATCTTAACGAGGAAGGCAGCGAATTAACAACATCAGTTAATTTTATTAAATACGATAACAATCAAACACAAACTTTAAATACAAACTATAACCTTCCTTCCGGAGAGTTAACGAATAACGTTAATTTTTATACTGATGCAGAACAAGACAGCGATATCTTTACCGGACAAATAGATTACGTTAAGACTATTTGTGAAGGTGATTTTGAAGTGGGTTTAAAGTATTCTAATATTAAAACTGAAAGTACATTAGATTTTTATGATCTTGAAAATAATTTTCCAATTCATAACGAAGTTAATTCCGACTTATTTATTTATAAAGAAGCAATTTATGCAGGATATTTAAATTATTCTAAAAGTTGGAAAAAGTGGACTATTAATACGGGTTTTAGAGGAGAATATAGCGATGTAAAAGGAGATTCAAAATCCTCAGAAACTACCAATAATCAAGAGTATTTTAATGTTCTCCCTTCAATTGCTGCATTATACTCAAAGAATGAAAATAATATTTTTGGGATGAGTTATAAACGAAGTATTGAGCGTCCTCGCTACCAAAGTTTAAACCCCTTTACTTATTTTATTACCGATAATATTTCGGTTAGTGGAGACCCTTATTTAATACCAACCTTAACAGATAAATATGCGATTAGCTATACTTTAAACAATGAATGGTTTTTTGAAGCTTATTATATTTACAATAAAGACCCTTTAGCTGTTTTATCATTTCAAGATAACGAAAATAGCACTACTCAAAACATTGATACAAACATAATTAAAGATGTTAATTATAGTTTTGATATTTCTTATACTACTTCGCTATTTTCTTGGTGGTATTTATCGGTATATACATCCACCTATTATTTACAAAATGAATTTTACGCTACATATAGTCCAGCAGCAGAAACCTATACCAACCAAACTTATGGATTTTACGCTGAAATGTATAGTGGTTTAACTTTATCAAAAGACAAAACTTTCACAAGTGATGTCAGTACAAGCTATATGTCTAATATGATTTATGGGTCTATCAATTATAAAAACCAATTTGTGTTTTCAATTTCATTTAGAAAATCAATTTGGGAAAATAAAGCTAGCATAAGTTTCGGTGTAGATGATATTTTTAACACCAATAATATTCCCTTAAATTCAAGGTATTACAATCAGGATAATAGTTATTTCGCTAAACCTGAATCAAGATTAGTAAGGGTTGGTTTTAAATATAACTTTGGAAATTATAAATTAATAAGTAATAAAAGAAACTATAAAACTGACGAAGAAAACAGGTTGGATTAACTAAAACGCCTCTATGACTTCAAAATATGAGCCTTTATTTTTCCTTTCGAGTCTAACCACATGATTAAATATCAATTTTATCTAATTTAAATTGTCTTCATGTTTCAAACCTTCACCAATGCAGTAATTTTAATTTAATTTCAAGTTTCTATTGATCGTTTTTTTTTATTATTTATAGTAACCAATTTGTCTTATAATTTTAATTAAAATAAAAAGACGAGAATTCTAAACGTACAATCAGACTTATTGCTTGTTTATAGCTAGAAAATATAAAAAGGTTTTTTCATAATAAAAAGATGCATATTAATTTACTTATTTTTGCAACATATGGTTAAAATTGATAACATAGAACTTGGCGACTTTCCTTTATTATTAGCGCCAATGGAAGACGTAAGTGACCCTCCTTTTCGTGCATTATGTAAAGAACAAGGTGCAGATGTTGTATATACAGAGTTTATTTCTTCGGAAGGGTTAATTCGTGATGCTGCTAAAAGCGTCATGAAGTTAGATATATACGAAAAGGAGCGTCCAGTAGGAATTCAAATATTCGGCGCCAATTTAGAATCGATGTTGAGAAGTGTAGAGATTGTGGAGGCTTCTAAACCAGATATTATAGATATTAATTTTGGTTGTCCTGTAAAAAAAGTAGTTTCAAAAGGTGCGGGTGCAGGAATTTTAAAGGATATTGACTTAATGGTTTCGTTAACAGAAGCCATGGTAAAGCACACTTCGCTGCCAGTTACTGTAAAAACTCGTTTAGGATGGGATGAAGAAACCATAAAGATTGTAGAAGTTGCTGAGAGGTTACAAGATATTGGTTGTAAAGCAATTTCTATTCATGGAAGAACACGAAAACAAATGTATAAAGGAGAAGCTAATTGGGCCCCTATTGCTGAAGTAAAAAACAACTCGAGAATGCACATTCCTGTTTTTGGGAACGGTGATGTTAATACTCCTGAAAAAGCCAAAGAAATGAAAGACGTCTATGGACTTGACGGCGCAATGATTGGCAGAGCTAGTATAGGGAATCCGTGGTTTTTTAGAGAAGTTAAGCATTATTTAAAAACGGGAGAACATTTGTCAAAACCAACCATGGAAGAGCGTATTTATGCCGCAAAAAGACATCTACAAATGGCAATTGACTGGAAAGGTGAAAAGTTAGGAGTTTTTGAAACCAGAAGGCATTATACCAATTATTTTAGAGGCATTCCACATTTTAAGGAATATAGGATGAAAATGGTAACGAGTGACGAGTCAATAGATGTTTTTAAAGCTCTTGATGAAGTTGCAGAAAAATTTAAAGGGTTTCATTTTGCCTAAGAAATCAGTTTTTCAGAAACTTTCATTGCTGCAATTTTTGAAGCAAAACCACCTAACACCAAGATGGTAATAAATACAATGACCACATTAATAAATTCTAATTTTACAGGATAAGGCAAGCTAGGCGTTATTGGAATAAACCCAATTTTTTGTTGTAAAAAAACAGTAATAACTCCAAATAAAAGGCCTATCAATAAACCGATTAAGGTCATTAACATTCCCTTGTAAAAAAAAATTTTTCTAATTTCTTTAATTGTCAATCCCAAAGAGGAAAGCGTTTTAATTGTTCTTCTTTTTTCAAGAATGGTCATAATAATGGTCCCTGCAATATTAAAAATAGCAATTGCAGCTATTAAGCTAACAAAAATATAAACAAACAAGTTTTCAATATTCAGCATCTTATAAAGCCCATCGTTCTGTTGTATCCTATTTTTGATAATAATTTCATCCGGAATAACAGCTTTTAGTTGTTTTCGAATGTTTTTTGAATTAGCATTTAGGGCTAGTTTTAACTCTAAGGCCGAAACTTTTGTAGCATCTAATTTTAATAAAGATTGAGCAAATTCGATATCAGAAAACACATACTTACTGTCTAGGTCTGAATTTACACTATACATCCCAGAAGCAACAACTTTTCTTTTTGTGAAGGCATCTGTTGGATTTATTATTTGTCCAGTTCCAGATTTGGGCACATAAATTTCTAATAAGTTACCATAATCAAGTACTCCCATAGATAGTTTTTGTGAAATACCAAGTCCAATTACAACTTCATCTTTATCAGGTGTTAACCATTTGTTTAAAAACAAAATACTATCAACCGGAATCACATTTTTAAAATTTTCATCCACTCCCTTAATCAGAGCAATTAGGTTTTTCCCACGGTATTGAAGAAACACACGCTCTTCAATAATTTTTGAAAAGGCTTCAATACCTTCTGTCTTTTTCAGTTTCTCTTCCGAAGACTTAGAAAGTGAAAATGTTTTGCCGTTCGCTGGGTATATTTTTAAGTCTGAATCAAAAACATTGGTAAATTGAAGGCTATAACCTCTTAAACCAGAAAACCCAGATAACACTATAAATAATGCTAAAGATCCCACTACAGCTGCAGAAATTGCAATTTTTGAAATAATATTAATTGCATTTTTACTGCTTTTTGAAAATAAATAACGCTTTGCAATGTAGAGGGGTAAATTCAATTATAATTTTTTTCTTTTATCCAATAAATCAGTATCCTTAATAGGGTTTTCTTTCCCTTTTACTGCATTTTCTAAATTGTTTATATACTCTAGAGAGTCATCATTGTAAAACACTAAATCTGGCATTTTCCGAAACTGGTGTTTCGTTTTTTGTGCTATTTGATGTTTAATTTTAGGCTTTAACTCGTTTAACTCTTTAACAATTAAACCAGATTTTTCAGGCGGAAAAACACTGGTAAATACTTTTGATAATGAAAGATCTGTAGTAACGGTAACTTTAGAAACCGAAATAATAATCCCTAATTGCCCTGATTCAAGCAACATTTTTTGTAATACTACCGCTAAATCATTTTGTAGCACTCCCGCAATCTTTTTTTGCCTATTAGTTTCATTCATATTGCAAAAATACTACATTTAATAAAAATGACCATTTAAATAGCTAGTTTGAAAGTAAAAAGCCCCTTAGAATTCTTATTTTTGTAATGTTTTAGATAATTAACTATGAAAAAAATAGAACACATTGGGATTGCAGTAAAAAGTATAGAAAATGCAAATCAAATTTACACTAGTTTGTTAGGAGCTTCTCCTTATAAAACGGAGGAGGTAAAAAGCGAAGGAGTAAAGACTTCTTTTTTAAAGGTTGGAGATAGTAAAATAGAGTTATTAGAAGCAATCAATCCGGATAGTCCAATAGCTAAGTTTATTGAAAAGAGGGGAGAGGGAGTGCATCACATTGCATTTGCAGTAGACGACATACAATCTGAGATAGTTCGGCTTAAAAATGAAGGATTTATTGTTTTGAACGAAACCCCTAAAAAGGGCGCAGATAACAAGTTAGTGGTATTTTTACATCCTAAATCTACAGCGGGTGTATTGGTTGAATTATGTCAAGACAGAAAATAACAATAAAATAGCTTGCGGAATATATAAAGAGTTTTAAATTTGCAATCTGAATGTCGGTCCCATAGCTCAGCTGGTTAGAGCACCTGACTCATAATCAGGGGGTCCATGGTTCGAGCCCATGTGGGACCACTTTTAAAGAAATCCAACTTAATTATTTAGGTTGGATTTTTTGGTTTAGAGTTTATCATAGTTGCATTTATTGCACTATTTGTACTTTCCAAAGAAAATCCAAATGTCAAGTTTATTTGAAAAAAAAGGTATCCTATTAGGTGACCCACTTTTATTTTCGAGAGACCCACTTTATAATCAGAATTGTATGCCAATTGTTTAACTTAAAACCAATTGGTAACGAAAAGTAAAAAACTATCAATCTTGTTTGTTATTAAATCTAGCAAACAAAACAAAAAGGGGTTATGTCCAATTAACTTTAGAATTACTTACATAAAGAGACGTAAGGAGTTTTCAACAGGACAATTTATAAATCCAGTCTATTAAAATTTAAAAACATAAATAGCTTCAGATTTTTATTTTATTTCATAATTATTTAAAT
>JGI20154J14316_10004325_pt1 | contig 10949 bp, 6 predicted proteins | sample COG_04_FD_14316 | JGI IMG/M metagenome (IMG submission 14316) | reverse complement strand
CGCCAACATCAGGCAAACCAGATTCGGCATCACCCTTCGGCGCTATTCTGCCGCCACATGTTGAAGCGCCCTCATATGAGCTGGTGACAACAACCGATGCTCTGAGCCGCTGGATTGATGAAGCGCGCTCTCAAGGCTTTATTGCTATTGATACTGAAACAACAAGTCTGAATGCCTCATCTGCGTCACTTGTCGGTGTTGCACTGGCAACAGCGCCGGGCAAGGCCTGTTATATTCCGTTGCGTCATGTCGCCCCGGCATCTGAGGGGGCTGCACAAGGCGGACTTGATTTTGCCGGTGATGCTGAGGTTGCAGAAACGGTTATGCTCGAGCAAATGGATGAAGCAGAGGCTCTTAGCCTATTGCGCGGTTTATGCGCCGATCCGTCCATCCTGAAAATTGGCCATAACCTCAAATATGATGCACATGTTCTCAGCCTTGAGCAGAATGGCGGCCTGAGCCTAACGCCTGTTGATGATACAATGTGTTTATCTTATGTGCTTGATGCTGGCAGAACAGAGCGGCATGGGCTTGATTATCTGGCGCTATCATTGCTGGATATTCAGACGATTAAATATCAGGATGTGTGCGGCAAGGGCGCTAAGCAGATTTCCTTTGCTGAAGTCTCACCAGAGGCTGCTTGCACCTATGCAAGTGAAGATGCTGATATAACCTTGCGGTTATGGACGATGCTGAAGCCGCGGCTTGCCCGCGAAGGCATGTCATCTGTGTATGAAAGGCTTGAGCGGCCCCTCATTCCTATCTTGGCCCATATGGAAGCAGCTGGCATCAAGGTTGATACACAGCTTTTGCATGGCTTATCGCAGGATTTTGCTGGGCGAATCCAAATCCTCGAAGGTGAAATTCACCAGCTAGCAGGCGAGACCTTTAATATTGCGTCTCCGAAGCAGCTCGGTGAAATTCTATTTGAAAAGCTTGGATATGAAGGTGGCAAGAAATCCAAGACAGGCGCCTTTTCAACAGGCGCAGATATTCTGGAAGATATGGCAGAAAATGGGGTTGAAATTGCCAGAAAAGTGCTTGATTACCGCCAGTTAGCAAAGCTGAAATCAACCTATACAGATGCGCTCATGGCGTCAGTGAATAACCGTACAGGACGGGTTCATACCTCCTTTTCAATGGTCGGTGCTTCAACGGGGCGATTATCATCTTCAGATCCTAATCTGCAGAATATCCCTATCCGTACCCAAGAAGGCCGGCAAATACGGGGTGCCTTTATTGCGCGGCCGGGCTGTAAGCTTATTTCAGCTGATTATAGCCAGATTGAGCTGCGTCTTGTTGCCCATGTTGCTCAGGAAAAAACAATGCTGGAAGCATTCCGTAATGGGGTAGATATTCACGCCCAGACAGCATCAGAAGTCTTCGGGGTTCCCTTGGACCAGATGGATGCAGAAACGCGGCGCCGCTCAAAAGCGATTAATTTTGGTATTGTTTATGGTATCTCAGCTTTTGGGCTTTCCCGCCAGCTCTCCATCCCTCAGTCAGAAGCGCGCGATTATATTGCAACCTATCTGGACAGGTTCCCTGGTATCCGCACCTATATGAATGATGCGCGCGAATTTGCCCGCGAACATCTTTATGTTGAAACACTGTTTGGGCGGCGTANCCATATTGAACAGATTGGCGCGTCAAATCAGGCGATGCGTGGATTCTCCGAGCGGCAGGCGATTAATGCGCCTATTCAAGGAAGTGCTGCTGATATTATCAAGCGGGCCATGATATGTCTTCCGGCTGAACTTACAGCCCAAGGGCTGGCAGCTGATATGTTACTTCAGGTGCATGATGAATTGATCTTTGAAGTCCCCGAAGAGCAGGCAGAGCAGTCGGTACAGCTGATAAAATCGGTGATGGAAAATGCAGCCTCTCCTGTGGTGCAGCTCTCCGTGCCGCTTGTTGTTGATGCAGGTATTGCTGATAGCTGGTCTGAAGCCCATTAATCTCTGCCTCAATCCTGCCGCGATCCTGCCATCATTTCTTCGGTCTTTGCAGCTATCAAGGATAGGCCTTAAGATAGTGTTATCTGAACAGCAGTTTGATGGCCCTAGATAAAAGGATGGCCCTAAATAAAAGGATGGTAGGGGATGGCAACACGGCTAGCACTTGTTGATGATGACCAGAATATTCTGACCTCTGTTGCGCTTGCGCTCGAAGCAGAGGGATATGAGGTTGATACCTATTTTGATGGGGAGCAGGCTCTTGCCGGTCTGATGCGCAGGCCCGCTGCCCTGGCAATATTGGATATTAAAATGCCGCGTATGGATGGCACAGAATTATTGGGAAAAATTCGCCAGAAATCTGCCATGCCGGTTATTTTTCTGACCAGTAAGGATGATGAGCTTGATGAAGCACTTGGTCTTTCGCTTGGGGCAGATGACTATATCACCAAGCCGTTTTCCCAGCGGCTTCTTCTGGCACGTATTCGCGCTGTTTTGCGCCGCGCTGGTGGCCAAGCCCCCTTATCGGAAAGCAATGATACCATTGCACAGGGTGACCTGCTGCTGGATCCTGATAGGCATCTTTGTAGCTGGAAGGGCGATGAGGTAAAGCTTACGGTAACAGAGTTCTTGTTGTTGCAGGCATTAGCGTTGCGTCCGGGACATGTGAAAAGCAGAGACCAGTTGATGGATGCTGCCTATGGGGATGATATCTTCTTGGAAGATCGCACCATAGATAGCCATATTAAACGCATCCGCCGAAAATTCCGGGCTCATGATAATCTGTTTGACCGCATTGAGACCTTGTATGGCATCGGCTATAAATATAAGCCAGATGCCTAGTCATTTCTGGTTCAGGCTGAAACGCACAAGGGAAGGAGGCGTAAATAGTGGCTAGTCGGCGGCGATTCTGGCCCTCATTTATTAGCCCGCTTTCTGCGCGTATTCTGGCGATTATGCTCCTGCCGCTGGCGTTGTTTCTGGTTGGGTTATTTTCGGTAGACCAATATCGGGATGTTCTTATCGCAGCAGAATTGGATGCGCTGGAGCGTCAGGGCCGAACGTTAGCGCGCTCGCTTGCGCTTGCCGAAGCAGAAAAAACCCCCTTTGCCCAGCGCCAGCTCTCCAGCCAGACGATGCGCCATCTTCTGCCACTTGTTGGCTATGGCTCTGAGCTTAGGGCGCGGGTTTTTCAGCCGACCGGCACCTTGATGGCAGATACCTTTCAGCGCGGTGCAACCCGTTCGCTTATTCGGATGCAACGCAAACCAGAAATTGCGATGCGGTCTAAGGTGCGTATTGAACTTGTAGAGATGATGAACCGGCTGGCAGCCGCCCTTAGCAATCGCCCGCCCCTTCCGATTGTCAATATCCGCGGCATAAGACGGGCAGAAATGTTGCCAGATATTATGCTGGCGCTGCGCGGCGATACAATACGCAATGTCTGGCGTAATCCGGATAATCAGCTTGTTCTTGCGGTAAGTCTGCCCATCCAAGATTTGCGGGTTGTGCGGGGCAGTCTTTTGCTCACCACAACAGGCGGCGGTATAGAACAGCAAATTGGTGATGTGCAATGGGCATTCATTCAGCTTTTTACGGGTATTCTTGGCATTACAGTTGCGCTTGGTCTGTATCTTTCGCGCTCGATCACACGCCCTATTGTGCAGCTTGCAGCCTCAGCAGACCAGCTCCGGATGACACGCGATACATCGCTTACCCTGCATGGCCTGCCAAATAGAAAAGATGAAATTGGACAGCTATCCCAAGCCCTCTCGGATATGACAGCAGAATTACAAAGGCGTATTGAAGCGACGGCTGGATTTGCAGCAGACGTCGCGCATGAGTTAAAAAATCCTCTTACCTCATTACGGTCTGCTGTTGAGACAGTCTCGCGAATTGACGACCCTGCACAGCAGCGTAAATTGATGGATATTATCCTAGCAGATGTGCAACGCCTTGATAGGCTGATTACCGATATCTCACAAGCAAGCCGGGTGGATGCAGAATTATCTATCCTGCCCGAAGACGCCGAAGATTTTTCGGCTCTTTTGGAAAATTGGGTACAGTTCAGCCGTGACCGTCACCCCCAGATTGATATTAAGCTTGATAAAACAGACAAAGCTGTTTTGGTGCGTCTGCATGCGGGCCGTGTTATTCAGATACTTGATAATCTGCTGGCAAATGCTGTCACATTTAATGCAATAGGCGCTCCGATAGAGATCAGGTTAACCCAGCATCGCGGCATGGCGGTCTTCATAATTCGTGATTTTGGCCCTGGTATCCCTGCTGGAAAACGGGATAAGATTTTTGAGCGGTTTTATACTGAGCGGCCTGCTTCTGAGGGATTTGGAACGCATTCTGGACTAGGTCTGTCAATTTCACGCCAGATAGCAGATGCTCATGGCGGCGCATTAGAAGCTGACTCTCACACAGAGGGCGGCGCTGTCTTTACCCTGACATTACCGGTAGCCGCCTAGCGTAGAAAGTAGCTAAGGCTCTGCGAATAGATTGTCGCATCTAGGCTGATTTGTGCTAAGGGTAGGGTATGACACAAGAAGATGATAATAAGCCATACGCTAACATAGCTGCCTCATTTTCAGACCCAATAATTGAACTTGTTGTTGTGTTTGGCCAATCTGGCGCTGGTCTGTCAACAGCCCTTGATATACTCGAAGATGTTGGCTTTAATTCAGTTGATAACCTGCCGCTTGCTCTTGTGGACCAGCTGGTTTCCTTGTCAGTTGAAACAGAACATAAAAAGCTCGCTATCGGGGTTGATTTACGCACCTCTGGTATCGATGCAGCTGCGATGATCAGGCTTGCCGATAATGTTAAGCAGCGCATTGGCGCGCGGTGCCAGTTTGTGCTTGTTGAAGCCAGCTCAGATGAACTTATCAAACGCTATCAGGCAACCCGGCGCCGGCATCCTCTTCTAACAGACCATAATAATCTTCAGGAAGCGATTGCAACTGATCGTGCTTTCATGCGCGATATTGCCCATATTGCTGATGTTATTATTAATAGCACTGAGATGGCTCCTGCAGGATTTAGAGCAAAGCTACTATCGCGGCTTGGGATGACGCCGGAACAGACTATGACGCTCACCATTATGAGCTTTTCCTACCGGAAGGGGTTGCCCGATACAGCAGATTTCATCTTTGATATGCGATTTATTAATAACCCGCATTGGCAACCCCAGCTTCGGGCAATGACGGGATGCGATAGACAGGTGTTTGACTATGTCTGTGGTGATGAGAGTTTTCTGCCCTTTATGGAACATGTGGCGCAGATGTTTTCGTCTGTTCTTAGCCGGCTTGATGATGAAGGTCGCCCGCATCTTACATTTGGCTTTGGCTGTACTGGCGGCAAGCACCGTTCTGTTAGCGCTGCTGAATGGTTATCAGCTTGGGCGGATAAGAACGCCATCCCCTATAAGCTGATACACCGCGAATTAGACATAGCCAGATAAGCGCTAGTTAGTGCAAAAACTCTTTGTTTCTGCCCTTGTATTTGTTAGATACAACGATAAGTATTAAATACTCATCATGCTGTCTGGTTAGTGATAGCAAGCCATTACGTTTTTTAAGAGGAATTTTTAAATGACAAACGATTTTATTATTGCCGATGCATCGCTTGCCGATTGGGGTCGCAAGGAAATTTCAATTGCTGAAAGCGAAATGCCGGGCCTGATGGCGTTGCGTGATGAATATGGTACGAAGAAGCCATTATCGGGCGCGCGGGTTGCAGGATGCCTGCATATGACAGTTCAAACAGCTGTTCTCATCGAGACACTCACAGACCTTGGCGCAGATGTGCGCTGGTCATCATGTAATATCTTTTCAACCCAAGATCAGGCCGCTGCTGCGATAGCTGAAACAGGTGTTCCTGTTTTTGCTAAAAAGGGCGAGACACTTGCTGAATATTGGGAATATGTAGACAAGACATTTGACTGGTCTGACGGAAAGCCTGCCAACATGATTCTGGATGATGGCGGAGATGCGACAATGTACATCCTGCTGGGTGCGCGCCTTGAAGAGGGTGAAGATGTGCTAGCAGAACCAGCCTCAGAAGAAGAAGAGTTTCTAAAGGCGCAGCTGCATATTCGCCATAAGATGAGCCCGGGCTGGTTTGCCATGCAAAAAAATGCCATTCAGGGCGTTACCGAAGAAACAACAACAGGGGTGTTGCGCCTGTATCAGATGGCTGAAAAGAACCAGTTACCCTTCCCCGCCATCAATGTGAATGATAGCGTGACAAAATCAAAGTTCGATAATCTTTATGGGTGCCGCGAGTCACTTGTTGACGGTATCAGACGAGCAACAGATGTGATGCTTGCTGGCAAGGTTGCTTTGGTATGCGGATATGGTGATGTGGGCAAAGGGTCTGCAGCGTCGCTTCGTCAGGGCGGTGCCCGTGTTATGGTAACAGAGGTTGATCCTATCTGTGCACTTCAGGCTGCGATGGAAGGCTATGAAGTTGTCACAATGGAACAGGCTGCGTCCAAAGCTGATATCTTTGTGACAGCAACAGGCAATAAAGATGTCATCACGATTGATCATATGCGTGATATGAAAGACCGCGCTATTGTGTGTAATATCGGTCACTTTGATAATGAGATTCAAGTTGCGGCCTTATCAAACATGGCATGGCATGAAGTAAAGCCACAGGTTGATGAAGTTGAATTTCCGGATGGTAAGCGGATGATCCTGCTTGCCAAGGGCCGGCTTGTTAATCTTGGCTGTGGTACAGGCCATCCCTCATTCGTGATGTCAGCCTCTTTCACCAATCAGGTGCTCGCCCAGATTGAGCTATGGACGCGTGGCGATCAGTATGAAACATCTGTTTATACATTGCCGCGTCATCTAGATGAGAAAGTTGCTGCCCTTCACCTAGCCAAGGTAGGGGCCACCTTATCAACCCTTCGTCCCGATCAGGCGAGCTATATTGGTGTTGAAGAGCAAGGTCCGTTCAAGTCAGAACAATACCGTTATTAATGAGCGCGCCTCTTAGCGTTAATCTGTCCAGTCTTTCAGCGACAGAAGCGCTTGGCAGGGCCTTGGCACAATTATGTGTGCCAGGGCGCCAGCTCTGCCTAGAAGGACCGCTTGGGGCTGGCAAGTCAACGCTTGCCCGCACCATAATAGAACAGGTTTGTGGTCCGCAATCTGATATTCCTAGTCCGACATTTACCCTTGTGCAGCCTTATGATGCCCTTGCAGGCCATGAAGTATGGCATATGGACCTGTATCGTCTTACTACAGCGCAAGACGCTCTTGCGCTTGGTATTGAAGACGCATTCTATAATGCAGCTTGTCTTATCGAATGGCCGGATAGAATAGCTGTTTTACTGCCCGCCACCGCTGTTACAATTTCTCTTTCGATAATAGGAAGTAATAGTCGGCGTGCAGAGATTCTTGCCCTTGAGCAAGATCAGGCTATCATTGCTGATGCGCTTGGCTCGCATCCCGTATAACGCCTTTCATCTGTCCTGAAACAGGCAAATAGGGTATACTAGCCTCTATGTCACCTTTGCGTCCTCTTTCTTCCTCTGCGCCGCCAGATGCCAGCCTAACGGGTCTGTATAGCATCCAAGCTGGCAGGCCCTTTGCATCTGACCTGGCATCTGGTCTTATCCAGATGATGCCAGACAAGAAGCTCTTTGCCTCAGCTCATATTCTTGTGCCCTCTCACCGTGCTGTTCAGGCGTTATCGGCTGCCTTTCTTGAGGTAGCAGACGGCCAGCCTCTGATGCTTCCGGCGATAACAGCGCTCGGCGACGTTGATGAATTTCTGCCCGATATTCTTGGCGCACAGGGTTATGACCTTCCGCCTGCCATGGATAGGGTGGAGCGGCATCTTATTCTGGCGCACCTCATTCAGGGGATGATGATTGGTGGGCGCGCTATCTCGCCGCCACAGGCTCTTAGCCTGTCTATTAGCTTATGTGCGCTGCTTGATCAGGTAAGCCAGTCAGGCGGGTCGCCGGACGGGCTAGCAGATATTATGCCGGATGATTTTGCGGATCACTGGGGAGATATCAGAAAGTTTCTGGATATTATCTTTGAGCAGTGGCCGGATATTGCTGCACAGAAACATGTTATGGATTCAGGACAGCGCTCTGCCTTACTGCTATCAGCTCAGTGCGATGACTGGCAGCAAAATCCGCCCGCTCATCCTGTTATCATTGCAGGCTCAACAGGTAGTCTTTCATCAACGCGGGCACTGATGAAAACGGTTATGGGATTACCGCAAGGCTTCATCGTTTTGCCCGGCCTTCCCGAAATACTGTTTGGCCCGGATGACTATACCGCCATAAGGGCTGATATTGGCCATCCATTCCATCAGCTCCTTGAAACCCTGGCAGCACTTGATGTGATGCAGGATGATGTAAAAGGCTGGGTGTTTCCGCCCGATAGCCAGATGAGCCAAACTGAAAGCCATCTTGCACAAAGGCGGGCCTTATTCATGGAGGTGTTCCGCCCAGCAGAACAATCCTATCTGTGGCGCCGGCTTGCTGAAACGCATCGGCATATTACCCGTGATGCTCTTGCATCCATGCGCCGGATAGATGCTGTTGATATGTATCAAGAGGCAGATATTATTGCGTGCCTGATGCGCAAAACACTTGAGCATCCGACCAAAACAGCAACCCTTGTCACAGCTGACAGAACGCTTGCGCGGCATGTGCGGGCAGCTCTGATGCGCTGGCAGATTCAGATTGATGATAGTGCTGGTGTACCGCAGAACGAGACGAGCGTAGGGCATTATCTCCAGCTGGTTGCTGAATGGGCACAAACAGGAGGCAGTGCAAAAGCCCTTCTGGCGCTTGCAAAGCACCCGCTTGCGTCCGGTGGAATGCAGACAGCTGATTTCAGAAAGCATGTCCGGGCAATTGAACGCCATGTATTGCGTGGGTATCTTCCCGATAGCTCGGCAGCAGGCATTGCTGAAAAACTAGTAGCCTTTCCAGAATTGCTGGCATTCTATCAGACACATATCCTTCTGCCCCTTGCGCCCATTACAGACGCTTTTGCTCATCCGGTGCCGGATATGGCACGGCTCGCAGATGCACATGGCACAGCCGCCGAAAACTTTGCTCAGACAGATATTGGCAATGCTGCGATCCTCACCCTTTGGGGTAGCCCGTCCGGCAAGGAAGCAGCGGCTCTGCTTGAACGGCTTGCTCATTATGGCCAGATTATCAGTCTTACGGCCTCTGATTATCCTGCAGCGTTTCTGGCGCTTACCAAACAGATTACCGTGCGGTCAGCCTATAGCACCCATAGCAGGCTTACTATTTTAGGNACGGTTGAGGCCCGAATGCAGAGCGCTGATCTGGTTATTCTAGGGGGGCTTAATGAAGGCGTATGGCCGCCTCATACAGCACATGACCCTTGGACAAATACGGCCATGCGCAGCGCCCTTGGGCTTCCGGATAGGCGCTGGCGAACAGGGTTATCGGCGCATGATTTTTTTATGAATGTCTGTGCGCCTGAAATTATTATAACCCGTGCCCTTCGGGTTGATGATGTGCCAACAACGCCAAGTAGGTGGCTGGAGCGTCTGGGCGTTGTGCTGACGGCTATTGGCCATAAAGGGGCTCTTGCTATCGGCCTACCAGACGATATTGCCGCGATTTTAGCAGCGCCTCGCAGAATTATGCCCCGCCCTTGTGCGATGCCGCAACCACGCCCCGCATTATCCTTGCGCCCGCGAAAGTTTTCAGCCACTGATTTTGATAAATGGATAACAGACCCATATCAGATTTATGCACAGAAAATTCTGAAGTTACGCCGGCTCGATCCAGTAGATAGGCGCCCCGATGCTGCTTTGAAGGGGATGTTGTTTCATGATGCTCTGGCGCAATTTTCGGCCCGTTATGATACAGGCCCGCTTCCCGATGATGCTTTTCAGCACCTGATGGCATGTGCACGCTCCGTCTTTAAGCCCTATCTGCATCACCCGCAAATATCAGAATTCTGGCTTACACGGTTTGAGGCGGTTGCGCGCTGGTTTTGTGAAACCGAGGATGAGCGGCGGGCAGATATGAGATTTTGCCTCATTGAAAAACGGGGCCGTGTCATTCTTAATGCATCCGGAGGGCCGTTCGAACTTAGCGCAATTGCCGACAGGCTTGATTTTCATCAGGATGGTAGCTGGACCATTATTGATTATAAAACAGGCGAACCGCCATCGGCCAAACAGGTTAAGGCTGGCCGTGCCACACAGCTTCTCATCGAAGCCGTCATTGCAACAGGCGGCGGCTATGATAACACGGCACCTGAAGACATTCAGACCACGGGCAATCTGTCTATTCGCGGGCTGACCTATTGGAAATTAAAAGGTAGGCAAGATGCGCCAGCCACGCTGTCATCTGTCCTGCCAGCGGATTTCGATGGCGTTAAGGACATAGAGCAGGCGCTGATAGAGCTTGTCAGTGCGTTTGATGATGAGGCGCGCGCCTATGATAGCGAGCCAGACTCAGAAAATCGTCCTCGTTTCTCGGATTACAGGCATCTTGCGCGGGTGCGTGAATGGCGACCAGAGGAGGGGCCAGGTGACTGACAATTCCGCTCATTCAGAAGGCAGTCGCCACGCAACTATGCTGCAGGCAGAAGCATCGCGCCCTGACCAGTCAGTGATTGTGTCTGCGAATGCCGGCACCGGAAAGACTAAGGTTTTAACGCAGCGTGTATTGCGTCTTTTGCTATCTGGCGCGCATCCCGACACAATTTTATGTGTGACCTTTACCAAAGCGGCCGCCGCTGAAATGCGGCATCGGCTTTATGAAAGTCTGGCAGACTGGGCTATCTGGAGCGAAAGCAAATTGCTCGCTCATTTTGCTGAGATAGGCGAAGCTCGCCCCACGCAAGAACAGATAAAGATTGCCCGTAATCTGTTTGCCCATATTCTGGATCACGAAGATGGCCCCCGTATCGAGACGGTACATTCTTTTTGTCAGTCCGTGTTAAGCCGGTTTCCGCTCGAAGCCGG
>JGI20154J14316_10004324_pt1 | contig 10950 bp, 8 predicted proteins | sample COG_04_FD_14316 | JGI IMG/M metagenome (IMG submission 14316) | reverse complement strand
AGGCAAATATTACCTTATCGGTCTAGATTTGGTCCATTACTGAAACTAGGTCAGTTAGTGAGGCCCATGTTGCCCACCGTTATAAAACAACATGTGCCGCTTGCTGTGCCTCAACTAGTGGCTCCCCAAAGTAACCATAAACGGGTGATGTTGAGTTTGCCTGGTTGTGCTCAAGCAAGTGCCGCACCCAATACAGATATTGCTGCAGCACAGGTGCTAGACCAATTGGGCATTACCTTAAAAGTGCTTCATCAAAGTGGTTGCTGTGGTGCTGTTAATCATCATCTGAATGCCCATGAAAAAGCCCTAGAGCAAGCAAGACACAATATTGATTTAATATGGCCCGAATTGCAGGCTGGCGCTGAAGCTCTGGTGATTACTGCCTCAGGTTGCGGTGCGGCGCTGCAAGAGTATGGCTACCTTTTGCGTGATGACGTAACTTATGCAGATAAAGCCAATCAAGTTTCCAAGGCCGCCAAGGATATGGTGGACATTTTGGGTCAAGAAGACCTTGCTCCCATTAAAGCTAAGTTAAATAACACCCAAGGTGCAGACAAAGGGTTAGGCACAGGGTTAGGCAAGGTGGCGGTGCATTGCCCATGCACGCAGCAACATGCCATGCAATTGCCGTTTAAGGTCAAAGCGCTATTAGACCATTTAGGCCTAGACACTGCCGCCACTAAAAATGACCATTTGTGTTGTGGTTCAGCAGGCACATATTCGTTGCTGCAACCTGACTTAAGTCACCAACTGCGTAGCCAGAAAATAAAGGACCTAACCATAGACTCACCGCAATTAATCGTGACCGCTAATATTGGCTGCCAACTCCATTTAGGTGGTGCAGGCAATGTACCCGTCAAACACTGGTTAGAATTGTTGGCTGACTAACCCACTATTAAATTAAGTAGGGGCTATCCTCTCTCGTAGGTCTGAGCTGTGTTGTGCAAGATCACTTTTTAAAGGGCTAACTTTAAGGGACTAGCTTTAAGATCGCGCCAGGTTTTGGAGCTACAAAAAAATCAGGCGCCAATTGACGTTTGATTAATGCCTCAGCCAACAATTTGCGGGGCTCTTTAATCTTCTCGTCGGTTAACACAAAGGTGCCCCAGTGCATGCCAAATGACTTGGTTACTTGCAAATCAAGGGCAACTTGCACCGCTTCTGCTGGATCAATATGTGAGCCTTTCATAAACCATCTGGGCTTATAGGCCCCAATGGGGATAAACGCAAAGTCTGGCGTTCCCAAGCGCTCCTGGGTGGCCACAAAATCTTTGGAGTAGCCAGTATCACCAGCGTGGTAAAGTGATAGAGCAGGGCTTTTTAAAAACCAACCGCCCCACAAGCTAGTATTACGTCCAGTAATGCCGCGTCCAGACCAATGTTGCACTGGTGTGAAGGTAAATTCAGTTTGTTTGACTTGAATATTTTGCCACCACCTAAATTCTGACACATAATTTAAGCCTTGTGAGTCCAATAGTTCTTTATCACCTTGCGGTGCCAAAATAACCATATTGGGATTATTTTTTTGTAGTAATTTCAAACTTGGCAGATCAAGGTGGTCGTAATGATTGTGACTAATCAACACGGCATCAATTTTGGGTAATTGTTGCACTGACATAGCCGGTGGAATCAGTCGTTCTGGCCCAGCCCAACTGACTGGAGAGGCCCGATCTGAGAAAATGGGGTCTGTTAAAATAGTCACATCGCCTGTGTCGATAAGGTAGGTGGCATGACCAATCCAAATGGCATAGGGATGTGATTGAGGTGTCAGGTTTCGCCACTCATCAGAAACTTCAATAGCGACTCTTGCTGGTGATGAATCTTTGGTTAGGCGCCACTCAATGACATCACCTAGGCTTTTAGGACCCACGTTTGGGTTAGTGTTACTAAAAGTTTCAGCGACACTGCAGGCCGGTAAAACGAGTGTAAAAATTAGCCCTGTGAGGGCAGAGAAAAAGCCTTTTTTTTCCAATAATGGTGCGTGTAGATTCAAAATTATACCTTTGACAGTTAATAACACTTAGCAGACCTCTTTAAGATCGATTGAGACGGGTGAGTAACATTTGATTTTGACCACATCATACATTAGGGCCGGCTCAATAAGCTTAGAGTAGAAAATCTTTACTTATTTTGACACGGACTAGGGGAATTATTTATCAATGTGCTAGTCTAGATAGTAGAATTATCTTATTACTGTTAAGGAAGATGCTATGAACAAAATGACGCGATTGACTCTGCAAAAGGTCACTAAGCAAGTGACTCTAAACTTTGCCTTAGCTACTGCGGGCTTGGCGCTGGCAAGTGGTGCCTCCGCCCAAACGATGTTAGTAAAAGTATTACAAAAATCAGACGACATTGTGTCACAGGTGTATCAGGAAGTGCCTGTTAAATCGTGTCGAGTGGAACAAATTCCTATCTATGGTGAGCAATCAGGAGGCAAGCAACCTTCCACGGCTGATGTTGTGGCGGGTGCCATTTTTGGTGGTTTAATGGGTAATGCAGTGGGTGGTGGCAAGGGTAAAGATGCAGCCACCTTGCTTGGCGCGATTGCTGGTGCAGACCTTGCTAATAAAGGCTCCTTTAGCGGCAACAGTAAGCAGGTAATTACTGGTCAAAGGCAACAAGAAGTTTGCGATGTGGTGATGCAGCAGCGCAGTGTGAACCAAGTGACGGGTTACAAAACTTACATTGAGTTTGGGGGCAATGTGTGGCAAATGACCACGACAATACCCTACACTAAGGGTGAGTTTTTGAGTGTTAATGTTGACATAACCCCCGCTGAATAATAACTACTGATTCAATGCGAGACTCAGCATCGCTGGGTCTGTGTTGCCGCCAGACAGAATCACTAATGTAATTCTGTCTTTCACAGCTAAGCTGCGATTTAAAATAGCGGCTAAACCAACGCAGCCTCCGGGTTCCACCACTACTTTTAATTGCTGCATGCACACCACCATGGCTGCCAATACGTGTTTCTCCTGCACCACTTTAGCGCCTGCCAAATAGTGCTGCATAATGGGAAAAGTTAACTCACCCACCATGGGGGTTAATATGGCATCACAGATAGAAGAGGGTGGGTTTTTATTCGCCAAACGCAAGCCAGCAGCGATTGAGTGCGCAGCATCGTCATAGCTCTCAGGTTCTGCGCCCCAAAGAGTGATGTTGGGGAAGTGTTGTTTGAGTGCTGTAGCGCTGCCTGTAATTAAACCCCCTCCGCCAATGGGTCCAATGGCTTGATCTGGTGTCAAACCTAAAGCCAACAGTTGATTTGCTGCTTCTAGTCCAATAGTGCCTTGGCCAGCAATGATATCTGCATCGTTATAGGGTGGAATAAGGGTAAGGTTATGTTGAAGGGCCAGCCGCTGGCCAATCGCCTCACGATTTTCCTTATGACGGTCATATAACACCACCGTAGCGCCGAGGATTTTGGTATTTGCAATTTTAATCTGTGGTGCGTCAGCGGGCATAATAATGGTAGCAGGCACACCAAAGTGCGCCGCTGCGGCCGCCACTCCCTGTGCATGATTGCCTGAAGAATAAGCAACAACGCCTGTCAGTTGATGGGCTTGGGCAAGTTTACTGAGCTTATTAAAAGCACCACGAAATTTAAATGAGCCGGTACGCTGTAAGTTTTCAGCTTTAAATAACACTCGCCCCCCCAGTTGCTCATTAAGCATTGGAGATTCAAGCAGTGGGGTAATAACGGCATGGCCCCTAATGCGCAGGCTAGCAGCAACAATGTCTTGGTAATTAATTGCGAGTTCAGTCATAACGCATGGGGCCTATTTTTTTCGCTATTTAACAACAAATACTAGCATCTAATCATTCTCCTGCCAGCTAAAGTTCCTCAAAATAAAACCTGTGTTATGATAGGCGATTACGTTTCTATTTGCCGTCGCCCTATGACATTGACCAACCGTCCAAAATCACGCCTTAGGTTACCACCTAATAAGCATCAGGTTAAACAAGAGTTAGCCCAAGATGTTGCGAATTTTTTAGCGCGCGGCGGTAGTGTTGAGCAGGTAGGGCAGGGTGAAACAGCCTTAGTTAACGGGTGTTTTAATCAGCAGCGCCCAACAATAGCAAGCCAGACACAAACACGCACCTTGCTGTCCTCTCAAGTTGAGGCCATAGAAAAACGTAAAGAAGAACGTCGCCAACCTAAGCCTACCCCTATAAAAACCAATCGTCGGCCGACCAAAAAGTGGATTTATGACGACTTTGGCGAACCTTTGCGTTGGGTTTGGTCCTAGTGGTTAAACGACTAATTTAATGGCAAGAGAGTGCTTCGATGTAAGTTGTTTTTAGGGCTTAAAGCAGCATTAGGCCAATGCCGAATAGACAAAAAACCCCGCACAGTTGATGCCATAAAGTAGAGCGATCGGCAGGCTATTGGCGCGTGCAATGTGGCTACCTTTAATATTGTAATTACCTTGCATAGCAAGCAGTGTACCCGAAACTGGATTAATTGCGCTGCCCAATCCCCAAGCTGATAAAAAGGTCATGGCCAGTAGGTTGGGATCAGGCTCTAGGGTTAGTAATAAAGGTGCTATAACTGCCATGATCATAATGGAATGAATGCCCAAACGAGCCACTAGCAGGCAAAATCCGAGGGTCAAACAAGCTTCTACCGCTTCATAATGACTAAAGGGGAGCCATGGTGGGATGACCTTAAATAAGGCACCTAAACCAATAGCAAAAACCCCAGCAGCTAAAAATAACATCATTTCGTTGTGCATGTTGGCTAAGCGGTTGCAAATGTGCAGGTGTAGTTGGTTAGCCCGACCCTCATATAGCAATACCACGATCACCAATACGGGTGCACTGATGGCAATGATTTGAGTGATAGCGAGCATGGGCCAAATTTCATGAGCAATAATCACAGCCACCGCCAATAGCGCAGGAAGAACTAGACTTCGGCCTTTCAGAGGGTATCCGGTGAGCTTCACTTCTGGCTCTTGATGCAACCAATAAAGCATGACTAAACTAATCAGCCCCATGGGAAGGCCCACGCTCATTACCGTCAACATGTCCATATTTGGCACTAAGCTTAAGGTGTATGCCATAGCCGCAAAAAATGGTGACCAAAGTGCACAGACTGCGAAGTTGACAGTGAGCAAACTGGCAGTGCGTGTATCTACCTGACGACGGGCGCTGAGTTTGTCTGCAATAATTAATAGCGCAGACATGTTAATGATAGCGCTAAAAAAGTGCCCCGACGCCAAAGTGCTAATAAGACCTTTTCTGCCTGCGGGTGGTTGTCTTTTTTTACTTTCCTTAGAGGGTGTGGCAATGAGGCTTAAAAAGCTCACTGCGGCTAGCATAGCGAGCAGATTAGTATTGCTATTAATTAGTTGAAACAATGGCGCGGCAGCCCCCTCAAAGAGGCTGTAGGCTAAACCAGTTAACCCAATGCTGATCAAAACCATGGACTGTATTAAAGAACGTTGAGCAAGCAGGCTAAAAGACGCCAATGCAAAGCCCCAGAGCAATAGGCCGGCAACGGGATAGAGCATTGGAAAGGCCAAGGATAAGACGCTTAAAAGCAGTCCCAAAGCCAAGCTGTAACCGCGTAATTTCTGCGTCAAGGGACTAAGTGTGTTGGGCGAATTTTATCAAGCGTCATCTTTTCTCGCTCAACTAAAGTGTGCCACATAGATTGGCTTAACATGCGTTTAAAATAGGCCGCCAGAGTGGGCCATTTTTTATGGTTTATGGCTTCGCCAGCGTGCATAAAATTAATCATCTGGCTGGTAATCGCAATATCAGCTAAAGAGCAACAATGACCAACAAAGTAGTCTTGTGTGCCCAGTTGGCTAGTAAGGTAATCCAATAGGGGTGGTATGTCATGCTCTAGAGCTCTGCCAATAAGTTCTTCATCAGCAGTCTTGCCTGACACGGGTAGAATAATGCGGTGTCTGAAAACCGTAAAAGTGAGCCTTGGGGCAAGTTCGTAATCAGCAAACTTCTCTAGCCAGCGCATCTGAGCCCGAAGTTTTGCTGTGGAAGGAATAAGCGATGTTAATGCCTCGTGGCCCAAGGATTCGATAAGGTAATGACAGATAATGCTAGAATCAGCCTGAAACCAGTCATCTTGCTGCAGCACAGGTATTCTTTTAAAAGGGCTAATGTTGACAAAATCATCGGGCACAGAGCCAGGCACTACAATTTTTAGTTTATATTTAGTGTTAGAGAGGTTCAGCAAGTACATCACCTTGCGTACAAAAGGTGAAAGTGGCGCACCGTAAAGTGTAAAGGCCATATTAAAAAACCAAAAAATTAAGTAGCGCTATTGTGGCTGAGAGGGTGCTTAAACTCAAATAATTTACGAATATAGTGGTCCCTTGTAATAAATAACTAAGTGGTTGAAATAAACCCAATAATTTTTACATTAGTGCTTGACAGAAAACGGCTCAATCACTAATATGCGCACTCCAGTTTGGTACGACCAAAAGGTCAGATCAAGCGCGAATGTGTCCCGTTCGTCTAGTGGTCCAGGACACTGCCCTTTCACGGCGGTAACAGGGGTTCGAACCCCCTACGGGATACCACTTATTTTGGACTACAGTTAGAGGTCAGATGTTTGATTTAAACCCCTATCTTCTAGCTGTAAACCTAAAATAAGCAAAGGCAAATCACACGCCTCCAACAAGTGATATGTAGCGGGAATAGCTCAGTTGGTAGAGCACGACCTTGCCAAGGTCGGGGTCGCCGGTTCGAATCCGGTTTCCCGCTCCATTTATTACACCCATAGTTCAACCCACGCTTTTCTAATTAATGACCCATCGCCGAAGTCGCGCTTCATTTTTGCTTGTGCCATGTTTTGTGGGCTAAAAACCCCCTAATACTCAATCTAGCTGCCTTGGCTTAACTTAAATTATTAAATACCGATGATTACCCATCATAAGCCAATTATCGGTTGACATAATCCAGCAAAATCAATACTATCCTGCCCACTCTTTAAAGAGCTATAGCGTCCCGTTCGTCTAGTGGCCTAGGACACTGCCCTTTCACGGCGGCGACAGGGGTTCGAACCCCCTACGGGATGCCAACAAAACAGCCTCTCAAATTTGGGTCTAGGGTTAGAGTAGTAAAGGCGCGTCACATGCCTTAAAATAGTGATGTGTAGCGGGAATAGCTCAGTTGGTAGAGCACGACCTTGCCAAGGTCGGGGTCGCCGGTTCGAATCCGGTTTCCCGCTCCAAATTTAGGCCGAATGGCAGAGTGGTTATGCACCGGATTGCAAATCCGCTAACCCCGGTTCGATTCCGGGTTCGGCCTCCACTTTCACAAGGGTTGTGACGAAGCTAGTCATAGACTTTCTTTTAGTTTTTTCTCATCTGCACCATTAAGCCCGAATTTAGGGTTGAGCCAACCGTTTAGGCAACCCAGTTGCTAGGCGATATCTTAATGCATCGGTTTTTGATCACCACAGTTAATTTATGAACTAACTCGGCGCAAATTGAGAGTTATTTGACGCTCTGGGTGTTTAACCTTATCGATCTGACTGTATAATCCGCAGCTAAGGAGATCTACATGTCACTATTAAATGCATTACCTGAAAATTCTGGAATCATTATCTGCGGCCATGGCAGCCGAGCGAAAATTGCTGAAGAAGAATTCAGCCTATTGGCAACTGGATTGCGCGCTAGGTTCCCCCAGCTCGAAGTTGAATATGGTTTTTTGGAATATTCTTCACCAAATATACACATGGCATTAGATCGTTTGATCGCAAAGGGCATTACTAACATCTATGCGGTGCCTGGTATGCTGTTTTCAGCGACCCATGCACAGAATGATATTCCCTCTGTCTTAACAACTTATATGCAGAAAAACCCTGCACTGACCATTAAATATGGCAAAGAGCTGGGCTTACATGACGAAATGATCATGGCCTTTCAACACCGAATTATGGAAGCCGTTAACCTCTTTGGAATGCCAAAACCGGGTACTTTATACGATACCATGCTGGTGGTAGTAGGTCGGGGTACATCGGTGGCGCAAGCCAATGCAGAGGTTTCTAAACTCACTCGTATTGTGGCAGAAAATATGGGCTTTGGTTGGTGTGAAACTGTGTATTCTGGCGTCACTTTTCCCTCGGTGGGTCGGGGCTTAGAGATGGCCTTAAAACTTGGCTTTAAGAAAATAGTGGTGGCTCCATATTTCCTTTTTTCAGGCAAACTAATTGGCCGAATTCACGGTTATATTGAAAAGGTTGTCGCTGATCATCCTGACGTCAGTTTTCACGTTGCAGATTATCTGCGTGATCAATCCCATGTGATTAATACCTTCGTTGAGAGAATTGAAGAAACCGTGTCACAACCTGCCGTTAACGATGGCTTAATGGAAAACTTTCAAGCAAGGCTCGCTGCTGGTGAAGTCACGGTTCACCATCATCATGCTGAGTTTAAGCCAGAAGCTGAATCGGTGGCAGAAGCTCATACCCAAACTCACACTCACACTCACGGCCACAGCCACGAGCATGCCCATGCACATCAAAAGGAAGCTGGACACAGCCATTCTGGTCATGGGCATACCCATGCTCCCTATCGACACATTGCTCATCCACATGGGCCTAGAACCATGATTGATGAAAATGTTTGCTGTTGCTTTATGGGACAGTTTCCTCAAGCTGTGGTGGATGAGGAACGTGCGCTTAGGTTAGCCTTAGGTAGGCCAGTGATTGATCAAATTCCTCAGTGTAAGGTGAAGTAATACTTTTGGTAGCGTTGCCTTGTGGGGACGCGTAAAGGAGCATTAGAACAAGTACCGTGTTTTGAATCGGCGCTGTACTATTTTATTAGTGCTGCTGGCCAGAGGGATAAAAAGATTGAGTTTAGGACACATCACAATCACCATAGGTCAGCCACTGATGGCCGATGTTAATGGGCGTTTAAACCTGCATCAGCGATAATTTATAAGGCAAAGCAGATGGTTTTACACTAACAGCATTTAAAGCTTAAAAACCTAGGTCATGCTGTTGCGATTTTTAAACCATAATGTATAATCACGCCTCTTCTTCGGGAGACGTTCACCCTACATGCCTTGGTGGTGGAATTGGTATACACACGAGACTTAAAATCTCGCGGCTTATGGCTATGCGGGTTCAAGTCCCGCCCAAGGCACCAAAATTCCTCAGGAACCCTCCTGAAACCCCCATGATACCTGCACTTCCATCAATTGTTCTTGTGGGGTGTGTACCATGGTTGTAAACCAATCTAGTTATCTTTTCCTTCGTAATAATACTTATTACTTCTCTTGTCGTGTCCCATTGGATATGAAAAGTCTCTATGGTTCTAGACGAATCGTTAAGAGCCTTAAAACACGATCTAAACGTGTTGCCTTGCGTGGCTCAACTCAAATTAGCTTCCAGCTTGAAACCTATTGGAGTTCGAAAGGATGAATTTTGGCAGCTTAAGAATTGGGGACTAATGTTGTGAGTTGCATCTCAGCAGTGAAATTCAACAGGCCAAAATCGAAAGGGTATATTTTCTGTTTCTGGGATGTTTAAGTAGCGCAGTTACTAGAATAAGTAGCTGGCTAAATAGATCCGCCTTCGACCATGTAGTTATTAGCAGAGCACATGAATGCATCATCGGAAGCTAAAAAAATGACCATTCTAGCAACGTAAATAGGCTCAATTAAATCGGGTAAACATTGCCTTTGCCGCTGACTCTCAAGGGCCTCTGGTGTGGCCCATAAATCTTTCTGTCGGTCAGTCATGATCCATCCGGGAACGACGGTGTTGACCCGTATTCGGTGTTGTCCTAAATCTCTTGCCATCGTTCTTGTGAGTCCATGCACGGCAGCTTTAGACGTAGCGTAAGCGGGGAAACCGCCCCCTGTTTCATGCCAACTGTTAGAGCCCATATTGATGATAGAGCCGCCGCCTGCAGCGATCATGCCTGGAGCCACACATTGAATAGCAAAAAATTGATGCCTTAGATTAGTTTGTAAGCGCTCATCCCAGTATGCGGGTGTGACATCTTGCCAGTTATGACGATCATCATTGGCCGCATTATTCACCAGCACTGTCGCTGGTCCAAGGCGGGACGCTAACTTAGTCAGTGCCGCTTGCAGGGCTTCAATGTTGGTCAGGTCACAAATTTCATGGGTGATGTTAACCGCAGTATCAGACAATGCTTGGCTATTAGACTCATGCAAATCTATAAAGCCTACGTTTGCGCCTTGGGCGGCAAAGCCGCGCACTAATTCAAACCCAATACCCGATGCACCGCCGGTAATAAAAACTGTTTTACCCTTAAGACTTGGGTATGTGGCAAATGTTGCTTGATCCATTGGGTATCCCTTTTTTTGACTGGGCGCTGATTATTATGGGTTTGGTTGATGTGGGTTTAAACGTTTTAAATAATCTCAAACCAAGGCTTAGCGGCTCAATCCCAAACATGTAAAAGTGTTGACGCTGCAGCAGAGTAAGTCAACCTTGCNTAACCTAATCAAAGGCTTCGCTATGGGTTCTGATTTGGACCTCAAAAACCACACTGACAAAGTATCACACTTTTGCTTTTTGTGAATTAAAGGTGGCTAATGCGCGACTAGTTAAGCAGATAAAAACCAAGTAAATCAAGAACCAAGTAAAGCAAAAATCAACTCGTTATTATTTAAGGGCCACAACTAAAAAATTTATCAGCTTACAGTGATTTAATTCATTCAACATAGGGATTTGAGTAGTGATCAATTTGGGTCAACAACAGGCGTAAATGAAATTCCATTAGGTGGTAATCCCCCTGCATATGACAACACAGCTGATAAAAAGCCTTGTTGTGGTCTTTCTCTTTTAAGTGAGCTAATTCATGCACTACCAGCATCCGCAGAAACGGTTCAGGCATTATTTTTAAGCGAGAGGATATGCGGATTTCATGTTTGGCTTTAGTTTTACTTCCTTGAACCCTAGACACAAAAGAGTGCAGCCCTAAGGCTTGGTGGCTT
>JGI20154J14316_10004320_pt1 | contig 10954 bp, 13 predicted proteins | sample COG_04_FD_14316 | JGI IMG/M metagenome (IMG submission 14316) | reverse complement strand
TTTACTAAAGATATGGCACAAAAACAAACAGATGCCCCTATTCAAAATGAAGCTAGCAATGGCCTTAAAAACGAAAAATACACTATAGCTATGGCTCGAACCTCTATTCCTGACTCTGCAACTTCTCAATTTTTTATTAATGTAAATAACAATAATTTCTTAGATTATCCAGGACAAGATGGCGCAGGTTATTGTGTATTTGGAAAAGTCATTGAAGGTCAAGATGTTGTTGATAAGATAGCTAAAGTAACGACAGGTTCATCAGGTATGCATCAAGATGTTCCTAATGAGCCTGTTATTATTGAGGAAGCATCGGTCTGATACACATAAAAGATAGTGCTATATTTTTATCAGACATTCATCTTAGTGACAGGTCGGAAAAAGAAATAGCATATTTTTTATCTTTTCTTGATAAACACGCAAAAAAAATTCCAAATATTTTTATACTGGGTGATTTATTTGATTGGTGGCCGGGTGACGATACAGACCAATTTAAAGATGTGATTGATGGATTAAAAAAAGTCTCAAAAAAATCAAAATTATTCTTTATTTGTGGGAATAGAGATTACCTAATCGATAAGCAATTTTCAAAAAAAACAAATGTTACTCTTCTTCCTGATCATGAATTGATCAAACTTGGAAAAGAATTCGCAATTATTCTTCATGGTGATACTTTATGTACCGATGATAAAAAATATCAGAGATTTAGAAAATTCTCAAGATGCTGGATAAGTAAGAAAGCTTATTTATTATTCCCAAAAATTTTAAAAGATTATATTTTTAAGTACGTCAGGAAAAAAAGTGAGTATGACAAAAATTTCAAGGTGGAATCTATTATGGACGTGAATGAAAATTCTGTACAAAAATTATTTAATGAATTTAAACATCCTCCCATCATGATTCACGGACACACACATAGACCAAAAATTCATCATTATAAGTTTAATGGAATAAATTCAAAGAGGTGGGTTTTGAGTGACTGGTATAAATCTGGCAGTTTTTTACTTTGGAAAAATGGAAACTTAAAAAATATAAAAATTTAATTTTTTTTAAATTCACTTGTTCTATTTAATTTAGCTGCTTGATTTAAGATTCCATTTATATATTTATATCCATCTGCCCCACCAAATGTTTTTGCAATTTCAACTGCTTCATTTATTACAACTTTGTAAGGTACAGAGACTGAATACTTGAGTTCATACAATGAAAAATACATTATTGATAACTCAATTGGACTCAATTCATCATAACTTCTATCAATATAAGATTCTATTTCTTTCTTTAATGATTTAAGGTTCTTAAAAACACCTGATAAAATTTCTTCATACAAATTTTGATCAGCTCTAATAAAATCTGGGTCCTCTTGAATATCTTTTTTTATTTGTATGATATCAATTTGATTTACAAGGCCACGATAAACGCTTTTCATAACAAGCTCACGTGACTTACGTCTATTATTTATCTTTTTTTTCCTTGAATTTACTTTAGACTCTAAAATCATATATTTTTGATTAACAGAGCCATTTCGATAGCACCATTTGCAGCTTCCTGACCTTTAATTTTGGTTCTTGCAAAAGCTTCATCAGCAGAGTTTGTTGTGATAATTGCATTGATAACTGGAATATTATGTTTTAACTGGACATGCATCAAGCCATTTGCAGATTGATCAGATACAACCTCAAAATGGTATGTTTCGCCTCGAATGACTGCTCCAACACCAATTAACACGTCATACTTTTTTGATGCAGCATAGCATTTATCAAAGAAGGAATTTCAAGTGCACCTGGGACTTCTTTTTGAAGAATATGGTCTTTGTTGATGCCTTTAAATATCAATTGTTCGATGCATGAACTTAAAATTTCTTTTACAACAGGTGTATTAAAACGTGAAAAAACGACACCGACTTTAAGGCTTTTTATATCTTGCTGACTCAATTTAAAATCCTTATTTTAAAGAAAGATGATTATACCCTTTTGCAAGGCATTAAGAATTCCCAAGCTAATTGGAACTCCAACTACAATCCAAGCTAGCGGAAGAACAACCTTTTGTAAGGAAGTGTTTGTAACTGATGCTTCAATCTTTGAGTTACTTTGATTTCCTTTGAGTGCGCCTTGCTCTGCCTTTAATTCATCAGGGGTCATACCAAATTTCTTATTTACTGGCTTAACCAGCAAATTTAAAATAAAGCCACCTACTAAAAGTAATGCCAAAATCTTAAAGCTTGAGTTATACGCTTGGTCAGTTGGTATCCCATACTTAATTGATATTCTCTTAAATAAGATATAAGCATTGGCCCCACAATTCCTGCCAACGACCATGCCGTTAATAATCTTCCATGAATNGCTCCAACATGTTGTGTTCCAAAAATATCTGCTANATATGCAGGTATCGTAGCAAANCCACCCCCATACATTGTAAGGATGACTAATGTAATAAGAACAAAGGTCGCTATATATTGATTAATTCCTGCCCAAGGAGCCGCCAAATAAAGTGCAGTTCCTAAACTAAAAAATATTGCATAAGTTAACTTTCTACCTAAAAAATCAGATGATGATGCCCAAAAAATTCTACCNATAATATTTGCTAATGAAAGTAATGCTCCAAAACCAGTCGCTATGGCTCCGATNATAAGTGGATCAAAACTNCTTGCTGCAATTTCNTGGAACATTGGTTTTGCCACAGATAGAACTCCTATGCCAGCAGAAACATTAAGACAAAGAACTCCCCACAACAACCAAAATTGTGGAGTTTTATGCGCATTACTGACATGAACATGACTGGTAGAGATCATGTGATTTGTTTTTTTTGCTATTGGATTCCATCCCTCAGGTTTCCAACCTTCTGCAGGGACACGGTAACCAAACGCCCCAATAGTCATTGCAATTAGATATATCAGGCCCATAATGAAAAAAGTTTGCCCCACCCCATAGTTGCTGATCAGTAGATCTCCCAAAGGCATACCAATCATTGCACCCCCTCCAAAGCCCATAATTGCCATCCCAGTAGCCAAACCTCTTCTGTCAGGAAACCATTTTATTAAAGTTGAGACAGGCGATATATACCCGAGACCTAATCCAATGCCCCCTATCACGCCAGCACCTAACCAAATTAACCACAATTGGTGAAGAGATACTCCCAAGGAGGTAATCATCAAACCGCCGCCCCAAAAAACTGCCGCGGCAACTCCTGCCTTTCTTGGTCCAGCTTTTTCAAGCCAGTGCCCAAATAGTGCGGCTGCAAGACCCAAGAAAACTATAGCTATGGCAAATGTCCAGACAACATCACTCCTTAACCAGTCACAAGAGGTAGTAAATATGCGCTCTATAAAACTGACATCAGCTCCACATTCGCTCCTACTAATTTCGTAAGTTCTGGCCAAAAAATACTAAACCCATAAATCATTCCAATTGATAAGTGGATCATCAATGCTGCAGGTGGAACCATCCATCTATTAAAAGCTTTATCTGCAACAATTTTATTTTTTGCTAGGGAGTCAAACATGAAATTTCCTCAAATTGATAATTAAAATAATATTACATGAAAATATTTAATCTGGAAGGTAAATAATATGTCATAAAATTGACATATTAGTGTCATAATATATACCTATGCCAGCTAATATTCTAATCGTTGAAGATGAAGATGCTATTTTAGAACTGATTGCTCTTAACCTACATCAATCTGGATTTAACCCACTAAGAGCAGTAAGTGCGGAAATTGCTGATAACTTAGTCAAGAATACATTGCCCGATCTAATAGTGCTAGATTGGATGCTACCCGGTATGAATGGTATTAATTTTGCCAAAAGATTACGTGCTAATTCTGATACAAGAAAAATTCCAATTATAATGCTGACAGCAAAAAGTGAGGAAGATAACAAGATATTAGGTTTAAATTCTGGTATTGATGATTATCTTACAAAACCATTCAGCCCTAAGGAGCTTATAGCAAGAATTAATGCTTTGCTCCGAAGAAGTTCTCCTGAATTAACAGACGAACCGATCAAAATATTAGATCTTTTTTTAGACCCCCTTCAACACCAATTAACAATCAAAGAAAATTTGATAAAAATTGGTCCGACAGAATTTAAAATTCTTCATCTATTTTTAAAAAATTTAAATAAAGTTTTCAGCAGAAACCAAATTATGGATAAGATATGGGGGAATAAATCTGAAATTGATGATAGAACTGTTGATGTGCATATCAAAAGATTAAGAGCGTGCCTTGCCCCAAACGGTTACGATAAAATTATCAGGACAATTCGCGGTGAGGGATACAGCGTTTCAGAAAAACATCTCATATAAAATTAAAAAGTTATAATGAAATCAATCAAAAAAATAAGAGATCATTTCCTTGCAAGACATTAAATTCCGAACTCTGATAATCTTTGCTTTAATTTTATTTTTGAGCTTCATTGTCTCAAAAATATTTACCGCCAGTACAGCAATTATTTTTTTAATTTTTGCTTTGACTATTTATCTTATTTCTCATATTTTTTGGATAAATGAATTATCTAAATGGCTTGATAAACCAAAATCAACAGAAATTCCTGATGGGAAAGGTATATGGCAAGATATATTTTCAAAAATATATAAAAACTATAGATTTGAATCAAAGTCAAAAAAAGATCTTGCAACTGCGATGGAGCAATTTATTCAAGCAGCCGATGCGCTGTTAGATGGGGTTGTCACTTTAAATGAATCCAATGAAATAATATGGTGTAATAAAAGAGCCCAATTGATGTTTGGTATACACCCGCGCAAAGATATAAATAAACCTATTTTGCATATTTTCAGGAATAGTGAATTTAAAAATTATCTCGAAGAGGAAAATTATGAATTACCTCTTCAAATTGATACTGAAAATTATGTCAACCATATTGAGTTGAAAGTAATTCCCTTTGGGAAGTATCAAAAACTACTCACAGCAAGGGATATATCTGTAATTCTCAAAAATGAATTAGTTAGAAAAGAGTTCGTATCAAATTTTACTCATGAATTAAAAACACCACTTACTGTGATCACTGGGTTTATTGAAACACTTGATCAACCAAAAAATAATTTAAGCTCTGATACAAAAGAAATATTTTCACTCATGAGTGAGCAAGCAAATAGAATGAAAGATTTAATTAATGACTTGTTGTTGCTATCAAATATTGAGGCAAGTCTTAATAAAAACAGGTCAGAAAAAGTTTCTATTTTTAGATTGTCAGAGAATATTAAATCGTCNACAAGTAAACTTAATAAAAANAATCATAAGNTTAAATTTAATATTGATAAGAAATTAAATATTTATGGGTCTAGGAGTGAAATTCAAAGTGCATTTTCAAATCTCGTAAGTAATGCTATTCGATATACGCCTGAAAAAGGAAATATATTTATAACTTGGCATCTAATAAACAATCTACCCATCTTAGAAGTAACCGATAATGGGGTTGGCATACCAAAAAACAAAATCAATAGAATCACAGAGCGTTTTTATAGGATTGATGAAGATAGAAGCCGCTCTTCTGGTGGAACAGGTCTTGGTTTATCGATTGTAAAAAATATTATGCTTCAGCATCAAGGACAATTGGAAATTACTAGTGAGTTAAATCAAGGGAGTACTTTTAAATTGATATTTCCGGAAGTTAGAGTAATAAAATCTTAATGAAACATGTTTGTAAAGTTTTATTTTTTTCATTATTTTTAATTGGATGTAACTCAACTTTAGAAAGAAATGATTCAACAATACGATAAGGGATCTTTTAATCAGCTCACTAAAACAGATTTTGATAGGATGGCTGATTACGAAATAAAAGAAAATACTGAGAGCTTAAGAATTCTTGCTTTAAAGTTTTATAAAAGAAACCCTGCCGAATTGAGAAAAACAACATCAGACAGCCCAGAAGTTACGGTTAACTGGCTTTTTTCAAGCCAGCACGGATGGAAATTTAAAGAGATCAATAATGCACAGGGTATTGAAGGCACTTGACCAGGTTTTTGATGAAAATTTTAAAGGTGACAGGGTGCTTTCACTCATCACTGGTCTATATACCATGCTGATTACTGCTCATGATGAAAAAAAAGAATTTGATATGTTTGATTCACTTGATCCACAGCTTATCTATAATGCTGCTAGAAATGTAGAGGTTATAGTCTGGAGACTTTCAACAAAAAGAAAAGAAAATGGAGAATTATTTCTTGTCACTAATGAAATCAATGGTGATCTTCAAAACTTAACATTTGAACGAGAATTTGGAAAGATTATTGGTAGGACTGATTATTTCGCATATGTATTATCTGAAAAGAAAGAGCGTTATATAACAAGGGCTGTCCAAGGAACAACTTTAAATATTCTATTACCATTTTTATAATAATATTTTTTCGATCCCACCTTTGGTAGCTTTTTCTACATAATCTTCAAGCCAATTAGCACCAAGATTATGTTTAGCTAACTCTACGACAATATAATCAGCCGTTGTATCTGTATCATCGCCATATCTTTGAAGGCCTTGAAGGCATGATGGGCATGAAGTTAATATTTTTACTGGTTTTGCATCAGCAATAGGTGCGCTAGATATTTCTAAAAGTCCTTTTTCTATTTCTTCTTGTTTCCTCAATTTAACCTGAGATGCTATATCTGGTCTTGCTGCAGCAAATGTTCCAGACTCACCACAACATTTATCATTTAAAGGTACAGATTGATTCATTAAAGTGCTAGTTACCTCAGTTGGATTATATGTTTTCATTGGGCTATGACAAGGATCATGGTACATATATTGTTGTCCTGTAATTCCATCCAACTTGATATTCTTTTCCATTAGATACTCATGAATATCTAACAAACGGCAACCTGGAAATATTTTTTCAAATTCATATTTTTGTAATTGGTCCATACAGGTTCCACAAGACACAATGACTGTTTTTATATCTAAGTAATTTAAGGTATTTGCAACCCTATGAAATTGAATTTGATTGTCTGAAGTAATCTCCTGCCCTTTTACTTCATCGCCTGAAGAAGTTTGGGGGTAGCCACAACAGAGGTATCCGGGTGGTAAAACAGTAATCGCACCAACCTCAAATAACATTGCTTGAGTAGCAAGGCCTACCTGAGAAAATAACCTTTCAGAACCACAACCTGGAAAATAAAAAACGGCATCAGATTCATCGTTCGTTCGACTAATATTTCTTATCACCGGAACTACTTTATCATCTTCAATACCAAGTAACCCCCTAGATGTTTTTGTTGGCATATTTTTTGGCATTGGTCTATTCAGAAAATGAATTGTTTGTGTAATAACATTAGGTTTTTTAACACTAGCTGCAGGAGTTTTCTTTGTAAAATTTGTTAATTTAAGTTTTTTTAGAAANTTATGTCCCCACCTTTGCANTTTGTAACCATAGTCAACCATTACTTTTCTCATTAATTTAATTGTCATCGGATCTTTNAAATTAAGATAAGTAATTGCAACTGAGTTGCCAAGATTAAAATGTTTTTTACCCTGTTCTCTCAAAAAGTTTCTCATCGAAATTGAGACTTCGCCATAATCTATATCTACCGGACATGGAGCTAAGCATTTGTGACATACTGTACAATGATCTGCAACATCATTAAATTCATCAAAATGTTTAATTGAAATTCCTCTTCGCGTCTGCTCTTCATATAAAAAAGCTTCTATTAGTAATGATGTCGCTAAAATCTTATTTCTGGGGCTATAGAGTAAATTTGCTCTAGGCACATGAGTCGCGCAAACAGGCTTACATTTACCGCAACGTAAGCAATCACTAATTGAGTCTGCAATGGAGCCAATGGCTGACTGATTCATAATAATTGACTCTTGCTCTAATAACCCAAAACTAGGAGTGTAGGCATTCATAAGCCCTGATCCAGGTAATAATTTACCCTTATTAAAATTCCCATTAGGGTCGACTTTGTTCTTATATTCAGCAAAAGTATTTATGGCTGAGGTTTCTAAAAACTCCATTTTTGTAATGCCTATACCATGTTCTCCTGAGATAACACCGTCTAAACTTTTTGCTAAGTTCATGACGCGAGCTACAATCTTTTGTGCCTCTTGCATCATTTCATAGTTATCTGAATTGACTGGTATATTAGTGTGAATATTACCGTCACCTGCATGCATATGAAGCGCAACAAAGAGTCTTGATTTCAATACATCTTGATGCTTTTTGTAAATCAGTTCACGGATTTTCTCGTACTCTCTTCCTGTGAAAATATCTTCAAGCGGTTTTTTTAACTCTTGCTTCCAAGAAATTCTTAATTTATGTGACCGAATAAGATTAAGGATTAATTCATCCTTAAACCTCTTTGATAATTCTTGAAAATCGTTTGAAGTTTTTTCAAAGCCATTTAAGTAACTCTGCCATTTATTTTTTGTAAAATTCAAATGTTTTAGCGTTGCGGTCTTCTTTTTTTCGAAGACTTCATCTTCAAAATTATTTTCAAGATCNTTGGGTAAACTATAATTAAATAAAGCTTCTAAGCCTTCGATTAATTTTAATTTGTTCAGAATGGATTGCTCGATGTTTATTTTTTCTATCTCATTTGCATACTTTCCAAGATTTGGTAATGGGATAACAACATCTTCATTAATTTTGAATGCATTTGTATGTTTTGCAATTGCCGCCGTTCTAGCACGATCTAACCAAAACTTTTTTCTCGCCTCAGCTGATACTGCTATAAAACCTTCTCCATTTTTTGTATTTGCAATTTGAACAACTTTTGAAGCCACGGCACCAAGTTCATCTTCATCTTCTGAAGCAATATCTGCAATTAAAACCATTTTTGGTCTTTCAGATCTGGTTGCTTTTGTAGAATAATCAACAGCCCTGATATATCTTTCATCTAGATGTTCAAGGCCGGCAAGATAGACGCCCTCGAACTCTTTTAGGTATTCGGTAATTTGAACAATTGAGGGTACTGCATCACTGACGCTTCCAAAAAACTCTAGGCATACTGTTCTTATATGCTGAGGCATTTTATGAAGAATAAATGTTGCTGAGGTAATTAGCCCATCACATCCTTCTTTCTGTACTCCCGGTAAACCACTTAAAAATTTATCTGTGACATCTTTACCAAGCCCTGCCTTCCTGAAGTTTTTTCCTGATATTTCAAGAATTTCGGGTTCTTGCTTTGGGTTAATGCCATTTTCATCAAATTTAGTTATCTGAAACTTAACTATCTCTGTATCGTGAACTTTCCCTAGATTATGATCTAATCTAATGATTTCAATCCAATCTCCATTTGGATCAACCATTTTCCATGAGGCTAAATTATCTAGCGCAGTTCCCCAGAGGACAGCTTTTTTTCCTCCAGCATTCATCGCAATATTCCCACCTATACATGAAGCATCTGCAGAGGTAGGGTCAGTTGCAAACTCAAGGCCTGAGTTTGAGGCAGCTTCCATTGCCCTTCTCGTCACAACGCCTGCGCCACAATGAATTGTAGGGACTGTTTTATTTATTCCGGGTAAATTTTTAAATTCAACTTGGCCCACGCTATCTAACTTTTCTGTATTGACAACCACTGAGTTCGAAACCAATGGGATTGCTCCACCGGTATAGCCGGTCCCACCGCCACGGGGTATTATCGTTAAGCCCAACTTAATACAAGCCTTAACTATCAATGCAATTTCGGACTCTTATCTGGATTAACTACAACAAAAGGCAGTTCAACACGCCAGTCTGTTGCGTCTGTTACATGAGAGACTCTTGCCAAACCATCAAATTGGATATTATGTTTTTTTGTATATTTTTTTAAACTTGAAAAAACTTTCTTCCTAAGCTTCTTAACTTGTTGGAACTCTAATTCAAACTCATCTATTGCGGTCCTTGCAGCCTTGGTTAACTGTGCCGCCTTCATATTTCCGAAACTTCTATCCTCTATACTTTGGACTCTATGTCGCATTGCTTTCAACAACATATTTAATCTTTTTTTATTTTCTAAAAGATCATCTTGTAAGTAAGGATTTCTTTTGACAACCCATAAATCACCTAAAACTTCAAAGAGCATTTTTGCAGAACGGCCCGTTTTTCTCTCTGATCTCAGCTCAAGGATAATATCCCAAATATCATGGCCAAGAAAACGAATGACAATTTCTTTGTCAGAAAAAGATGTGTAGTTGTAAGGAATCTCTCTCAATCTATTAGATTCAGTGGGTGGAAGCTTAATTAATTCGGATGATAGGGGTGCGTTCATTTGTTACATTCATTCATAAGTCATTAGAATACCATGCTAGGATAATTCATACCAAACGTTATTTATTTTCAGTAAATAGCCATAGATGTGAGAGAATATTTATATGATTATTCTGTTTCATTAAAGTTCATGCTTTGGATTAAATCTTTTCATATCATCTTTATGGTTACATGGTTTGCGGGACTATTTTATCTTCCTAGGTTATTTGTCTATCACTCAATGGCACAGGATAAATTAAGTTTAGATAGGTTTGTTGTGATGGAAAGAAAGCTCCTATATGGGATTATGACCCCTGGAGCAGTGCTTACCATAGCCTTTGGTTTTTGGCTTATGTTCCAATATAATTTTTCAGGTATTTGGTTACATCTTAAAATTTTGTGCGTCGTTCTTTTATGTATCTATCACTTATATTGTTTTAAATATTTTTTTAATTTACGAGATAAGAAAAATAGACATACCCACGTTTTTTTTAGATGGTTTAATGAAATTCCTGTAGTGTTTCTCTTTATTATAATTTTATTGGTTGTATTTAAACCCTTATGAAAAATATTTTAATCTCTGGATCTTTGGCATACGATTCAATCATGGTTTTTAATGATTATTTTAAAAATCATATTCTTCCTGATCAAATCCACAAGCTCAGTGTTTCTTTTTTTGTGCCAGAGCTTAAAAGAAATTTTGGTGGTACGGCAGGTAACATTGCCTACAACTTATCTCTAATGAATTCAAATGCAATTGTTATGGCAACTGTAGG